>Ga0316605_10000162_pt1 | contig 61867 bp, 64 predicted proteins | sample OWC_soil_day20_n_FD_207666 | JGI IMG/M metagenome (GOLD analysis project Ga0316605, IMG submission 207666) | Wetland soil microbial communities from Old Woman Creek delta, Ohio, United States - OWC_soil_day20_noCT | ecosystem: Environmental > Terrestrial > Soil > Wetlands | place: USA: Ohio...
ATCAATAAACTAGTTTTAGAAATAAAAAAATAAACTGTAAATTTGAATTAGTAATAACCTAAAAAGTGTAAACCTATTTCAGGAAACGACAAAAGCTTGATTAAATTTAGTTTAATGGCATTATATTCTCAGTATAATGCCATTAAACCAACCATATAATGCCATTATACTTCCAATATAATGCCATTAAACCGAGAATATAATGCCATTAAACTAAATTTATATCAAATTAGAACTTATTAAATCCTTGTTTAGAGTGGATTAAGTGGCTTCTTTCTTGGTGTAAAAAAGCACTAAATTTTAATAGCTTTGTTTTTTATGTAAGAGTCTTTGCGAACAAAAATAAAATATTAACTTTGCAGACTTATAAATTAGGTCATTAATTGGATTTCTTGATTGTTTTTTACAAAAATTACTGTAAGATGAGAGATGTAAAAGAAAAATTTAGGTCTTATAGCTTATTGAAGAAGATCTTGTTTTTTAATACTTACGCTATTGGACTTGGGTCGCTTTATTTCATTATTATGATTATAATATCACCCTTATTTGATACTATGTGTGATGATAGATGGGTTATGGATTATGTAATTCTTTATTTAAAAGATTCTGGTTCATATATTCAAGCTGCCGCTTGGGGGTATCTTATGGCTGCATTTGCATTATTTACTCCTATATTTTCGGGAAATAAGAAGAAATAAGAGGATTGAGTACTAGTTTTAATATCATAATCTCATTATAACTTCAAATATTTTTGCAGATGGGAATAAATTCATAACTTTGTGCCCTGAATAAATAATTTTTTGACACAATAAAATTTAATTAATATGGCATTCAATTTAAGAAACAGAAGCTTTTTAAAGCTTTTAGATTTTACTCCAAAAGAAATTCAATATTTTTTGGATTTGGCACGAGACCTTAAACGTGCAAAATATACTGGTACAGAAGAACAACGCCTTAAAGGTAAAAATATAGTTCTTTTATTTGAAAAAGATTCAACACGTACACGTTGTTCTTTTGAAGTTGGAGCTTTAGACCAAGGTGCTCACGTAACTTATTTAGGACCTTCAGGTTCTCAAATGGGTAAGAAAGAATCTATGAAAGATACTGCAAGAGTTCTTGGTAGAATGTATGATGGTATTGAATATCGTGGTTATGATCAATCTACAGTTGAAACTTTAGCAGAATATGCTGGAGTTCCAGTTTGGAATGGTTTAACAACAGAATTCCACCCAACTCAAATTCTTGCTGACTTCCTTACAATGACAGAACATATCGACAAACCATTAAACCAAGTTTCTTTCTGCTATTTAGGAGATGCTAAGAACAATATGGGTAACTCTTTAATGGTTGGTGCTGCAAAGATGGGAATGGATTTCAGAGCTGCGGCTCCTAAATCATGTCAACAAGATCCAGAATTAGTTGCAAAATGTAGAGAAATTGCAAAAGAAACTGGAGCTAAGATAACTATTACTGATAACGTTGAAGAAGCTGTTAAGGGATGTGATTTCCTTTACACAGACGTTTGGGTATCAATGGGAGAACCAGCAGAAGTATGGGATGAAAGAATTAAACTTCTTCGCCCTTACCAAATCAATATGGATGTTGTAAAAATGACAGGTAATCCTAAAGTTAAGTTTATGCACTGCTTACCAGCATTCCACAATTTAGAAACTCAAGTAGGTAGAGATATTCATGCTAAATATGGTTTAGAAGCAATGGAAGTTACAGAAGATGTATTTGAAAGCGCAATGTCAATTGTTTTTGACGAGGCAGAAAACCGTCTTCACACCATAAAAGCAGTTATGGTAGCTACACTTGGAGCATAATATTTCCTTAAGAGAAATAAATTATATGGAAGGAGAGAATATTTATTCTCTCCTTTTTTATCGCATGTTCATTAACTTATATGTGTAATATTAAAAGCATTAATTCGTTTTTTTATTAAAAAAGTTATGAACAAGCATTTGGCTAAATATCTAATATTTATTTGGAGTACTTTGATATTTCTAAATTCTTGTTCATTTAGTCAACCTAAAACTAAAATGATTATGAAAGAAAATACTAAAATGAAAGAAATATATTTTGCAGGTGGTTGCTTTTGGGGAACAGAGCATTTCTTAAAACTTATAAGAGGAGTGGAAGAAACTCAGGTGGGTTATGCTAATGGAAATATTGCAAATCCAACTTATAAGGAAGTTTGTTCTGGAGAAACAGAATTTGCTGAAACGGTAAAGGTTAGTTATAATCCAAATGCTGTTTCCTTAGAACTTTTGATTGATTTATTTCTTCAAACTATCGACCCAACAAGTCTAAACAAACAAGGAGGGGATATAGGCACTCAATACAGAACAGGTATATATTATGTTGATGAAAAGGATATGCCTATTATTGAAAAGAAAATTGAAGAATTATCGAAACAATACGAAAAGCCTATTGTTGTAGAAATTCTTCCCTTGAAAAACTTTTATGATGCAGAACAATATCATCAAGATTATTTAGATAATAATAAGGGAGGTTATTGTCATATTGGGAAAGATTTATTTGATTTGGCTAAGAAAGCTAACCAATATAAAGAAACTCCAAACTATAATCCTTTTCAAAAGCCAAGTGATGAGGTATTGAAAAATAAATTATCTAAAATTCAATACGAGGTAACTCAAGAAAATGCAACAGAACCTCCATATAAGAATGAATATTGGGATGAAGATAGAGAAGGAATATATGTTGATATAACAACTGGAGAGCCTCTTTTTTCTTCAAAGGATAAGTTTGATTCTGATTGTGGATGGCCAAGTTTTGCAAAGCCAATTGACTATAATAAAATTGAGGAAGACGTTGATGATAGTTTTGGAATGATTAGAACAGAGGTAAGAAGTAAGAAAGGAAATTCGCATCTTGGACATTTGTTTAATGATGGTCCTAAGCAATTGGGAGGAATGCGTTATTGTATAAATAGTGCTTCTCTACGTTTTATCCCAAAGGAAAGTATGGAAAAAGAAGGCTATGCTAACTATCTATATTTGTTAGATAAATAGAAATCTTTGGAGACGATATTCTTAGCCCCATATTTTTTTACTATCTTTGCAGACATTAAATTTATATGGTTTTGAATGGGACAAAGAACTGAGTTAGAAGAGATAGGTGAATTTGGATTGATTGAGAGATTAAATCCAAAACAAGAAATTAGGAATAATTCCACCATTATTGGAATTGGTGATGATGCTGCTGCATTAAAATATAACGATAAAATTGTTTTGGTTTCAACTGATGCAATGGTTGAAGGAGTGCATTTTGATATGGTTTACACACCTCTAAAACATTTAGGTTATAAGGCATGTGTTGTAAACTTCTCCGATATTTATGCAATGAATGGTCAGCCAAAACAAATTACAATTACAATATCTTCAAGTAATAGATATTCTGTTGAGGCTTTAGAAGAGCTTTATGCTGGAATACATTTGGCTTGTGAAAAATATAATGTAGATATTGTTGGAGGTGATACCACTTCTTCTGTTTCTGGACTTTTTATCTCAATTACCGTTATTGGTGAAGTTGAACAAGATAAAATGGTTGGAAGAAATGGAGCAAAAGTTTATGATTTGATTTGTGTTAGTGGTGATTTGGGAGGAGCTTATGCTGGTCTTTTAGTATTGCAAAGAGAAAAGGTAACCTTTAAGGCTAATCCAAATTTTCAACCTGATTTTTCAACTTATGAATATGTTTTGGAACGTCAGCTTAAACCAGAAGCAGGAAAGAAAACTGTTGAATGGTTGAGAGAAAATAATATTCTTCCAACTTCCATGATAGATATTTCAGATGGATTGGCTTCAGAAATGCTTCATATATGCAAAAGTTCAGATGTTGGCTGTGAGCTTTATATTGAAAAGTTCCCAATAGATTATGAAACAACAAGAACTTTGGAAGAGTTTAAGATAATGGCAGATGTTGGAGCTTTAAATGGGGGAGAAGATTATGAACTTCTTTTTACAATTGACCAAAAAGATTTTGAAAAGATTAAAGAAAACGAAAATATAACAGTTATTGGGCATATAACAGATAAGTCAATGGGATGTCAGTTAGTGACTCCTCAAGATACAACTATAGAACTTAGGGCTCAAGGCTGGAATCATTATAGAAAGGAAGAGAAATAGAAATGAGTGAGATTAAGAATTTATTACTTGATTTGGGTGGTGTTGTTTTAAATGTTGACTATCATAAAATGGTGGATGTTTTCAAAGAATATGGAATTATGGACTTTGATAAACATTTCACTCAAGCTAAGCAAGTGGAGATAGTAGATAAGTTTGAAGAAGGGAAGTGTTCCATTGAAGAGTTTAGAAATGGAATTAGAGATTTGGTTAAGGTTAATTTGACTGATGAACAAATAGACAATGCTTGGTTTTCTATGATTCTTGATTTACCAAAAGAAAGAATAGAACTAATTGGGCTTTTGAAACTGAAATATAATGTTTATCTTTTTAGCAATACAAACGAACTTCATATTGAATTGCTAAAGAAACGCTATAAAGAGGAATTTGGATTTGATATTTTTAAAATGCTTTTCACCAAAGCATATTTCTCAAACGAAATAAAGATGAGAAAACCTCATCCAGAGTCTTTTCAGTGGTTGTTAAACGATGCAGGAATAAAAGCAGAGGAAACTTTGTTTATTGAAGACAGTCCTCAACATATTGAAGGCGCAAAGAAAGTGGGGCTTAATACCTATTGGCTAACTGGAGGAGAAACAATAAATGACCTTTACGACAAAAAGATAATATAATGAAACTTAAAGTACCATCCTTTATCAATAAAAAGAATATAATTAAGCTTTTAATCAATCGCTATTTTTTGATTGGGGTTGGATTTGCTCTGTTGCTTTTGCTTGGAGAGAATAGTTTGGTTTACTATTACAAACTCCATAAGCAACTTCGTCAAATAGAGGAAAAGAAAGAGTTTTATTCTAAAGAAATGAAACAAGATAGTATTAATATCATTAAGCTTAAAACAGATATTGATGCTATTGAGAAGTATGGAAGAGAGAAGTATATGATGAAGAAAGACAACGAAGATATTTATATAATTCGTTAGTTAAAAAACACATTAAATTTATAAGGAGTTCCCTCTTTACAACAAATTATATATTTCTTTACATACAAAAGGCGAGACTATATTTAGCCTCGCCTTTTTGTTAAATATAGCCTTAGTTCTTAGTGGTTGTTTCCATGATGACCATGTCCACCACCTTGTCCATGATGACTTCCTGTTTCAGTTCCAGAACAAGTTCCTGTTTCAGCCCCTCCATAATTGTGATTATGATGATTTCCTTCGCAAGTCCCAGTTCCAGTACAGCTATCAGTACAAGTTCCAGTACCTGTTTCAGTTGGAAATTCTCCCCAATTAACATTTCCGTTATCGTCAAACATTTCTTGACATGCACTAACACCAAATAATGAAGCCGCTAATAACAATAGAATAAATAATGTTTTTTTCATATTCCAATAATTTTTAAATTTTTAGTGCAGCAAAGATATAATAAAAAAGATAATATACAAAAATAAATTGAATAAAAATCAAGTGTATAGTTTAAACTCAATATTTCTTGTGGAAAAAATTACAAATAAAAAACAATAGCATGCTTTAAAGGATTAAATTCTATAAGTTTGTTTGGAATTATTATCTTATAACCTTTATCTTGCTTAATTAATTTTGCTTTTATGTTAGTCCCTTTAATTTTTATTGAACCAGTCTTTAATTCTTTAGGAAAATTAAATTCAATAACCTCTGGAAGATTTATGCCTTCGTCTAATAAGTAAATTCCATAAATTTCTCCATTTTTGCTTTGAGTGAAACATAACTTATTGTCTTTATAAGGTGAAACAGGACGAGTTCCATATATTGCCCCACCATTTATTTCTAACCAAGAACCTATTTCTTTCATTCTTTCAACGGCATTTATTGGAAGTTCTCCATTTGCATCAGGAGCAACATTTAAAAGAAAATTACCTCCTTTTGATACAATATCAACCAAGAGATGAATTAACTTATTTGTGCTTTTATAATTATCATTTGGAACATAAGACCAAGAATCTCCCATAGTCATACAAGTTTCCCAAGGATAGTCTAAAGGTTTATCAGGAACTTCTTGTTCAGGTGTTCTGTAATTTTCGTATTTTCCATGAACAGAACGGTCAACAATTAAAAGATCAGAATTATTTTCTCTTGCCATTGAAGCTATCTTTGGCATATTAATATCTTGAATTCTTTTATAACAACCAAGCCAACTTTCAGTTTCTGCATCTACACTCCAACTAGGACGCACCCAACCTCCATCAAGCCAAAGAATATCAATATTTCCATAGTTTGTTGTTAGCTCTTTAATTTGGTTAAAGGTAAAATCACAATATTTCTTCCAACGCTGAGGATACTTATCTATATCATAGTTTACATTTCTATCAGGAGTTGCCCATTCAGGAGCCCAATAATCTTTGCAATGCCAGTCAGGTTTAGAAAAGTATAAGCCTATCCAAAAGTTTTTCTTTCTAAATTCTTTTACAACTTCTTTTGTAATATCAGCCTTAGGATTTAAAGAGTAAGGACAAGACTTATCAGTTATTGAATAAGAAGTTTCTTTAGTATCAAACATACAAAAACCATCATGATGCTTTGTTGTAAATACTACATATTTCATTCCTGCTTTATTTGCTATATCTGCCCAATATTCAGGATTAAACTTCTTAGGATTAAATGTTTTATTTAGGTCTTGATAACGCTTTACATAATCAACATAATTTTCTCCATTACGAGTTATCCAAGGTTCATTACAAATACTCCATGACTCAACAACTCCCCATTGAGAATAAATTCCCCAATGCATCATAAATCCAAACTTTAAGTCTTTCCACTTTTCTATTCTATTTAAAATTACTGTGTCTGTCTCAAATTCTTTTTCACTTTGAGCATAAGTTGCTTGTGCAAAAAGACCAATTAAAACTAATAAGAAAATCTTTTTCATCCTAAATATTATTTGTTTATTTCTATTTCTTGTTCAAGTGGAGTGTTATCAGAAGAAGAACCAATCATAATTTTAAACCTTCCTTCTTCGATTCCAAACTTCCCTTTTTCATTTAAGAGTTCAAAGGCTTCATTTCCTAAATCAAAAACTACTCTCTTCGTTTCACCTTTTTTTATATTTACTTTCTTGAAAGCACGAAGTTGTTTCTCTGGCGTTGTAAAGCTACTTATTATATCCTTTACATAAACTTGAACAACTTCATCTCCATCTCTTTTGCCTTCGTTTTTAATATTTACTTCAACTCTAACATTAACCTTGTTTCTGTTACCTTGTTTAGTAATCTTTATATCTTCATACTTAAATTTAGTATAACTTAAACCATATCCAAATGGAAATAAAGGAGAGCCTTTTTCATCTAAATAGTTTGAACGATTAGAAAGTCTTTTGGTATTATAATAAACAGGTAATTGACCAACTGAACGAGGAATGGAAATAGGTAAACGACCATTTGGATTATAATCTCCAAATATTATATCAGCAATTGCATTTCCTCCTTCCATTCCAGGATACCATGCTTCTACAATTGCATTAGAATTACTATCAGCCCAGTTAAGAATTAAAGGACGACCATTAATTAAAACTAATATTATTGGTTTGCCTAATTCTTTTATTCTTTTTAGTAGTTCTTCTTGTTTACCTAATAAGTTAAGAGAGCTTCTATCATAACCTTCTCCACATTCCATATCAGATGTTGAGGTATTAGATACTCTTGCTGCTCCAGTTATTTCAAACTTAGAACTAAAATCTCTTGCACTTGAACCTCCCATAACCATAACTACAATATCACTATTTTTAGCAATGTTTAAAGCATTTTGAAAATCGCTTGTATCTAAATCTCTTATTGCACAACCTTTAGAATAGTGAAGTATTGACTTGTTATTTAGTTTTCCTTCAAATCCTTTCATAACAGTAATAATATCTTTTTCATATTGAGGAGCTGTATAATCTCCTAACATATTATATATATTATCAGCATTAGGACCAATAAGAGCTATATTTATACTATCTTTCTTTAATGGTAGAATATCATTATTGTTTTTTAATAAAGTGATTGATTGACGAGCAACTTCTCTTGCCAATTCTTTATCATAAGAAGGAAAAGGTTTAGGACTTTCTTCAACAAAAGGAGAATCAAATAATCCAAGAATAAACTTAGCTTTTAATACTCTTCTTACTGCATTATCAATATCTTTAATATTTATTTTGCCTTCCTTAAACAAATCTATTATATTCCCTTTATAATCTGTTGCACTTAAATCAACATCTATTCCTGAATTAAAGGAAAGTCTTGTAGCATCTTTTTTATTTTCAGCAACTCCATGACCCATAAGTCCTGCAATTGAATGAAGGTCGGAAACAACAAATCCATTAAAATGCCAACGATTCTTTAAAATATCATTTATTAAGTATTTATTAGAAGAACAAGGTATTCCATCAATTTCATTATAAGAAGTCATAACAGATAAAGCTCCTGCATCAATTGCTCTTTTAAAAGGAGGTAAAATAACTTCTTCTAATTGTCTATTTCCAATATTTGCAGAGCCTGCATTATGTCCTCCTTCAGTCCAACCATAAGCTGCAAAATGTTTAAGAGTAGAAATAATGCTTTTGTCATTCTTTAAATCCTTTCCTTGAAAACCTCTAACTACAGCTTCACCCATAGAACCTATAAGATAAGTATCTTCTCCAAATGTTTCTTCAACTCTTGACCAACGAGGATCTCTTGCAACATCAAGAATAGGACCATAACCAATATGAGCACCTTGAGTTCTTGTTTCAAAAGCTATTGTCTTAGCCATTTCTTTAATTAAATCAGGATTCCAAGTAGAAGCTTGACCAATACCAGTAGGGAAAACAGTTGTACCAATAGACATTTGTCCATGCATACATTCTTCTGCCAATATTAAAGGAATACCCAAACGAGTATTATCAATAACATATCTTTGCATTTGATTAACAGCTTTTGGTGCAATTTGAGGATTGAGTCCATTAACTAAATTCTTCTCACTCCAAGGGTCAGCTCTCATAAAACCCCATAATCCCCCCATAGGAGAATTATTCATTACCTTTTTTAATTCATCAGTAATTAGAATCTCATTGCCTTTCCTTTCATACATTAACCAACCTAAACCAGTAAGCAATTGACCTTCCTTTTCTTCAATAGTCATTTGCTTTAAAAGGTCTTCAACCCTTTTATCTATTGATTTATTTTTATCTTCAAAAATATCTTTCTTACCATTCTTATTAAAGTCAATCCAATCATTATGATAAATAGTTTGAGATTTAATTTCTTGTATGCTAATAAGAATAAAAGGAAGGAATGCAATAATAAATTTTTTCATAGGTTTAGTAGGTTAATTAAATTAAGAGCTAAATTATTTCTGCAACAGTATAAGTACTCCCTCCAACAAATACTAAATCATTTTCTTTAGCACTATGTTGAGCTGCATCTAAAGCTTCTTTTACTGATTTATATGTAGAATAGATTAATCCTGCTTGTTTAGTTTTTTCAGCAAGTATTTTAACATCTAATCCTCTTGGAATATCTGCTTTACAAAGATAATAATGAGCTTTCTTTGGTAACATGGAAAGAACCTTATCAATATCTTTATCATTTACCATACCTAAAACAAAATGAAGATTATTATAAGGGGTTTGATTTATTTGCTCAACAACATAAGACAAACCATCTTCATTATGACCAGTATCACAAATAGTCAAAGGATTAGTAGATAAGGTTTGCCATCTTCCCATTAAAGGTGCATTAGTTTGTAGGTTTAGAAAGCCTGCTCTTAATTCTTCTTCTGAAAAACAATATCCAATTTTTCCTAATTCTTCAATAGCACAAATAACAGTTGCAATATTTTTTAATTGATAATTTCCACTAAGTACAGAAACTAAATCCTTATATAATAAGTCATCTTTCTTGTAAACATCAACAATTAACTTAGAATCTTTATGCAAAGGATTACGAATTGAATATATTTGATCAGCAAAACTTAAATTAGAATTATGTTCTTTAGCTCTTTTTATAAAAACTGGAGCTGTTTCTTCTTGAGTTTGACCAATAACAACAGGTGTATTATCTTTAATAATCCCAGCCTTTTCACCTGCAATAGAAGCAAGATCCTTACCCAAGAATTCTGTATGGTCAAAGCTGATATTAGTAATAACCGAAAGCAAAGGAGATAAAACATTAGTTGAATCAAGTCTTCCACCCATTCCAACTTCAATAATTGCTATATCAACCTTTTGCTCTTCAAAATATTTAAAAGCCATAGCAACAGCAGTTTCAAAGAAAGAAGGTTGTATTTCTTCAATTATAGATTTATTCTTTTCAACAAAATCTACCACCCAATCCTTTTCAACCATAACTCCATTAACCCTAATTCTTTCTCTGAAATCTTTTAAATGAGGAGAAGTATGTAATCCAACTTTTAATCCTTTTTCTCTAAGCAAAGAAGCCAAAAGATGAGAAGTAGAACCTTTTCCATTAGTTCCAGCAATATGAATTGATTTAAACTTATTCTGAGGATTATCCAAAGCTTCAATTAAAGCAATAGTATTAGATAAGTCAGCCTTATAAGCCGCAGCTCCAATTCTTTGGAACATAGGTAAGAAAGTAAAAAGATAATTTATAGTTTCTTCGTAATTCATTGTGTTATTTTTTGATTATTGAGTAAATGCAAGAGTCAAGATATAGATTGTTTTTATAAACACTCTTACGCAATATTCCTTCTAATTCAAATCCAGATTTTTCTAAAACTCTTTTTGAACCAATATTATTAAAATATGGTTCTGCAAAAATTCTAATAATATCAAGTTCATTAAAAGCAATATCTGTAATTTGTTTAATAGCTCTTGTAATAATTCCTTTGTTCCAAAAGTCTTCTGCTAACCAATATCCAAGCTCTGCACTTTTTCTATAAACATCATCTTTCCCAAAAACACCAATACTTCCAACAGCAATTCCATCAATAGTAATTGCTCTTAAAATATTTTTCTTTCTATCAGTATTAATGCAAAAGCTTATATAGTCCTTAGCATTTGAAAGAGAGTAAGGATAAGGAAAGGCATCTCTTAAATTATCAGCAATTTTTTTATTGTTAGCATATTTTGCAACAGAAATAGCATCTTCTATTTCCCATTCTCTAAGAATAAAGTCCATAATGATTTATTATTAAACAAGCAAAATTACTAAAAAAGGACAAACCAAATAGGTCTGCCCTTATAATATTTATTTATTTCTTTGTTATTGAAGTTGTTTTAAGAATGGATTACCTAACCTTTTTGAAAACTCATTGTAAAATTACCAATAATAATATATAGGAAAAAGAGAATAAAAAAAGACGCTAAGCAAAATTAATTGTTTAGCGTTTTAATATATTGTAAAACTATTTGGTTTATTAGTTTATGATAATCTTATTATTTCTCTTTTTATGTCTTCAATTACATTATTGTTTGCAATTTCTCCATCTAAACTATAAACAATAAATACGTTTCCTCCATAATCTGCTTTAAAATTTGCAAAACTTGCTTTCATCCTTTCAGAAATAGAATAATTTCCAAAATTTGATTGTGCTGTAACAGGTTTAATTTGAATGCCAAAAGCTTTATCATCTGATACATAACCAAGATAGTCAATATCTCCTGCGTGATCTAATTCTGGAGAACTTTCTTCAAATCTTATTTGAGGAAATATTTTGGCTAAACCATCATTTACTACAGATTTTTCTCTTAAATATCCATCAAAAGTTCTATTTATAGTTAGATTATAAATATAATTTGCACAATCTTCTTTTGTCAATTTACTAAGGGCATCTTGCCATTCTGGAATAGTTGCTTCTGTAATTTTTTCATAAAGGTATCTACCTAATTCATATTGTACATCTTTATTTTCTATAAAAATCTTTATTAATTTATCTGTCATTATTCAATGAATTTGAAATTTAAATTCATCCTACTTTTCTTTAAAGTCAAATCCATACTAAATATGTTATTAACTTCAATTCCAAGTGGAGTTAAAGTAATTTGATCATATAATGAAGTAGATTTCATTATTTCTATCAGACCAAGTTCTATACAATAATTACTACACCATTTTAAAAATTCGTACATAGTTCGACTTTTATAAGTCACATTAAAGAAGCCATTTACAATATCGAGTTTACTTTTTTCGAAATCATATCCTTTAGGAAGCCAATTTCCATGTGTAACTTCAATAAAACGTAAGAACCAATAGATATTAACCTTGTGTATTTTATTTTCCCAGATTCCATTTGTTAAGACTTTTAATAAAAGTCTTTTTTGCTCATTTGTTAAATCAACAGATGGAATGTTTGTTGCAGAATTTATTAATGGGTTCATATTTTCTATAAATATTTTACCATTATCTGTAAGAACATACTTATTATCTCTAATAATGAATAACTCAAAATCTAAAGCGATCCTTTCATAACATGAAAAATTAGTATTACTTGTAAAGGGTATAGCAATTGTTTCTTTTGTTAGTATATCTTTGTTTAAGTCTAAAAATGTTTTCATTATTTTATTTAGCCAACGTAAATAACAAATAGTGTAATTCTTAGGATTAGGTAAAGCTAATCCAACATTTAGACTTAATCTTTCTATTGTTTCAGAATATAGAGATTTGACAGTTTCTAAAGAGTATGTTTTTATTGATATATTATTAGCTTCACCAAATTCTTTAATTTTTTGTTTTTGTTTTGTTTGTGTTTCTTCTGCATAAAGAATGCAATAACTTTTTTCCCCTTCGAGTTCTACATTTCTATAATCTAGTATTTGCCCAAAACAATAATTAAGTTTTGATTTAGTGTTTAATTCTGTCTCTAATTCTACAATTAAATTCTCATTATTATTATTTGCTAATATAAAATCAATTCTCCCAAATTTAGTAGTATATTCTCTTGCAATAATTTTATTGATATTAAAATTAAGCATTTCTCCTAATTTGTCAGAATTGTTTAATAGTGTCCATTGTACTAATGATTCAATCATATTATAGATAATTAATAAGTTTAACTTTAATCTCCATTAATAATTATATGTTTTGTCTTATCTACCATTTGTCTTCTACTATTTCTTGCAAAAGTAATAAAAAAAACTGTCTATATAGATTTTCCATTAGTAAAATAAAAAAGACGCTAAGCAAAATTAATTGTTTAGCGTCTTTAAAATATATTGTAAAACTATTTATTCTACTACCAAGCGAAAAGAGGACGGTTTGCCATCATTTCGTTTACTTTCTTGCGAGTTGAAATTATTAGTTCTTCGTTATTAACATCTGAAAGTATTGCATCAATCATATCAACAATAACAGCCATTTCTGTTTCCTTTAAACCACGAGTTGTAATTGCAGGAGTTCCAACTCTAATTCCTGAAGTTTGGAATGGAGAACGAGAATCAAATGGTACCATGTTTTTATTAATAGTGATATCAGCTTTTACTAATGTATTTTCAGCAACCTTACCTGTTAAATCAGGGAATTTAGTTCTTAGGTCAATTAACATTAAGTGATTATCTGTTCCTCCTGAGATAACTTTATATCCTTTAGCTACAAAAGCATCAGCCATAGCCTTTGCATTCTTCATAACTTGTTTGATATATTCTCCATATTCAGAAGAAAGAGCTTCACCAAAGGCAACAGCTTTAGCCGCAATAACATGTTCTAATGGTCCACCTTGAGTTCCCGGGAAAACAGCAGAGTCTAAAAGAGCAGACATCATCTTAATTTCACCCTTTGGAGTTGTCTTTCCCCATGGGTTAGGAAAGTCTTTTCCCATAAGAATCAAACCACCTCTTGGTCCACGAAGAGTTTTATGAGTTGTTGTTGTTATAATATGACAATATTCAACAGCATTATTTAATTCACCTTTTGCAATAAGTCCACTTGGATGAGAAATATCTCCCATAAGAATTGCTCCAATCTTGTCTGCAATTTCTCTCATTCTTTTCCAATCCCAATCTCTTGAATAAGCAGAAGCTCCACCAATAATAAGCTTTGGTTTATGCTCTAATGCAACCTTTTCCATCTTATCATAGTTAATAACTCCTGTTTCTTCTTCAACACCATAAGCAACTGGCTTAAACATAAGACCAGAAAAATTCACAGGAGAGCCATGAGAAAGGTGTCCACCATGATTTAAATCTAATCCCATAAAGGTATCACCAGCATTTAAGCAAGCCATAAAAACAGCCATATTAGCTTGTGCACCAGAATGAGGTTGAACATTTGCCCAACAAGCTCCGAATAATTCCTTAGCTCTATCAATTGCTAACTGTTCTGATTGATCAACAATTTGGCATCCGCCATAATATCTTTTACCAGGGTAACCTTCAGCATATTTATTAGTCATAACTGAACCCATTGCTTCCATAACTTGTTCTGAAACGAAATTTTCAGAAGCAATCAATTCAATGCCGTGCATTTGTCTTTCTTTTTCCTTAGCAATAAGGTCAAAGATTTGTTTGTCTTGTGTCATCTCTTATATATTTAAAATTTAGACATTTGTTTTAAAGTTGCAAAGATAAGACTTTATTCTCAAATTATTAAGCATAATTCTAAAATGAAAATCCCTCTAATGCAATTTGTGAATAACGGAATATGGTTCTATTCCATTTTGTAGCGAGAGAAAACGTTTTCTTTTGAAATTGGGAAAGGATTTGATTCTTGCCAACTGATAAAACGATCAAACTCTGCTTTATTGTTCTTTATCCATGAAGACGCTTCCTGAGTGTTGCCATAACCAAAAAGCCAATAGTTATAAGCATCAAAAAGTCCTAAATCAATTAGTTTTTTGTGATAATCGAAAAGAACATTCTTAAAGCTGGGACTCTCTCTGTAGAAGATTGAGATAAAGCGTTTGCGTATTCTTATCAGACTTTCTAATGTTATGTTTTTTTCTCCTTGACAAGCTTTCACTAATGCGTTTTCGTAGTTGTCAGGAAAAAGGTTTGGACGTGTTTTGGAATTAGAATAAACAATTGTTGGGTCGTTAAAGTTAACTCTAATATCTCTTGTTGTAAATGTTATTTCGCTATGGTATGTTTCATAAAGCTTACGGCTCATCTCAACAGCTCTATCTCCTCCTTTTTCCAATAGCATAAAAATTTCTCCATACATAATTCCCCATACTTCTTCACTTGAAGATAGAAATATTTGAGATGTGCGGTAATAATTGGAAGCAAAAGTAGGGTCTTTTTCAATTCCATTTTCATATTGTTCTAAAGCACCAATAAAATTGGAACGTTTGTATGCAAGGTTTCCCTTTTCCAAGAACAAACAACCAGCATTAGGATGTTTTCTTAAGCCTTTATCATAAGTAATTAAAGCCATATTCTGATTTCCTAATTCATCATATGCATTTCCTAATAGTTGATAAACATCAGCAGGAGATTCAGGATCTAAAGCAAGAGTATCCAAAATTTCAATTGTCTTTTTGAATTCTTTCATTAAATAGTTATTCCATGCAAGCTCATATTTATACTTAAGAACATCACTTGGACAAATGTCAAGAGCTTCTTTTAGTAATTCTTCTGCTCTATAATATTGCTTATTATCCATTTCTTGATGTGCAAGTACAAGCTTTTTATTAGCTTCTTCGCATCCTTTAGCAGTCTTTTCTTTTTCTTGAGCTGCTTTTATTTCTTCCTTAGAAGGAGCTTTTTCTTTTGGCTTAGCTGGTTTAGCTTTTTCTTGTGCTTTCTTTCCTTTGGTTGAGCTGGTTTTTGACTTTGAAGTAGTTTTTCCCTTAGTTTGAGTTGAGGTTTTAGTATAAGTAGTTGTTTTCTGAGGAGTTTGAGCCAAAGAAACAAGTGAAAAGGCGAATAACGTAACTATAATTAAAAATTTCTTCATATCTATTTAAGAGCTTATTTTATCAATGTTTTTGATGCTGAAAGAATGCTTTGTTCAATCTTTGTAACTTCTTTCTTTTGTGAAGAAGTCATTTGTGGTATAAGTTTATCAAGATCTTTTTTATATTCTTTAGCTTTTGTTAGAAGTTGAGCTGCTTCAGCAATTGCCAAAACATCTCCTTTTTTTGCTTTCTTTACAACATCAATATAATTTTTGGCTTGTTGGTCATAGAAATTAATCTTTTCACTAATGTTGTTAATAGAGCTGGCAACAGTGTTTGCAGTTTTAAAAAAAGAGCATTGAGTAAATAATATAGGAGAACATAAAAGCAAAGTGCTTATAACAAGTGTGAAAATCTTATTCCTTTTCATGATATTCTTATATTTGATTAAACAATAAAGTCTTTTTTCAAACTACAAATGTACGTTTTTTTATTTATTTCTTACCTTTGCAGATGAAAAATTTATAATTAAGCACATTAAAATGGAAAATAATAATATTAAAACTCTATTAGAAAGAAGAACAATACGTAAATATTCAAATAAACCTATTGATGAAGATACTTTAAATGTATTATTGAATGCAGGAATAAGAGCTTCTAATTGTGGAAATATGCAAGCTTATTCTATTGTTGTTACTAAAGATGAAGAAAGGAAAAAGGAGTTATGCAAGTTTCATTTTGGACAGGAAATGGTGGTTAAAGCTCCTGTTGTAATAACTGTTTGTGCTGATTTGAATCGTTTCCATAAATGGTGTTTGCAAAGAGGAACCACTGTTGAGTATGATAATTTCTTATGGTTAAATATTGCAACAATAGATGCAACAATTCTTACTCAATCAATCTGTAATGCTGCAGAAGAACTTGGACTTGGGATATGTTATTTGGGAACAGTTAACTATATGGCTAAACCAATTTCAGAGTTTCTTAATCTTCCAAAATATGTTGTTCCTGTTACAACAATAACTATTGGCTATCCAGCAGAAGAACCGCCATTAACCGAACGTTTACCTTTGGAATCTGTTATCCATAATGAAACATATAAGGATTATAGTCCAGAAGATATTGATAAATATTATAATGATTTTGAAGCATTACCTCAATCTCAAGCTTATTGTAAGGAAAGTAATCAAGAAAATCTTGCAAAGGTATTTACTCAAAGCAGGTATAAGGGAAAAGATAATAGAGCTTTCTCAAGAGCTTATTTTGAGCTTATAAATGAACAAGGCTTTATGAGAAATCATTCAGAAGAAGATAAATAAAAAATAATTATTATGTCTCATAATCATTCTCATGGAAATTCAAGTAATTCTTCAACAAAGAATATATTAACAGCATTCTTTTTAAATCTTTTCTTTGCAATAATTGAATTAATAGGAGGATTAATAACCAACAGTGTTGCTATTCTTTCAGATGCAGTACATGATTTTGGAGATTGCATTTCATTGGGAATATCATTTCAACTTCAAAAGAAATCGAATAAAGGTAGCGACAAAAACTATTCTTATGGGTATAAACGATTCTCATTATTAGGCTCTGTTTTCCTATCAGGGGTATTATTTGTTGGCTCTATCTTTATTCTTGTTGAAGCAATAAAAAGACTTCTTTCTCCACAAGGAGTAAATGCACAAGGAATGCTTTGGTTAGCTATATTGGGAATTATTATTAATGGAGCAGCAGCCTTAAGTGTTAAAAGAGGAAATACATTAAATGAAAGAGCAGTATTTCTTCATATAATGGAAGATGTTTTAGGTTGGATAGGAGTATTGGTAATAAGCATTGTTATGTTGTTTACTTCCTTACCTATTCTTGACCCTTTACTTTCAATAGGAATTACATTTTGGGTATTATATAACGTGTATAAAAATCTAAGAGATACCTTTAAAATATTATTACAAGCCATACCTGAAGACTTAAATATTGAAGAATTAACTCAAAAACTAAATCAAATAGATAATGTTATTTCTATTCACGACTTACATGTTTGGACACAAGATGGAAATTCTCACGTTATGACATTGCATATAGTGTCAAATAAAAGCCAATCACTAATAAAAGAAAAAATAAGATCAATAGCCCAAACCTATAATATAGAACATGTAACAATAGAATTTGAAAACTCCGATTATTCTTGCGAATACCTTAATGATAAGGATTAGTAATTATGATTGAAAAAAATAATTTAATTGACAAAAAGGACTCAAAGGACAAAATAGACCTTATGGACAAAATAGACAAAAAGTTAATCAGTCGATTTTGTCTTTTGAGTCCTTTTTGTCCTTTCCTTAATCAGTCAATTCTTTAATTAGTTAATTAATAATAAAAACCAATAAGCTATGGCAAAGATAATCTTAAATCATGGTGGTTACAAGAAATTATTATCATATCAAAAGTCAGAAATAGTATATGATGGTACGGTTTATTTTTGCAACAAATACATTGCTTATAATGATAGAACAAAGGATCAAATGATTCAAGCTGCAAGAAGTTGCAAGCAAAATATTGTAGAAGGTAGTATGGCTTCTGGAACATCAAAAGAAACAGAATTGAAGTTAACTAATGTTGCAAGAGCATCTTTGGAAGAATTATTAGAAGATTATAAGGATTATGCCAGAATAAATAAATTAAATCTTTGGGATAAAGACAATAAACTATACAAAAGACTATCTGAATTAATAAAGATTCCTAATGGTAATTACCAAACCTTTCAAAAGGCAATTGAAAATAAAGATATTGAAATAGGAGTAAATACCATGATAAATTTATCAAATGTAACAAAGTTTTTAATAGAAAAACAAATTAATTGGCTTGAAAAAGATTTTATTAATAATGGAGGAATAAGAGAAAGAATGACAAAAGCAAGATTAGAAGAAAGAAATAAACCTAAATAATAATGAAAATATATCATTTATTTTTTTGCATTTTATTTTTATCAATAGGTTTTAAATCTATGTGTCAACAACAAGATTTTGCAAAGAATATTAAAAAAATAGAACCTATTAAAGTAACCAATGAAATTATTCGTGTTGATTCCCTGGAATATGTTATAGATATTACTAAACCATATTTTCAATCGGAGGATGGGCGTTGTGAGAATATGAATAAAGAAATTGAAAACTTTTTAGATTCTATTCAAATTGTAATAAAAAAAGAGTCTAATGAATTTTTTAAGTCTTGGGATGATAAAACTGAAATTCTTCCGCCTTTTAATTTAAGCGTTGTACCTGATACTATATTTTTTATATCAAATAAATATATTAGTGTTTTATTCTATGTAGAAATTTATCGAACTGGAGCGCCTCATGGCTCTAATTATTCAGTAGCATTTAATTATGATTTGAAGAATAAAAAACTTTTAAGCAACGAAGAAATAATAGACTATAGTAGAAAGAACGATATTGAAAAACTCCTTAAAAAGCATTTTAATAATAAGGAAGGTTGCTTCTCTTATTTACCTACATTAGATAAAAATTATACCTTAAATTTCAGTGAAAAAGAGTTTATTTTTACTTATCGCCCATATTTATTAGGTAGTTATGCTTGTTGGTATGCTCAAATTATTATGCCAAGAGAAGAGATCGATAAATTTATAATTAAAAAATAATCATTATTACATTGGATCAACGTCAATAATTATCCTTAATTTGGAATGGGAGGATAGAAACTTTTCTACAAGTATTTTTATCTCTGACTTTACTTGAGAAATGGAAATATCTTTTTCAACTTTTAACCAAAACTCCATCGAATAATTATTCTTTATTCTTGGTATTAAAGGAAACTCAGGTCCAAGAATTCTTCCTCCAAAAATTTCTTTTAGTTTAATTCCAAATTCGCCTGCAAACTTTTCAAGAGTAGGCTTTTCTCTGTGCAAAAGACTAATTTTTATTAATCTAAAATATGGTGGGTATTTAAAAACTTTTCTTTCCAATATCTGACTATTATACATTGAAGTATAGTTGTGGTCAATAACATCTCTTATTGATTGATGATAGGGATTGAAGGTTTGAATAATTACCTTTCCTCTGTGAAATTTTCTACCTGCTCTTCCACTGACCTGAACCATTTGAGAGAATGCTCTTTCGTAGGAACGGAAATCGGGGAAATTAATAATTGAATCAGCATTAAGAATTCCAACAACACTTACATTATCAAAGTCTAATCCTTTTGTAATCATTTGTGTTCCTACCAAAATATCAATCTTTCGGTTTTGAAAGTCATTAATTATTATTTCGTAAGCATTTTTAGTTTTGGTAGTATCCATATCCATTCTCGCAACTACTGCATCAGGGAAGAAAATATTTAAGTCTTCTTCAATTTTTTCTGTTCCAAAGCCAATCATTTTAATTTTATGGCTTCCACATTCTGAACATTGTTCATCTATTGTTGTAGTATAGCCACAATAATGACATTTTAGGGATTCTGTATGCTTGTGATAGGTTAATGCAACATCGCAAAACTTACAACTTGTAACATATCCGCATGCTTCACATTGAAGATATCTTGCAAAACCTCTTCTATTTTGAAATAAGATTACCTGTTCTTTATTCTTTAATGCTTCAGTAATATTATCAATTAGTAGTTTTGAGAAATGGGAGTGCATTTCTTTATATTTTAAAGCTTCTTTCACATCAGCAACAAGTATTTCTGGCAAAAGAGTTCCTGAATAGCGTTTTTTTAATTCCAATAACTGATACTTTCCTTCTTTAGCATTGAAATAGCTTTCCAAAGAAGGAGTTGCTGAACCAAGAATAGTTTTTGCTCCATAGAATTGTGCCAAAACTATTGCAGTATCTCTTGCATTATATCGAGGAGAAGGGTCATATTGTTTATAAGATGAATCGTGCTCTTCATCAACAATAACTAATCCTAAATCGTAAAAAGGAAGAAAAACACTTGAACGGGAACCGAGAATTATATCGTAGCGATTAGTTTTAATAGGATTTTTAACCTTATTCCAAACTTCAACTCTTTCTTCTTTAGAAAATCTTGAATGAAATACTCCAATACGATTTCCAAAGTATTTCTCTAAACGACTTATTAAATGACTTGTTAAGGCAATTTCAGGAAGGAGAAATAATACTTGTTTACCTTGCTCAAGAACTTTTTGAATTAATTTAATATATATTTCTGTCTTTCCACTTCCTGTAACTCCATGAATAAGACTTACAGATTTCTTATCCCAATTTTCAACAATCTGATTGTAGGCATTTGACTGCTCATCATTAAGAACTAATTTGTTTTCAATTAAAGCTAAACTTCGGTCAGTTAATCGGCTTTGAAGTTTCTTTTCTACAATAAAAATATTATTTTTAATAAGTGATTGCAAAGAAGAAGACGAAATATTTGTAAGCTTTGTTAACTCACTTTTCTTTATTTCTGCATCTTTATATTTTGCAATAGACAGAAAAATTAATAAAGCTTCATATTGTTTTTTTAGTGTTTTCTTTGATTCTAAATGTTCAAAGAGTTCTTTAAGTTTTTCTTCAGTTTGGTATTCTGGAGAAAGAGAAATATACTCCTCAATTTTTGGTCTATACTTACTTTTAAGTTCTTCATCAGTAAGAATAATGTTTTTCTTAATCATTGAATTAAGAATAGGAAGTATTTCTATAATTGATGTTTTGTTTCTTATATCATCAATAGAAACAGCTTCTTTTTTAGAAACTAACTCTAAAATCTTTGCTTCATCATCATTAAGATTTGAAATATCTCCGTCAAAATCAGGATTGATAATTATGTTTGTTTCGCTCTTAATTCTTAATGAAGAAGGGAGTGCTGCAGTCATTACATCTCCCAAATAGCACATATAGTAATTGGAAACCCATTGCCAAAAATTAAGACTTACTTCACTTACAATAGGCTCCTCGTCTAAAATTGAAAGAATATATTTAACACTACTTACTTTGGGAGCTTTTTGATGAATGGATTGTATGATGCCAGAATAAATCTTTTTCTTTCCAAGTTCAACAGCAACTCTTTGACCTTTTTTAACCAAATCATTCCACTCTAATGGAACCCTGTAAGTGTAGGTAGAGGGTAGGGGAAGTGGCAAAATTACTTCTGCAAAAAGAGTTATCCTTTCTGACATTTTCTATCTTGCTATGAATACAAAAACAACTCTATCTTTGTTTTTTAGAAAAAGTGTGTCTTCATTAATAGAATAGTTTGTAACTTTATTAAGGTTGTTAAGGAAGTTATTCTCAAAGCTCATATCGTTGTCAGGACAAGCCATTTTTGTTGAACCAATATCCATTAACTTCAAATTTTCCTTTTTAACTTCAAATTTTCCGAAATATCTATTACAACCACTAAATCCAGCAAAATGAGAATTGTCTTTACTAAATAAAATAGAAACATTATTATCTGTTGCAGTTAATTTGGGTTTTATCGCTCCAGCTCTTATTAATTGCCATTCAGTTTGAAAAAAATCTATTGATTGATTAGTTTCTCCATTTTTAGATGGAGAAACTATTTTGGTTGATTCATTCTTATTTAATATACTACAACTTGTTGTTGTAGCAAGAATTAAAAATAGGGATAAGTAAAGAAGATTTTTCATCAGATTGATTTTATGTTTTGAAAATAATCATCAATAAGTTCACCTGCTGCAACATAAGCACTTATCTTGTTGTCAAGAATATCCTGCTGGACTTTTGCTAGCTTTTCTTTAACTTTTAGATTTGTGTAGAAATTTTCTTTTAGATGAGAGTCTATAGTTTCGGAAAGTATTTTGAGGTTTTGTTGATTTCGTTTTGCATAAAAATAACCATTCGCTTTTGTATGGATAACGTAATTGCTAACAGTTTCCCAAATAGTATCAATTCCTTCTTTGGAATAAGCAGAACAAGTAAAAACAGGTGGAGTCCATCCACTTTCTGCCATTGGGAATAGATGCAGTGCATTTCGATATTGTCCTGCTGCAATCTCAGCTTTTTGTTTGTTTTCTCCTTCTGCTTTATTTATTGAAATTGCATCGGCCATTTCCATAATTCCTCGTTTAATGCCTTGAAGTTCATCTCCTGCATTTGCTAATTGTAAGAGCAAAAAGAAATCAACCATTGAATGTGCAACTGTTTCTGATTGACCAACTCCAACAGTTTCCACAATAACAACATCAAAGCCTGCTGCTTCACACAATACTATTATTTCTCTTGTTTTTCTTGCAACTCCACCCAAACTTCCAGCTGAAGGAGAAGGACGAATAAAAGCATTTGGGTCAGTGGAAAGTTCTTCCATTCTTGTTTTGTCTCCCAAAATGGAACCCTTACTTCTTTGACTGCTTGGGTCAATTGCTAAAACAGCAACCTTCTGGCCACTATTAGTAAGTTGCTTTCCCAAAACATCAATTGTTGTACTTTTCCCAACTCCTGGAACTCCAGTAATTCCTAAACGGATGCTTTTACCAGCATAAGGCAAACATCTTTCTATAATTTGCTGTGCTTTTTCCTGATGTTCAAAAAGTGAACTTTCAACCAAAGTAATTGCTTTTGAAAGAATAGTTCTGTCTTTATTTAAAATCCCTTGAACATAATCTTCAATTGAAAGATTCTTTTTCTTGTTATATTTTTTTAGAAATTCCTTATTAACTTGATTTGGTTGTTCAATACCATCCAAAACTTTTAATGCTGAGTTCTTTTCTTTCATTTCTTCTATTCTCTGTGAAAAGTAGTAGCATTTGCTTGTGCAGTTGGAGTAATAACTAAATCGTTTATGCAAACATGTGAAGGAAGAGTTGCGCAATATATAATTGTTTGAGCAATATCTTCTCCAGTTAGTGGAGTATATCCTTGATAAGTTGCATCTGATTTAGTTTTATCCCCCTTAAATCTAACCATAGAAAACTCTGTTTCAACTGCTCCTGGACAAATGTTTGTAACTTTTATATTAAAAGGATTACAATCAATTCTCATTCCTTGTGAAATGGAGTTAACTGCTGCTTTACTTGCACAATAAACAGCTCCGTCTTTATAAACTTCCTTGCCAGCAATGGAACAAATATTTATTATATGTCCTTGTTTTCTTTCTTTCATCCAAGGAATAATTACTCTTGAAACATATAATAAACCTTTAACATTTGTGTCAATCATTTGATCCCAATCTTTATAATCTCCATCAAATATTGGTTCTTTACCTGCTGCAAGTCCTGCGTTGTTTAATAAAATATCTATTTCTTTCCATTCTGAAGGAAGTGAGTTAAGACTATCTTCAACACTTGTTCTTTCTCTAACATCGAAGTTTAGAGAAAGAACTTTTATGTTATAATTCTCCTTAAGTTCTTTCTCTATGTTTTCTAATCTTTCTTTACGACGACCTGTGATAATTAAGTTATATCCTAATTTTGCAAATTCAATTGCAGAGTAATATCCTATTCCAGATGTTGCTCCAGTTATACATGCTATTTTGCCCATTTGTCCTAATCTAAAATTGCTTTAATTCCTGGTAGTGTTTTACCTTCTAAGTATTCTAACATTGCGCCTCCACCTGTTGATATGTAAGAAACGTCTTTTGCAAATCCAGATTGATTAATTGCTGCAACAGAATCTCCACCTCCAACAGCTGAGAATGCGCCTTTTTTAGTTGCTTTTGCAATATATTCAGCAACTGCGAATGTTCCTTTTGCGAAAGAAGGCATTTCAAAAACACCCATTGGACCATTCCATAGTATTGTTTTTGATTCTAATATTATATTTTTGAATAATTCAATTGATTTTCCCCCAATATCCATTCCCATAAATCCATCAGGAATTGATTGGCCTTCAGTGTTGCTTTTGTTTGCTTCATTGTCAAATTTGTCAGCAATAATATGATCAATAGGAAGAATTAACTTTGTGTTTAGTCTTTTCATTTCTTCAATCAAATCCTTAGCTATATCTAATTTATCTTCTTCGCAAATTGAAGTTCCAATATTTATTCCCATAGCTTTTAAGAAAGTATAGGTCATTCCTCCTCCAATAATTATATTGTCAACAATTGGAGCAAGATTTTTTAATATGTCTATTTTGGAACTAACTTTTGAACCTCCAACAATTGCAGTGAATGGCTTGCTTGGGTTATTCATAAGTTTTTGTAGATTTCTAACTTCATTTTCCATTAAGAAACCAAAGTATTTGTCGTTAGGGAAAAAACGTGCAATGGTTGCTGTTGAAGCGTGTTCACGATGAGCTGCTCCAAAGGCATCATTAACATAAGCATCTCCTAATTTTGCTAATTTTTCTGCAAAAGCAACATCTCCTTTTGTTTCTTCTGGATAGAAACGTATGTTTTCCAATAACATTACATCGCCATCTTCAAGAAAAGAACTTAGTCCTGCGACCTTATCAACAAGAACTTCTTGAGTGAACATTACTTTTTTATTTAGCATTTCTGAAAGATGTTTTGCAATAGGATTTAAAGAATATTCTGCTTCAAATCCTCCTTTTTTAGGTCTTCCAAAATGAGCCATAATTATTACAGCTGCTCCATCATTAAGTAATTTATTTATTGTTGGCATTGACTCACGCATACGTGTATCGTCAGTAATATTCTTTCTTTCGTCTAATGGGACATTAAAGTCAACTCTTACTAATACTTTCTTTCCCTTAAAGTTTACATCTTTTATTGATTTCATAGCAATATATGTATTAATTTCGTTTTTGTTTGTTGATTATATTTTATTTTGTCGGTTTAATGTTTTCTTTAATTAATTTGCAATTCTTTATATAGAGATTCTTATAGCGATGGAGTTATTTTAGGATAGTTTCGTTAAAAAACTTATGAAAGTACAAAGATATAAAATATATGATAACCAAAAAAAACTTAAGTGGAAAAAATGCAATAATCCATATTTTTAAGTTCATCGTTTTGTATTTCACCAAAATTTACTACCTTTGCATAGCATTTTTTTATAGAAAGGAGGATATAGCATGATTGAAACAATAAATTTTGAAAACGTTAAGTGGTTGCATATCCTTAACCCGAGTGAAGATGACTTTGATTTCCTTTTAAAAGAATACGAATTCCACCCATTAGATATTGAGGACTGTCGTTCTGTTAATCAACGTCCAAAAATTGACGAATACGACGATTACTATTTCATTATTCTTCATTTTCCTTTTTTTGATAAAGCAAATAAGTTTGTTCGAGTAAAAGAAGTTAAGATATTCTGGGGTAAAGACTATATTGTAACAATTGGTCGCTCTCATTGGGTTGTTAAAAACTTATTTAAAGACCTTCAAAAGAAACATGAGTTGGGAAGTGATGACTTATCTGAAATAGTTGAAAGTTCTGATAGTTTGCTTTATAATATTTTGGATAGGCTTATGGTTGAAACCTACACTCTAATTCTAAGAATTGGAACAGAGGTCGACGGAATTAACTACGATATATTCTCCAAGAAATCTGAAAAAGTTATTGAACAATTATCTATAACAAGAAAAAATATTATCTCTCTAAATACAACTTTTAAACCTCAGGTTAGAGTATTCCATAAGTTTGAATCAGGAGGAATTAAGGGGTATGAAGAAGATATGGAAGATTATTGGGGAAATATTTTAGACCAATATCAAAAGATGTTTGACTTGGTTGAAGATTATGGAGAGTTGATTGAAGGACTTTCTCACACTTTCGATTCATTGCAGACCAACAAAACAAATGAAATAATGAGAATACTCACTTTCATTTCAACCATAATGCTCCCATTGTCGGTTATCTCAGGTATTTATGGAATGAATGTAACACTTCCATTTATGCAAAATGATTGGGTTTTTGGTGGAATAATCGCCCTAATGGTTTTTGTTGTTGTTGGTTTTATATTCTATTTCAAGAAAAAACGTTGGCTATAATAATAGATTAAATAACAAAGTATTTTATCCAATAAATTAATTGTTTAAATCAGAATATTTTTGTATATTTGCAAAATATAGAGACTATTTATTGTTAAATCTCTCTTTTCCTAAATAGAAAATCAAAATATTTATTAAAATAAAAGATGTACATCTTTCGATATGAAAGATGCGCATCGTTTTGTTGTAAAGATGCGCATCTTTGGACTAAAAAGTCCTTATATAAAAAGTTTTATATAAGGACTTTTTGAAATTATTCCTTGATTTAGTAGAATTATTCCTTGATTAATTTCAGAAAAGTCTTGAAAAATATTATTAGTTCTTCTTAAAAGTATTTTTCTATACTTGTTTTAAGGTTATTTCTCTTTTTTGGTCTTGAGTTTCTTTTATTGAGATAATAACATAATGTAAGGGCAATAAATTACTTACTTTTTCAGCCCATTCAATAAAACAATAGTTGCCACTGTAAAGATATTCTTCAAATCCAATATCAAAGGCTTCCTGCTCTTTGTTTATTCTGTAGAAATCGAAATGATAAATATCACCTGCTTTTTCAGAATAATATTGATTGACAATTGCAAAGGTTGGAGAACAAACATTGTCATTTGCACCTAAATTCTCACAAATGTATTTTGTTAGGGTTGTTTTGCCAGCTCCCATATCTCCTTCAAGAATGAATATTCTATCATCCTTGTGAGTTTCTATGATTTCTTGAGCAATTGATTTAAGTTCAGAAATGGAATTTGCTATAAAAGTAGATTGCATTTATCTGTTTTTAATTGTTATAAAAGGAATCATTATTTCTTCCATGGAAATGCCTCCATGTTGGAAAGTATTCATATAATATTGAACGTATTGATTATAGTTGTTTGGATATGCAAAGAAGTCATTGGAGCGAGTGAATATGTAAGGAGAGGTTATGGCAAGTTTTGGAAGGAATATTTGAGTACAATCTTTCACTTCAAGCACTTCTTTAGGGTTATAGTCAAGGAGTCTTCCAACTTTGTAACGCAAGTTTGTTGAAACAGTTTTGTCGCCTTTCACTTTCACAGGTCTATCAACTCTAACTGAACCATGATCAGTGGTGATGATAATATTCACTTTTTTATCGCTCAAATACTTCAAAACATCCATAAGAGCAGAATGACTAAACCATGTTTGAGTAACAGAACGATAGGCTCTTTCATCTTCTGCAAGTTCTCTCACCAAATCATTTTCAGTTCTGGCGTGAGATAACATATCAATGAAATTATAAACAATAACATTTAAATCGTTATTTAGCATGTTTGGAAGAATATCCATCATCCTTTTACCATACTGAACATTCAATACTTTATGATAAGTTGTTTTGAGGTTGAAACCAAAACGTTTGAGGTTTTCTTGTAATAGTTCGTGTTCGTTTTGATTCTTGTTTCCTTCCTTATCTTCATTTACCCATAGAGAAGGATATTTCTTTTCAATCTCTGCTGGCATAAGTCCTGCAAACATTGAATTTCTTGCATACTGAGTTGTTGTTGGAATAATGCTGAAATAAATATCTTCATTGTCTACCCTATAATATTCTTCAACCATTGTTTGAATAGCTTTCCATTGATCGAAACGGAAGTTGTCAATAACAATTAAAAATGTAGGAGTTTTATCTTCTTTAAGCAAAGGGAATAGTTTTTCTTTCAATACAGTGTGAGAAAGCAAAGGCTTATCCTCTTGTTGGTTTTTTAACCAACTTTCATAGTTCTTTTCGTAGTATCTGCAAAACAAAGTATTTGCTTCATCTTTTTGTTGGCGAAGAATTTCAAATATGCTTTCATCTTGAGAAGTGGCAAGTTCCAATTCCCAAAAGATTAGTTTCTTGTATATTTCAGTCCACTGTTTAGAGTCCAATCTATCCATAAGACGCATGGATATTTCTCTAAACTGTTGTTGATAATTTAGTGTTGAGGTTTCACTAACTAATTTTTTTGCTTCAAGATGTTTCTTTAAAGCAAGAAGAATTTGGTTTGGATTAACTGGTTTTATCAAGTAATCAGAAATTTTAGACCCAATGGCTTGTTCCATGATATGTTCTTCCTCACTTTTTGTTATCATAATAATAGGAAGAGAAGGATACTTGTCTTTAATAAGCATTAGAGTGTCTAATCCTGATAGTCCAGGCATATTCTCATCTAAAAAAACTATATCAACGATTTTTTGTTCCAAGAGTTCTAATGCTTCTTGTCCATCAGTAGAAGGAATTACTTCGTAGCCTTTTGTTGCCAAGAAAAGCATATGAGGTTTTAAAAGGTCTATCTCATCGTCAACCCAAAGAATATTAATCATAGCAGTGATATTAAATTATTACAATATTTCTTCTAAACGAAGAATACTGAAAATATATTATTGTAATAAGAATAAAAGAAGGGTGAAAAATATTATAAATCGGTGCAGTTAAGATTATATTCTGTACTGCTACTGCTTAGTTCTGGAATATCATTTTGAGTAATACTACTGCAATTTCCTCCCCAATCATAAACGGGATATTCATTAGAATTGGCAGAAGAAGTTGATTTTTCTTGATTTGCTGTACAAACACAGTCATTTTGAGTGCAAGAAACTAATGAAATGCAGAAAACAACTGCTAATAAAAAGAATACTTTTTTCATAATTATTTATTGTTTTTGTTTTTTAAAAAGTCGACAATGAATTCTTCATCAATTGAAGTTAACTTATAAAGTTTAACAACATTTCCATTTTCCAATAAAAATATTACTGGCATACGACCATGTGTAGTATTAAGAAACGAAATTACATCAATAAAAGTATATTGTAGTGGTTTTGTGTTGGACTCATTATAAAATTGAGTTAAAGGTTTTTCTTTACCTCCAAAAACCTGAATAAAATCATTTCTATCCAAATTATGTCTATCAATTATAATATCAATTTTCTTTGCAGCTCTCTTGCAATATTTACAGCTTGTGCTGTACCAACAAATAACTTTTCTCCCTTTTTCAACATCTAAGGCTTTCAAATTGTCGTAACCTTTAACTCTCTCAAATACTTCAGGTCTAATATCAACAGAATGATCATAAATTTTAGATTGAATAAAATCAGGAGGTTTTATGGTGAATGCAGTTCCAACAATAAGAATAGAAGAAATAATTATTATGAGTTTAGAATATTTAGTCTTCCACCATTTAGCCCAGTTTAAGGTTAGAGATAAAACAAGAAGGATAATATTTTTTATTATTGTTTCCGTATCTGAAAGTTGGATTTTGTCTCCAAAACAAAAACAGTTTTCATCAGTTACATCAAATAATAAAGGCTTTATTATTAAATATAATGTAAAGCCAATTAAAGTAGAAAAGGTAAGTATTTTGGATAACTTTGGATATATACCCACTACAAGCAATATTCCAATTATAGCTTCAAGAGATATTAATAATCTTGATAAAAAAGTAGTTATTACCCAAGGGAATAATTTATGGTCAAAAAAGAATAAATCAACTGCTTCAATAGACCAATATTTTAAAACAGCAGAAAGGATAAAAACTAAGCCAATAATAATTCGGCAGAATGTTCCAATCAAATTTTTATTTATTCTCATATTCAATTTTAATTAATAATAAAAGGGAATACTACAATATGTAATATTCCCTTTACTTGCGAAAAATTGTTTTTATTTTTCAACACATTTAAGATGGTTTCCTTCCATAAGGATGGCAGTTTTCCAGATTCCAGTATATTCACTCCATGTAATATCTGCACAATCTCCATCATATTCTAAAACATCTAATGAACCTGCAGGAATGGCTTCTGATGCTTTCATAACAGGATTGTTATCACCGTCTAAGATATCGCAAGCACAATCTTTAGTAGAATTACAAGCAGCAAAAGAAAAAGCTGCAGCAATTCCTAATACAAATAATACTTTTTTCATAGCTATAATTTTTATTTATTTTTTTTGTCTCTACTCTATTTTGGATTTTCGAGTTTCTCCATTTTGTATTTGAAGCAAAAATAATAATAAATTTTGTATTACCAATTTTTTTTAAACTTTTTTCATGTAGGTGTAGTCTAAAGCATTGATAATTAATTCTGCTTCGTTTATGGAATTATAGATATTTATCTTAAAGAAAACTAATTAATATAAGTAATATCTCAATTTTTTGAATTAGAATCTATTTTTTTAGTCAAATATCTAATAGTATATTTCTATTTTTCATGTAAATTCATTATTCCATGAAAATTTATATTAAATATTTCTTCTTAGAATAATTATATTGTATTTTTGCAACTCATGAAAATTGAAAATTATATGGAAAAAGATAATGGAAGAAATAAAGAAAACGATATAATTGAAGATATTACAAGTGGAGAATATAAATATGGTTTCGTTACAGATATTGACACTGAGGTTATTGAAAAAGGATTAAATGAAAATGTTATTAGACATATTTCAAAAATGAAGAATGAGCCTGAGTGGTTGTTGGAATTTAGATTAAACGCTTATAGAAAATGGATTACTATGAAGATGCCTACATGGGCACATTTAGAAATACCAGAAATTAATTATCAAGATATAATCTATTATGCAGCTCCTAAAACAAAACCTGCTTCTGATAGTAAAGAAGTACATGAAGAATTATTAGATACATTTAATAGATTAGGAATTTCCTTAGATGACTCAGGAAATGTTGGCAATGTTGCTGTTGATGCAGTTATGGATAGTGTATCTGTTAAAACAACTTTCTCAGAAACTCTTTCAAAAGAAGGAATAATATTCTGTTCTTTCACTGAAGCAGTTCAAAATCATCCTGATTTAGTAAAACAATATTTAGCTTCTGTAGTTCCTTATTCTGATAACTATTTTGCTGCACTTAATTCAGCAGTATTTAGCGATGGTTCTTTTTGTTATATTCCAAAAGGAGTTAAATGCCCAATTGAACTATCAACATATTTTAGAATAAACGCAGCAAATACTGGTCAATTTGAAAGAACATTGATTGTTGCTGATGAAGGCTCCTATGTTTCATACATGGAAGGATGCACTGCTCCAAAAAGAGACGAAAATCAACTCCATGCAGCAATTGTAGAAATTATTGTGATGAAAGATGCTGAAGTAAAATATTCAACTGTTCAGAATTGGTATCCTGGAGATAAAGATGGTAAAGGAGGAATTTATAATTTCGTTACCAAAAGAGGAATATGTAAAGGCAATAATGCAAAACTGTCTTGGACTCAGGTTGAAACTGGTTCTGCAATAACATGGAAGTATCCAAGCTGTATTTTAAAAGGAGACAATTCTGTTGGAGAGTTCTATTCTGTTGCTGTAACAAACAATCACCAACAAGCAGATACTGGAACAAAAATGATTCACTTAGGCCAAAACACTAAAAGTACTATAATATCTAAAGGGATTTCTGCAGGAGAGAGTCAAAACTCTTATCGAGGACTTGTTAAAGTTACTAAAGGAGCTACAAATACAAGAAACTATTCTCAATGCGACTCTTTGCTATTAGGTAGCAAATGCGGAGCTCATACATTTCCATATATTAAAATAGATAATCATAGTTCAATTGTGGAACATGAAGCAACTACTTCAAAAATATCAGAAGACCAACTCTTCTATTGCCGACAAAGAGGAATTTCTCAAGAAGGTGCAATTGGTCTAATTGTTAATGGATATGCAAAAGAAGTATTAAACAAATTACCTATGGAGTTTGCTGTTGAAGCTCAAAAATTATTAAGCATAAGTTTAGAAGGAAGCGTAGGATAATTATGGATGCTCACCCCAAGATTTTAATAATTCGCCTGAGTTCAATTGGCGACATTGTTCTTACAACGCCAATTGTACGTTGTATAAAAACTCAAATACCTAATGTGCAAATTCACTATCTAACCAAGGCAAATAACGCAATCATACTTAATAATAATCCCTACATTGATAGAATAATTACTTTCAGTGGCTCACTTTCCGAAACTATTAGACTATTAAAAAAAGAAAACTATACTTATGTGATTGATTTACATAAGCAGATAAGATCTTTAATTATTAGACTTAGATTATTAAAGCCGAGCAAAACTTTCAATTCTTTGAGGGTAAAGAAATGGTTATTGGTGAAATGGAAGTTAAATGAATTACCTGAGAAACATATTGTTGATAGATATTTTGAAGCAACAAAAGGATTGGGATTTAATATTGTTAATGATGGAAAAGGACTTGATTATTTCTTAGCTGATGAAGATTATATTTCTCCTGATGCTCTGCCTTTAAGTTTTCAAGATGGTTATATTGCTATAGTTGTTGGGAGTAAACATCAAACCAAACAAATTCCAACAGATAAACTTATTCAATTATGTCAAGGTATAAATAAATCAATTGTCCTTCTTGGAGATAAAAATGATAGGAAAAAAGCCATTGAAGTTGAAAATGCTGTTGGTGCAAGAGTTTTCAATGCTTGTGGAGCTTATAATTTGAATCAGACTTCTTCATTAATAGCAAACGCAATTGGCGTTATTACTCCAGATACAGGATTAATGCATATTGCAGCAGCACTAAATAAAAATACAATTAGTGTTTGGGGAAACACAGTACCTCAATTTGGGATGTATCCATACTTTCCTAAAGATTCAAAAGCTAAGGTTTATATTTTCGAAAAGAAAGATTTATCTTGTCGCCCTTGTTCAAAATTGGGTTATAAAGAATGTCCAAAGAAACATTTTGATTGTATGCGAAGCTTAGACTTTGAAAATATTATTTCAATTGCAAATGATTGGGAGGTAATTAGAGATAAATGAAGGTTAAAAAGAAATTTATTTGATGAAAAAAGAAAGAAATAAAGAAGCATTAGAAAGTTTTGAACGTCTTTTAGATATTATGGATGAATTAAGGGAGAAATGCCCTTGGGATAGAAAGCAAACTTTCGAAACTCTTAGACATCTAACCATTGAAGAGACTTATGAACTTGCAGATGCAATAATTGAAAACGATACTGACGAAATAAAAAAAGAAGTTGGAGATTTGCTTCTTCATATTGTCTTTTATGCTAAGATTGGTTCAGAAGAGAATTCTTTTGATATAAAAGATGTTATTGACTCTCTTAATGAAAAACTTGTTCGTCGTCATCCTCATATATACGGAGATGAAAAGGTTGAAAACTCAGAACAAGTAAAGGAGAATTGGGAGCAAATTAAACTTAAGGAAGGAAGAAAATCAACTCTTTCAGGAGTTCCAAAAACTTTGCCCGCACTTGTTAAAGCATATAGGATTCAAGATAAGGCAAGAGGTGTAGGTTTTGACTGGGACAATAGACAGCAGGTATGGGAAAAGGTTGAAGAAGAAATTGAAGAACTGAAAGAAGAAGTAAAAAATAATAATAAAGAAAAAATGGAACAAGAGTTTGGTGATACACTTTTTGCTCTAATCAACTATGCTCGCTTTATTGATGTAAATCCAGAAACTGCTTTGGAAAGAACAAATAAGAAGTTTATTAACAGATTCCAATTTATTGAAGAAAGAGCTATGCAACAAGGAAGAAGTCTTAAGGATATGACCTTGGAAGAAATGGATATATTTTGGGATGAAGCTAAAAAACAAGAATAATGATAAAGATTTTCGTATTTAATCACTATGAAGTTAACTGCACATTGGCATTTGACAATACAAAAGAATGTGTTTTGATTGATGTTTGTTGTCAAAGTCAGGCTGAAAGGCAAGAACTAATCAATTTTATTGAACAAAACAACCTAAAGGTTAAACATATTTTAATTACTCATGCTCACATTGATCATATTTGTGATGCTTATTGGGCTACTCAAACATTCAATCAGCCTTTAAAACTACATAAGGATGGAGAAAGGTTTATTAGAATTGCCGATGCTCAAGCAGAGATGATGGGTTTTAAAGTTGATGGAATAGAAAACATATCTCTTCAATACATAACAAAGGATGATATTATTGAATATGGTAATTCTCAATTGAAAGTATTTGAAACTCCAGGGCATTGTGCTGGCAGTCTATGTTTTTATAATGAAGAAGAAAATTATATTGTTACTGGTGATGTGCTATTTAGAGATTCTATTGGAAGAACTGACCTTCCAACAGGAGATTTTGAAGCTCTTATGGCAAGTATTAAAAACAATCTATTCAATCTTCCTGAAAATACTAAATGTATTTGTGGTCATGGACCATCAACTGAGATTGGTTACGAGAAAGAAAATAATCCTTTTATCAATTAGAAAGTATAGCTCAAGATAAAGGCCATGTAGTTGTGGTATTGTGCATTTTGTTCCTTGTAACTCATGTAATAAATTTCTGAGGAACCACTTCTTATGCTCAATAATGAATAATTATAACTCCAAGTAAGGCTAAGTTTTTGGCTAAGATTATAACTTACTCCAGCAAGTCCTAATATTCCAAATTTTCTAAAAGCAGGTGCATCATCAGGATTTTGAACAACTCCTGTAGGACGCTCTTCTTTAGAGGTTAAAAGGGCGGAGGGAGTAAGTCCAATGCGAAAGTTTAAACTTTCACTTACCTTGTAAATGTATATTAAGCTTAAATCTATGCTTGATGTTGTAACCTGAAGAAAATCAGGGTTAGTATTCTTTGGTGCACATCTGCTTCCTTTTGTTGAATAAACAAGTTCTCCTTGAATTCTTGAGGCAGGAGAAACATCTCTGTAAACAAACAATCCTCCAGCAAAACCAGCCTTATAGTAACCACTCATAAAATCTCCATCAACCTGAGATGCTATAACTCCAGAAAGAATACCAGCCTTAAATTCTTGAGCATTAAGAATGGGAAGAGAGCAAAAGAAAACAATAACGAAAAGAATCAGCTTTTTCATAACCTATGTTTTTATTTTAAATACCAGTGCAAAGTAAATAATAATTATTCTAAATCACAAAGAAATCAATTGTTTTTACTAATTATTTGCCTTAGCTTTTCAAAACGAAGTATGATTGAAATTAAAATTCCTTTTTATGGAATTAAATCAAGTTTTGCTGAATTTAAACCTTGTTTTGTGATGGTTAAAACAAGATTTAGCTTCTTGAAATTCAAGTGAAAATTTTAGGATAAAAGATAGGAGAATATGGACATTAAATTTCTTAAATGACTTAAAGTATTTAAACGACTTTTTTATCTTGTTTCTTGATTTTCTTAGTTATTGCTTCGCTGATTTTCAGCTTTTCAAGGTTCAAATTTTACTTGTTGGAAATATCTTAATAATTAATTCATACTATTAGCCTGTTTTTTTAATTATTTCTTAGTTTTATTTTGTAACTTTGCCATCTATAATTTGATAGAAATTTAATGGATAAAGATACTACAGTTTCAAATATTACTACATCTAAAGGGGAAATAACTCAAAGGTTTATTTCTTTAGAAAAGATATTGGTAAGTAAGAACAAATATCTTCTAAAGGTTATCCCCAAACCTCTTTTAAGATGGTTTAAAAGGTTAATTTGCCTTGATAGGGTAAACGAAATAATATATAAATATCGTGACCAGAAGGGAGTTGATTTTGCAGATAGTGTTTTAAAAGAAATAGACATTAAAGTAAACGTTATTAATCCCCATAACATACCAAAAGAGGGTAGAGCATTAGTTGTTAGCAATCATCCTCTTGGAGGAATAGATGGAATGGCTTTGATTTCTGAAGTAGGAAAATATCGTAGAGATATTTTATTCCCAGTAAATGATATACTATGTCAGTTGCCAGGATTGAAGAATGTTTTTATTCCTATAAACAAATATGGACGCAATTCTTCAAATCATGATGTTTTAAATTCTGCATTTGCTTCTGATAATTGCATGATGTTTTTTCCTGCAGGAACTGAAAGTAAAAAGATAGATGGACGTATTCAAGACTTTAAATGGAAGAAGAGTTTTTTGCGTAAAGCTCAAGAATATAAAAGAGATATTGTTCCAGTGCATGTAGATAGTATAAATTCAAAAAGATTTTATCGTTTGTCAGCGGTAAGACGTTTCTTTAGAATAGAATTCGATTTGGAAATGATTCTTCTTCCTTCAGAAATGTTTAAAAAGCAAGGAGAAACCATTAATATAACTTTTGGAGAGCCTATTAGTCATGAAGTATTTGACAATAGATTTACTCCAATACAATGGGCAAGCAAGTTAAGAGAGCATGTTTATTGTTTAAAAGAAAACCCAAACAAAGAGTTTGAGTATTGATAAATAAAAAAGAAAGAAAATTATGGATACATCTTACGTTATACCACCTGTTGAAAAGAGCTTGATTAAAGCAGAGCTTAATAAAGACATATTTTTCCGTAAAACAAATAACGGTTCAAGAGAAATTTACATTACAACAGCTCATAATTCTCCAAATATTATGAGAGAGATTGGAAGATTGAGAGAATTAAGCTTTGGAGCTGAAGGAGGTGGTAGTGGAACAGAATGTGATATTGATGAATTTGATATTGCACCAGATCCACATTGCTACAAACAACTTTTTGTCTGGGATCCAGTGGATGAAGAAATTATTGGAGGATATAGATACATATTGGGTAAAGATATTTTTGTGGAGTCAAATGGAGATCTTTTAAGTGCAACGGCTGGTCTTTTCTATTTTACTGACTTTTTTAGGGAAAATTACTTAAATCATACTCTTGAACTTGGACGTTCATTTGTTAGTCCAGAATATCAACCTACTTTCAACCTTCGTAAAGGAATGTTCTCATTGGATAATCTTTGGGATGGATTGGGAGCACTTGCAAAAACTCATACTGAATTTAAATATTTCTTCGGGAAAATTACCATGTATCCATCTATGGATATAAAAGCAAGGGATTATATTCTTTACTTCTTTAAAAAACACTTCCCAGACAATGAAGGAATGGTTTATCCAATTGAACCAGTTGAAATTGAAACAGACTACAATGAACTTGTAAAACTTTTTAGTGGATTGAGTTATAAAGAGGACTATCAAATATTAACTAAGGCTGTTAAGGAAAGAGGAGAACATATTCCTCCACTTTTCAATGCTTACATGAATCTTTCTTCAACCATGCGTTCATTTGGAACATCAATTAATAAACATTTTAGCAATGTTGAAGAAACAGGAATATTGGTAACTATTGCTGATATTTATCCTGAAAAACAAAAACGATATATGAACTTCTAAAGAGAAGCAAAAAAGAAAATATAATGCAGATTAAGAGTGCGGAGTTTGTTATAAGTAATTCTAATTACACAAAGTGTCCTGAACCAAATAAGGCAGAATTTGCTTTCATTGGCAGGAGCAACGTTGGTAAAAGTTCGCTTATTAATATGCTTGTAAATAAAAAGGATTTAGCAAAGACAAGTTCTAAGCCAGGGAAAACACAATTGATTAATCATTTTGAAATAAACAATGAATGGTTTTTGGTTGATTTGCCTGGTTATGGCTATGCAGTAACTTCAAAATCAAATAGAGCATCTTGGGGAAAGATGATTACAAACTATTTGACCAAAAGAGAGAATTTAATTTCGGTTTTTGTATTGATTGATTCAAGAATATCTCCTCAGAAAATAGATTTGGAGTTTATTAATTTCTTGGGAGAAAATGAAATTCCATTCTCTATGGTTTTTACAAAAACAGACAAGCAAGGAGTTATTGCTACAAGCAAGAACGTTGATTTGTTTATGAAAGCCTTACAGAAAGATTGGGTTGAACTACCAAAATACTTCCTTTCTTCATCGATAAGTAAAATAGGCAGAGATGAAATACTTAGCGAGATAGAACAATTAATACCATATTTTGAACAAATTTAATTAAAAAAAGGAAGATGAAAAGAGTAATGGTTGTAACTGGAGGAGGTGATTGTCCTGGATTAAATGCAGTAATTAGAGCTATTGTTAAGAGGGCATCACAGGAAAAGGATTGGGAAGTTATTGGTTCAATTGACTCTTTTAATGGTGTTTTGAAAGAACCAACAGAGATTGTTGTTTTGGATAATAATAGTGTTTCTGGCATATTAGTGAAAGGAGGCACAATATTGGGAACTACAAATAAAGGTGGTCCTTTTGCTTGGCCAATAAAAAATAGTGATGGTTCTTATGATGCTGTAGACCGTTCAGATGAAATGATTAGGAAATTGAAAATTATGGGAGTTGATGCTGTAATTAACATTGGAGGAGACGGCTCTCAACGAATTTCTAAAGCTTTATATGAAAAAAGTCTTAACATAATTGGAGTTCCAAAAACTATTGATAATGATCTTTCAGCAACAGATTTTACTTTTGGTTTTCAAACAGCTGTTCAAACCGTAACGGAAGCAATTGATAAGCTTGTAACAACTGCTTCAAGTCATAATAGAGTATTTATTATGGAAGTGATGGGAAGAGATGCTGGCTGGATTGCTCTTCATAGTGCAGTTGCAGGAGGAGCTGATGTTTGCATTATTCCTGAAATGCCATATAAGATTGAAAAAATTAAGGAAAAGATTGATTCAAGATATAAGAAAGGAAAAGGCTTTTGCATAATAGTAGTTGCAGAAGGTGCTTATTCTGTAGATAGAAAAAAACAAAAAGAATCTTCCTCTGAAATAGGAAGCAATAATGCTAAACTTGGAGGGATTGGTAATGTCTTGATGCAAGAACTTATTGAAGCTGGAGTTCAACACGACATTAGACTTACTGTTTTAGGTCATATTCAAAGAGGTGGAACACCTATTGCTTATGATAGAATTTTAGCTTCTGAGTTTGGAGTTAAGGCTTTTGAACTTGTGATGGAAGGAAGGTTTGGAGAAATGGTTGCTTATCGTCATCCAGAAATTATTAGTGTGAGTTTAGATAAAGCAATTAGCAAGCCTCATCTTGTTGAGCCTAAATCTCGTTTGGTTCAAACAGCAAAGGGTTTGGGTATTGAATTTGGAAATTAATTTAAAGAAAAATAAAAATGAAGAAGATTAAGAGTGCGTTGATATCTGTTTTTTACAAAGATGGATTAGATGATATTGTTAAAAAGTTAGACCAGCTTGGAGTTAAGATTTACTCTACTGGAGGAACATATAATTTTATTGAAAGTTTGGGAGTAAAACCACAAACTGTTGAATCACTTACTGGATATCCTTCAATTTTAGGAGGAAGGGTAAAAACTCTTCATCCTAAAGTTATGGGAGGTATTCTTTGTAGAAGAGATAATAATGAGGATAGAAAACAGATTGAAGAATATGAAATTCCAGAAATTGATTTAGTGATTGTTGATTTATATCCTTTTGAAAAGACTGTACAATCAAATGCCACTGAAGAAGATATAATTGAAAAAATAGATATTGGAGGAATTAGTCTTATTCGTTCTGCCGCAAAAAACTTTAATGATGTTTTAATTGTTTCTTCTGTTGATTATTATTCTGAACTGATGGATATTCTTAATAGTGATAATGGAAACACTAATTTAGAAACAAGAAGAAGATTCGCAACTTATGCTTTTCAAGTTTCTTCTAATTATGACACTGCAATATTCAATTACTTTAATAAAGAAACAGATATACCTGCTTTTAGACAAAGTTACAATAATCCAAAAATTCTTCGCTATGGAGAAAATCCTCATCAAAAAGGAATGTTTTATGGCGATTTGAATTCTTATTTTGAACAATTGCATGGTAAAGAAATTTCATATAATAATATTGGAGATATTGATGCAGCTTGCGATTTGATTGATGATTTTGAAGAAACTACCTTTGCTATAATCAAACATAATAATGCTTGTGGACTTTCAAGTAGAGATTCATTAAAACAAGCTTATCTTGATGCTTTAGCTGGTGACCCTGTTTCTGCTTATGGAGGAGTTTTAATTGCTAACAGACCTATCGATTTGGAAACTGCTCAAGAGATGAATAAATTATTTATGGAGATTTGTATTGCTCCTGACTTTTCTCAAGAAGCATTAGAGTTGTTGAAATCTAAAAAGAATAGAATTCTTCTTAAACGTAAAAACGCTTCTTCTCCAAAATATCAGTTCCGTTCTGCACTAAATGGTGTTTTGGTTCAAGAAAAAGATAAAGTGGTTGAAAAAACAGAAGTTATGAATAGCATAACTAATACTTCACTTACCTTAGAACAACAAAAAGATCTTTCTTTTGCAAATAAATTGGTTAAACATACAAAGTCTAATGCAATAGTTTTAGCAAAGAATCGTCAATTGTTAGCTTCTGGAACAGGACAAACTTCAAGAGTTGATGCTTTAAATCAAGCAATAGTAAAAGCTAAAAATTTTGGATTTGATTTAAATGGAGGAGTTATGGCTTCTGATGCGTTTTTCCCTTTCCCTGATTGTGTTGAAATTGCTCATAAAGAAGGTATAGTTGCTGTTGTACATCCAGGAGGAAGTATTAATGATAACAAATCAATTAATTTTTGCAAGGAAAACAATATGGCAATGGTTCTTACTGGATTTCGTCATTTCAAACATTAATCACAAAAAAGAGGAAATTATCTAATAAAGCATAATAATTAGTAATAATGTAACCGTTTATTATGGTTTTCGTAATAAACGCAAATATAAATTAAAAGAAAAATATAGGACAAAGATAAATATGAGTTTATTTTCATTTTTAACAAGAGAAGTTGCGATAGACTTAGGAACAGCCAATTCAATTATTATATTTAATGATAAAGTTGTTGTTGACGAGCCTTCAATAGTTGCTAAGGACAGACGTACAAACAAGATTATTGCCATTGGAAAGAAGGCTATGCAGATGCATGGAAGAACACATCAAAACATTGAAACAATCAGACCTTTGAGAGATGGTGTTATTGCAGATTTTGAAACTGCAAACCAATTGATAAGAGAATTGATTAAAATGATTAATGTTAGAAAATCTCTTATTCCGCCTTCATTAAAGATGGTTATTTGCATTCCTTCAGGGATTACAAATGTTGAAGAAAGAGCAGTTAGAGACTCTGCTGAGCAAGCAGGAGCAAAAGAAGTTAAGTTAATCCACGAACCAATGGCTGCTGCAATTGGAATTGGAATTGATGTTTTGGAACCTGTTGGAAATATGATTGTTGATATAGGTGGAGGTACTTCTGAAATTGCTGTTATTGCTCTTGGTGGAATTGTTTGTAATAAATCAATACGCATTGCAGGTGATGAGTTTAATCAAGATATAATTGAATATATGCGCAAACAGCATAATATTAATATTGGTGAAAGAATGGCAGAACAAATAAAGATTAGTGTTGGTGCAGCCATCCCTGATTTAGATGTTCCACCAGAAGATTTTGCTGTTCAAGGAAGAGATGTTTTGACAGGAATTCCTAAAGAAATATTGGTTAATTATAAAGAAATTGCTCACGCATTAGACAAATCAATTGCAAAAATAGAAAGTGCAGTATTGGAAGCATTAGCTCTAACTCCACCAGAATTAGCATCTGATATATTCCATACAGGTATTTATTTAGCTGGAGGAGGTTCTTTATTAAGAGGATTGGATAGGAGAATTTCAGCAAAAACTAAACTTGCAGTTCATGTTGCTGAAGATCCATTGAGAGCAGTTGCAAGAGGAACAGGTATTGCTTTAAAGAACTACGATAAATTTACTTTCTTAATAAAATAAGAAACATAATAATCACAATAAGGATAAGGAGTTGATATTAACTCCTTATTTTTTTGTTTTGACTTCTTTGATTTTCTATTTCCTTATTCTATAAATAGGAATACGATAAATCCCTTCAGATTTTTGATTGTCAAAAAAACATCAATCATAATTGAAAATAAGTCAATCATATTTTAATTTATATCAATCATATTTTTATTTTTGATTGATATATTTTTCATTATGATTGAGCTTTTTTTTTTATTGATTTAAGTGTAATTTAGAAAGCTTAATTTACTCTTTCAGTATGATTCATTCCTTTTGATAAAAATTAAAATAAAAAGAAACGATATTATGTATCGCATAATATCGTTTCTTTTTAATATTAGAATAATTCTAATATTTATTCTAAATATAATAGTTTAAATCTCTTCTGAAGAGCTATTAACATAGCCTTTCATAAGTCCTCTTTCTGCTTTTGAAACAAAGTTAATTATTTCTTGTAACTCAGGAGTTGAAGGAAGTTTCTTTAACTCTTCAAATGCTTTTGAGTAGGTTAAGCCAGATTGAAATATTATTTTATAGTATTCTTTTATTAGGTTGATTGTTTCTTGACTATATCCTCTTCGAGATAATCCAACTGAGTTTATTCCGCAGTAGGATAGAGGAAATTTAGCTCCTTTAACATAAGGAGGAACATCTTTATCAACTAAAGAACCACCCATAAGAATTACATGAGAACCTATTTTAGTAAATTGGTGAATTGCACTTAAGCCTCCAATTATTGCGAAATCCCCAACTTCAATATGTCCTGCTAAAGTAGCTCCATTTGCTAAAATGCAGTTATCTCCAACAACACAATCATGAGCAACGTGAGCGTAAGCCATCAATAAATTATTGTTTCCAATTTTTGTATATCCAAGTGCAGATGTACCTCTATTAATAGTTACACTTTCTCTAATAATATTATTATCTCCAATAATAGTGGTTGTTTTTTCTCCAGCAAATTTTAAGTCTTGAGGAACAGCACTGATAGAAGCATTAGGAAATATCTTATTGTTTTTTCCAATTCTTGCACCAGAGAAGATAGTAACATTTGGTCCAATCCAACAATTATCACCAATTTCTACATCATCGTAAATCGCAGTAAAAGGTTCAATAACTACATCCTTGCCAATTATTGCATTTGGATGAATATAAGAGAGTGGTTGATTCATAGTAAAAATTATTTAGTTTTAGCTACTTGTGCCATTAGTTCAGCTTCCATGACCAATTTATTGCCAACGTAAGCTTCGCCTTTCATTTTAACAAGACCTCTTCTAACAGGTTCAATTAAGAATAATCTAAAGATTAATGTATCTCCAGGAACTACCTTACCACGGAAACGAACTCCATCAATTCTTAGAAAATAAGTAGTATAGTTTTCTGGGTCTGGGTAATCCTTTAACACTAAAATTCCACCAGTTTGTCCCATTGCTTCAACAATCAATACACCTGGCATAATAGGTTCATTAGGGAAATGTCCATTAAAGAAATCTTCATTCCCGGTAACATTCTTAACCCCTATAACATAATCATCACCAACTTCAATAATCTTATCGACTAAAAGCATTGGGAAACGATGAGGTAAAAATGTTTTAATATCGTTTATTGTAAAAACGGGTTCATTGTTAGGGTCATAATGAGGTGCCCCTGTCATTTTTTCCATAATCACTTGTTTAATTAATTTAGTAAATTCTGTATTAGCATAATGTCCTGGACGTTTTAAAATGAAATGTCCTCTTAGATTAACTCCAATTAGATTTATATCTCCAATAAAGTCTAAAAGTTTATGCCTTGCAGGTTCGTTATCAAATCTTTTTTCAATGTTATTAAGAGTACCTTTTTCTACCTTTATATGTTGAGGATCTTTGTTAAACACTTTAGCTAAATGATCAATTTGTTCTTGCTTTAGGGTGTTCTCAACAAAAATTAGGGCATTGTCTAAATCACCTCCTTTAATCAAATTAAGTTTAAGGAGTTGTTCAATCTCGTGAAGAAATACAAATGTTCTGCAAGGTGCAATTTCTTTTTCAAAACTATTTAAAGAGTCAATACTCATAGTTTGAACGCCCAAAACAGATGAATTATAATCAATAGTTAAATCAACTTTAAACCCATCATAAGGAAGAGCAGTTATTTCAATGTCTTTCTTCTCGTCTTTGTAAGTTATAGGACTTTTAATTGAATAATAGTATTTCTTATAAAGTTGAGGTTGAATTCCAACCTTTTTAATATTTTCTACCCATATTTTAGCACTTCCGTCCAAAATAGGAATTTCATTAGAATCAATTTCAACTATTACATTATCTATACAGAAATAATGTAAAGTAGCCATTAAATGCTCAATTGTGCTAACTTTAACTCCATTTTTTTCTAGAGTTGTCCCTCTTGAAGTGTCAGTAACATACTCAATAGATGCAGGAATAGTTGGACTATTATCTAAGTCAACTCTACGGAATACAATTCCAGTATTTGGTTCCGCAGGAAGTAAGGTTACATTAATATTATTGCCATAATGTAATCCCTTGCCACTAATGGTGATTTTAGATTTTATTGTGTTTTGATGCTCCATAGTTATTCAATTTGCAAAAGTAGTAAAAAACTTTGATTTAATGGTCATAATATGGAAAAAGTCCATATTTAAATTTCCAATTCTTATGTAAATGTTTGTAATTATTAGCTTGATTCAAAAGAGTAAATAAATAATGCTTAAAGAGTAATTTTGTTTTCATTAGAATGAACTTTTTTTTGAGTGAGAATTAATAATTAAAGAAAGTTTGTTATTTTTGCACAAAATAAAAGGTATAATATGAAGAAATTTATTTTATTGATAGGTTTAATTTCTCTTTCATTTGTGTCATTTTCACAAGTTGAAATACTAAAAGAAAAACCAATTTATATCGAAGGTGATGTAGTTATGATTGGAGTTAATGCTAAAACAACTGATGAAGAGTTGTTGGAAATTAGAACAAAACTTTTGAAATATACAACCATTAGATTTACAGAATTTGATGTAATTAGAGCTAAACCCACTAACAAGAAAGAAGAAGGGGATATTCAATTTATTTCAATGGAAGTAGATTGTAGAGATGGATACTCAGGAAAGATATCTCATAGTTTTGAACCAGGAGATAAAACAACATATGGATTTTATCGCGATTATTCGAAGAATACATACAATAAAGCATTTTTTATAGGTAATCTATCTGATGAAAAATTAGATTTCATCATTGAAAAAGCACCAAAAATCAATACTCAAACTTCAATAAATGAGGTTGAAGAATAAGGCTTAGATAATAATAAAGTAATTTTTTTGGAAGAAAATTAGGTCAATATAAAAATAGTTTATATTTTTGCACTCCCAAAATCATAAGAGAAATGGCAAAGAAATCAAAAGACGCAAGGATACAAGTTATTATGGAATGTACAGAACATAAAGCATCAGGAATGCCAGGTACATCACGTTATATAACAACTAAATCAAAAAAGAATACACCTGAAAGATTGGAGTTAAAGAAATACAATCCAATTCTAAAACGTGTAACTGTTCATAAAGAAATTAAATAGTAGGAGAAATAAGATATGGCAAAGAAAGTAGTTGCAACATTAAAAACATCATCAGGAAAGAATTATGCTAAAGTTATTAGCATGAGTCGTTCTCCTAAAACAGGAGCATACACTTTTAAGGAAGAAATTGTTGTTTCTGATAATGTTAAAGATTATTTAGCTAAGAAATAGTTAATAGAATTTATTTATTACTAAAGAAGTTGTCTTTCTTAAATAATTAAGAGAGGCAACTTCTTTATTTATTCGGGATACAATAAAATCAAATAAAATTATTAATTTAGCCGATTATTTATTGAAATAAAAAATATGGGGATTTTTTCATTTTTCACAAAAGAAAAGAAAGAAAGCTTAGATAAAGGTTTAGAGAAAACAAAAGAAAGCTTGTTTTCTAAACTTTCTAAAGCAATAGTAGGAAAATCAAAAGTTGATGAAGATGTTCTTGACAATCTTGAGCAAATACTCATTGAATCGGACGTTGGAGTAGAAACAACTTTAAGAATAATTGAAAGAATAGAAACACGTGTTGCAAGAGATAAATATCTTGGAACATCGGAGTTAAATCAAATTCTAAAAGAAGAAATTGTTAGCTTGCTTCAAGAAAATGAGCTTGAAGAAAGAGATAGTTTTGCATTTCCAAAAGGAGACTTGCCTTATGTTATTATGGTTGTTGGAGTAAATGGAGTTGGTAAAACAACAACAATAGGTAAGTTAGCATATCAATTTAAACAAGCAGGTAAAAAAGTTATTCTTGGAGCAGGAGATACTTTTAGAGCTGCAGCTGTTGATCAATTAACAATCTGGGCTGAAAGGACAGGAGTTGAAATGATTTCTCAAGGAATGAATGCCGATCCTGCATCAGTAGCTTACGATACTTTAAAGTCTGCAATTTCAAAGAAAGCTGATGTTGCAATAATTGATACTGCAGGAAGATTACATAATAAGATTGGATTAATGAATGAACTTTCTAAAATACATAACGTAATGAAGAAAGTTATTCCTGATGCTCCTCATGAAGTTCTATTAGTTTTGGATGCTTCAACTGGTCAAAATGCAATAGAACAAGCAAAACAATTCACTGCAGCAACAAATGTTAATTCTTTAGCATTAACAAAACTCGATGGTACAGCAAAAGGAGGAGTTGTGATTGGAATATCTGATCAATTTAAAATCCCTGTTCGTTATATTGGACTTGGAGAAAAGATGGAAGACTTACAACTTTTTAATCGTAAAACATTTGTTGATAGTTTATTTGAATAAAAAATTAAATAATAAATAAGTATGAAAATAAATAAAGTATTTCTTGCTATTTTGCTACTAAGCGCTTCATTCCTAAATGCACAAGAAAAAGCATTGCCAGAGTCTAAAACAAGTAAACATAATTTTGCTTTGAATATTGGTTATTCTTATCGTTTGTCTTCAAAGCCAAATGAATTATTTGTTAATCAAAATCAGTTTACAGACCATTATAAATCTCTAAGACACGGATTAAATCTAAATTTTGCTTATGATTATATGATTAAGCCTAATATTGGAATTGGTTTTGTTGCTTCAGCATTCAATTCAGCTCAAACAACATACTCTCCTCAAGATACCATGGATTTGAAAGATGATGAATATATGTTTTATGCTGGGCCTTCAGTAAAATATATATTACCGCAATTCAATGAAAAATATAATTGGTATGTAAGAGCAACTATTGGGTATTTATCATTTAGAAACTCTTCTCAAGTAGCTATTGTAAATCAAATGGGGAAAAAAACACCTGTAAGTATGACTTATAAAGGAAGTACTTTGGGATATGGTTTGGATTTAGGTTTAGACTACACCATCAACAGTTTTCTTTCTGTTGGATGTAATGTTGGTTTCTTTGGAGGTAAAATATCAAATATCAAAATCGGAGAAGATGAGTTTAAATTAAATCAAAAAGAAAACCTAAATTGTTTAGATTTTACAATTGGAGTAAGAATAAAATTATAATATGAGTTTAAATATAAATATAAATATACTATCGCTTGGTTGTTCAAAGAATACTGTTGATTCAGAATTTCTGGCAGGACATCTTATCAATAAAGGCTATAACGTAAGTTATGGAAATTCTCAAAAAAGAAATGATGTAGTAATTATAAACACTTGTGGATTTATTGGAGATGCAAAAGAGGAATCAATAGATACAATTTTATATGTTTGTGCATTAAAGGAAATTCATAAAGTTGATAAAATAATTGTTTGTGGATGTCTTTCTGGAAGATATAAAGAAGATTTAATCAATGAGCTTCCTCTTGTAGATAAATTCTATGGAGTTAATGAGTGGGAACAATTGCTAAATTACTTGGATATTGAATTAAAAGGCTTATATCAACAAGATCGTTTGCTTTCAACACCAAATCATTATGCATATTTTAAAATATCTGAAGGTTGTGATAGTTTATGTTCCTATTGTGCCATTCCTCTAATTAAAGGAAGACATATTTCACGTCCAATTGAAGAACTAATTCCTGAAGCTAAACAACTTGTTGCAAGTGGAGTTAAGGAACTTATACTTGTAGCACAAAACACTACATACTATGGAATAGACCTTTATAATGAAAGAAAGATTGTTCCACTTCTAAAAGAACTGCTAAAGATTGAAGGATTGGAATGGATAAGATTACAATATACATATCCAAATCATTTTCCAATGGAGTTAATTGATTTAATGAAAGAGGAAAAGAGAATATGTAATTATATTGACCTTCCTGTACAACATATCAATAATTCTATTCTTTCATCAATGAATCGTAATATAACTTCCGATGAAATTATGAATTTGATTAGTGATATCAGAACAAGAATACCTGATATTGCACTAAGAACAACTCTTATTGTAGGATATCCTGGAGAAACAGAGGAAGCTTTTGAAGAGTTGAAAGAATTTGTTAGAAAAGTACGTTTTGATAGATTGGGATGTTTTATGTATTCTGCTGAAGAAGGAACTCCTGCCTATGAACTTGAAGATGATATTTCAGAAGAATTGAAACAACAACGTATGGAAGAAATTTTAGAAATTCAACAAGAGATTTCTTTAGAAAAGAATCAAGAAAAGGTTGGAAAAGAATACAATGTTATAATTGACAGAAGAGAACAAGACTTCTGGATAGCAAGAACAGAATATGATTCTCCTGATGTGGATAATGAAGTTTTGATTTCCGATAGATTTAAGGTAGAACAGGGAAAGTTTTATAGAGTAAAAATTGTTGAAGCCTTAGAGTTTGATTTAATAGGAGAGCTGATTTAATTATTAAAATAATTGAAAATAGATATGGAAGAAAGATATAATCATATTAGAACTTTGATTAGTGAAGAAAATTTGGAGCAAGCTATGAAGGAAATAGATGAAATAATTGCTCAAGACGCCAATCAAGACACTGCATACTATTTGAGAGGAAACGTTTTTAGAAAACAGCAAGACTGGAAAAATGCCATTAATAACTATTCACAAGCAATTGAATTAAATCCTTCTTCACCAGCAAAAGATGCAAGAGATATGTGTATTGAAATTCTAAATTTCTTCAATACGGATATGTATAATCATTAAACCTTTGTTTAAATAATCTGTCTAAGAAAAGATAAAAAGAAAAAGCTGATGACAGATAATGAATTGCTTTCACTACTACTAAAGGATAAAACTCGAGAAAAAGGCTTTTCTCTTTTAGTGAAAAACTATAAAGAAAGAATCTATTGGCAGGTTCGTCATATGGTGCTTTCCCACGAGGATGCCAATGACCTAACTCAAGAGATTTTTATTAAGATATTCCAAAATATAGATAGTTTCAATAAAGAATCTTCTCTGTTAACTTGGATATATAGAATATCACTTAATCACACGCTTAATTTTCTTCAATCAAAAAGTCAAAGATATAAATCCAACATTAAATCTCTTGAAGATTCAATGTTGGATAATCTTAAGTCAGATAAGTATTTTGACAGTAGTGATATTGAATTAAAACTCCAAAAAGCAATTTTATCTCTTCCCGAAAAACAAAGAATGGTTTTTAATCTTCGCTATTATGATGATATGCCATTCAAAGAAATGGAAGAAATTTTAAATACAACTCAAAGCACGTTGAAATCAACCTATCACTTTGCTGTAAAAAAGGTTCAAGATATGCTTTTGGATAATGAAAAAGATAAATTTTCATTTCCCAATTAAACCTTTTGCAAAAAAAACAGTCTAATAATCAAACCTAATAATTAAATGAAAACAAGGAATAATCCATTTAAGGTGCCAGAAAACTATTTTGATAGTTTGGAAAAGGATATACTTTCAAAAGTTAATTCTGCTCCAAAGAAGAAATTTATTTTCTTTGAGCCAAAACAAATGCTACGATATGCAGCCGTAATTCTGCTTTTCTTAGCAATTGGAGGAACACTATGGTGGAATATTCCAAATAAAGCAAATAAACCTCAAGAGCAATACGCAAAAACTATAAAGAATCTACACTCAGATTCAATAGGTATTATCTCCAAAATAGAGGAAATTGCACAAAATGAAACAAAAATAGAAACTATCGCTAATCCCACAGAAGTTAAAAAACAAGAGTCTAAACAACAAGAAAAAGAATTAAAAGAAAACAAATTAGAATTAAACGAAAATGAATTAGAATACTTAGAATATTATTTGAATGATGATGTTCTAACAGATTACTTAACTTATAATGATGTAAAATTATGAAAACAAAAATCAGAAGAAGCACCTTACTATTATTAGGAATGCTTATGTTGGTGCCAACACTAAATGCACAAAACCACCGCAATGACCGCCATAGAGAAAGAAGAGCTCCAGACTCAGTTTGTCAGTATCATGGTGCAAGAAACTTGCATAATAAGTTAAAACCAATGAAAGTTGGTTACATAACCAGAGAGCTTCAACTAACAGAACAAGAGGCAAAGGATTTTTGGCCAATATACGACAAGTATGAACAAGAACTTATGGCAATTAGGGATAAACATAGACCAAAAGACACAACTGAAGATGGATTTCCTCAAAGACCAGATTTTATAAATATGAGCAACTCTCAAGCGGAGGAAATGTTCACTAATCATTTCCAAGTGCAAAAAGAAGTTTTGGCTTTAGAAGAAAAATACTTCAGTGAAATGAAAAAGGTAATTCCAGTGCAAAAAGTTAATATGCTTTTTCATGTTGAGAAACGATTTCTTACAAAAGTGATGACTGTTAACTTGAACGATAAAGACAAAAAAGGCAGAAGAAAAATAGTTAAAACAAACTTTTAAAACATAGGTTTAAATCAATAAATCCTTATTCAATAAAAAAGAATAAGGATTTATTTTTTTGTTAAAGATATATATGCCTATAATCTTTCAACTAATAACATTAAAAATATTAACCTCTAATTGAGAATTAAGATGTATTTTTGCAAATAGAATAAACTATGAGCATAACACTAATACTAATTCTTGTAATATCTGGACTCTTTGTAGGGTTTATCAATACCCTTTCAGCAGGAGGAACAGTAATCTCAATTGCACTCTTTTTAGCTTTGGGAATGCCGGCAAATGCTGCCAATGCAACTAACAGAGTGCAGGTTTTAATTCAATCCTTTAGCGCAAGTCTTTTTTTTAGGCAACAGAAACTAATTGAAACTCGAAGAATAATGCAATTGGCAATACCAACAATAATTGGAGCAATTGTAGGATCTGTTTTTGCAAGCCTTATAGAACAAAATCTTTTTCCCTATTTTATGGGAACAATCCTCTTAATAATGATTGTTTTTATGTTCTACAAACCAAAACTATTGTTTGAAGATAATCCACAAAAGACAGAAAAACCTTTAACCTTTTTGAATTATTTGGCTTTTTTTGCAATTGGAGTTTATGTAGGATTTATTCAAGTTGGAACAGGCTATTTCTTAATCTTGGCTTCATCAATGATGCTTGGCTACGACCTAATAAAAACATCAGCCATAAAAGTTACAGTAATGTTTCTTTACACCATTGTTGCAATTGCTATTTTTATGTTCGAGAGCAAAATATATTGGTCTTATGGACTTCTGCATGCAATCGGAGGAGTTATAGGCTCTTGGATTGCAACAAAGTTCGCCCTAAAAAAAGGAGCAAATTTTGTTCGTTGGGTAATAATAGTAGTAATAATCCTTACCGCCCTAAACCTTTTTGGAATAATTGATCCAAAACCATTCTTCAATCAAATTCTTAGTGCAAAATAGCATTTAGAGAAGAAAAGGAAGTTTAATCCCTCACTCCATAAGTTAAGTAATCAGTAATTCTTATTTTAGAAAAATAAAATACTTAAGCAGTTTAATATCTTTAAGCATATAAAAGGCTTCAAAAAGAATCTATTTAGTATAAATTTTCAACCTAATTTGATATTTCATTATTGATTTATCAAGAAAATCCTACTTATAAAATTATTTTTATCTGATATAAATGTATCAAACCTTTATTATAATTGAAAAAGATAAGGTAAAAATCTTGTAACATGCCACCATATTATTTGCAACCTGCCACCTTACATATTGTATCCTGCCAGGATACACTCAACATCCTGCCACCTTGCAAAATTTATTCTTGATATAAAAATATTTATTCTTGATTTAAGAAGATTTTTCCCTTATTTAGCAAAAAAATAATTTGATTATTAATCATTTTAGATTTGAATTCCTTTTTTCTTATGGCGTTTAAAATAAAAGGAATAAAGATAAAACATCTAAGGAATTGATTGTGATATATGCTTTGTTGTATATTTGAAAATATTTATGCTGGAAAATAAAGATTGTTATAGTGCGTTATTATAATATAATTTATTGATAAATAAATTTACTTTTCTATTGTGCTTTTGTGCTCAATGGAAATTAATATAATTAATAACTTAAAAAATGAATGAATATGAAATTTATTAAAGCCTTAATTGGCAATATATCTGATGATAATAAAATTGGTATTGGACTTTTATTGTTTAGAGCCTTTATTAGTGTATTGATGTTATCTCATGGTTTTGCAAAGATAAATAGTTTTGAAACTCTTTCTACTCAATTCCCCGATATATTGGGAATAGGAGGTGAGTGGAATTTAATTTTGCTTATTATGGCAGAGTTTGGATGTTCTATTTTAATTATTTTAGGACTCTTCACTCGTCTTTCTTCAATTCCTGTAATATTCTCTATGATAATTGCTACCTTTGTTGCTCATGCAAATGATCCTTTTGCTGTAAAGGAAATGGCTGTTTTATATCTTGGATTGTTTACTTTTATCCTATATATGGGTGCTGGAAAGTTCTCAATTGATTATTTGATTTCCAAAAAAGCAAAAAGAGATTAAATTTTAAGGAAAAACAAAGCCTTTTTATTTTCTTATTTTGTATCTTTGCCAATTGTAAAGAGTTTTTTTAACAAAATAAATACTTATAAAATGAAAAAGATTTTTCTATTAGTTTTGTGTTCTGTAGTACTTTTTTCTTGTGCTACTATGAAAGGGAATAAAATGGTTAATGAACGTGATGTTCCAGAACGTTATGTTAATGATCTGAAAAAACAAAGACCTAACATTGAAAAGAGAACTTGGGAAATGGTTGATTCTAATTCCTACAATGCCAATTTTGTTGATAATGGCAATCAAATGAGAATCAAATATACAAAAGCAAGCACTGAAACTTGTTGGATTATTCCTTTTGAATATGTTCCTTCTCAAATAACTGAATACATAAATAGTACTTATCCTAAGTCAAAAATAAGTGAGGTTTCAATTGTTGATTCAAGAAATGTAAAAACTTATAATGCTTCAATCGTTACCAAAAAGAAAGAAAGAAAAGTTTTGGAATTTGATATTAATGGAAGCTTTAAGTCTGAAAGAATAACTAAATAAGAGTTAAATAAGAGAAATTTTATCCCAGTCTTTAGCAACTGGGAATGAGTTTCTAAAAGAATAAAGAAGATTTTTGTCTATTGTAGAATAGGCAATTTCTTCTTTATTTTGTTTTGTATCAACAAGTTTTTCTCCTTTATAATTTAGTATTGTTGAGCTGCCAAAATATTTAATATTAAAGTTGTCAATTCCAACTCTATTCACAACAATAACATAAGAAACATTTTCAATTGCTCTTGCAACATAAAGTGAAGTCCAAGCATGATTTCTTGCAGAATCCCATGAAGCACTAAAAATGGCAATATCGTAATCGTATTCTTCATTATTATATGCATTTCTGCACCACGCAGGGAAACGAATATCATAGCATGTAAATAGTGCAATCTTCCAGTCCTTATAGTTTACAATCTTTTTGCCTTTTCCTGGAGTTATTACTCTTGGCTCTTTGCTTAAACAAAACAAGTGTTTTTTATCGTAATACTCAAACTCTCCATTTGGAAATACAAATAAATGTCTATTCACAAACTTATAATCTTCTTCAATTAGAATTGTACCTGCAATTGCTATTTGTTTTTCAATTGCTTTTGTCTTCATCCAATTAAGGCTTTTGCCTTGCATTGTTTCAGCATGCAAAGAGTTAATAGTAAATCCTGTTGTAAACATTTCAGGAAAAACTAATAATTCTGTGTCTTTATCTAAATTTTCAAGAAAAGAATCGTATCTTTTTAAGTTTGAGTCTATTTGGTTATCAACTGTATTGGCTTGAAATATTGCTATTTTCATGTTAATTAAAAGTTTTTTGGATTGCAAAGTTACTAATATTTGATATGCTTACAAAATCAAATTATTTATCTATTGCAGTTGCAAGGATAAGCAAGTCTTATATTAGTTTTTGGGAATAATGCTTTAATATCTTTTTGTTCTTGCTTGTTCATTTGAATGGCTCTAAGGTCTAAATATTTTAATTTATTACTCATTTTACCATATTCAGTGTCAAAATTTCTAATCCTATTATCCCATAATATTAATGTATCCAAATTTAATACGCTTAATTCTTTGGGTAAGGATTCAATGTAATTGGATGCAAGGTCTAAATAGTGAAGATTTTTCAATTGAGATATTTCTTTAGGAACATCTTTTATCCTATTCCTTTTCAAAATTAGCTTTTCCAAATTCTTAAATTCAAGAATTTCTTTTGGAATTTCTTTGAGTTTCTTCTTCTCTAAATCTAAGGTAATAACTTTGTTTGGATAAGCAAGTGCAGAATCCAAATTATTGAAATATCCATTTGTTTGTCCTTGGCAAAAGGAACTAAGGAGAATAAAAAGAATAATAATTAGCTTATTCATTTGTTTTGAAATAGAGTTTGGCATTTTCAATATCTTCATTGATTTTGGCTTTAAGAGAATCTAAATCATCAAACTTAATTTCTTCTCTAATAAAATCCTTAAGTCTTAATTTAATTTTCTTTCCATAAACATCTTCATGGAAATCAAAAATATTTACTTCAACTCTTGGAGTTTTCTCTTCATTGACTATATCTTTATTAATTGTTGGGCGAATACCAATGCTTACAATTCCTTGATATGTTTTCTCATTAATTTCAACTTCCGTAATATAAACTCCAAACAAAGGAAGTAATTTATGACGATCAATTTTTAAGTTTGCTGTTGGATAACCCAATTTAGTCCCAATCTTATTACCATGTTCAACTTGACCACTTATTAAATAATCTTCATTAAGCATAGCATTTGCCAGCTTAATATTGCCTGAAGCTAAAGCCTTACGTATTTGGGTAGAACTTACTTCGATATTATCATAAAATACACAACTCTTGCTTCTTTTTAAAATAAGTCCTTTTTCTTTTGAAGCGATAACTAATTTGTCAAAATCTTGAGATGATTTATTTCCAAAATGATTATCGTATCCTAAAAGTAAATATTGAGGGTTATATTTTTTCAGTAATAGATCAATAAAATCTTCAGCCTTAATTTGAGAGAATTCTTTGGTAAAATGAATTGTTATTATATCATTTATACCTTGAAGGTGGAGTTTGGTAAACCTTTCTTCATTTGTCTGCAAAAGGCTAATCTTATCTAAGTTTTTTGGTTTTAAGGCAAGTTGAGGATGATTATCAAAGGTTATGATAATAGGTATTGTGTTAAGTTCTTTAGCTTTTTCTTTCAAGTCGGAAATCAAGCTTTGATGTCCAATATGAACACCATCGAACATTCCAATTGTTATAACTGGACGATTTTTTTGCTCAAATTCTTTTTCAAAAGGTATTATATTCAACTCTAAATGTGTTTTTTGTTTCGGCTTGCAAAAATACTAAAAATACTCTGAGGTTTTAATTTTAGTTTGTTTTTTTAATGTTTGTCAATCAAAACGTCATTCTTAGTAATTATTGTAATAGGTATTTTAGAACAAAAGCTTTCTTCTTTGGTTTTTATTTGATATAAGTCTACCAAAGCCTTATATAAATTAAAAAAGATAAGGTATAAGTTTAGTAACATGCCACCATACTATTAGTAAGGTGCCACCTTACTCGAGTATCGTGCCACCATAATGATAGTATGGTGCCACCATACAGAATTTATTCCCTGTTTAAAAAAGTTTTTTCTTGATTTAAGGAGTTTTTTCTCTTATTTAACTATAAAATAATTAGGTTAAGGTGCGTATTAATATGTTTTATAAATGCTTATTGATTTAGATGAAAATGTTTTGTTGGTTTATGGGATTACCTAATTAATTTATAAATTAAAATTTGTATTGATTAATTTAGGATAAATTCTAACTAATTTCTTCTATGTTATTTTGTTTTCTTCTAATGTTTTATATCGATAAGAAGATTATGGTTTTGGAGGAATTCCATACTTTATTTTCTTAAAAGTTTATAGTTTTTCAAAGAAATGATGTAAATTCGCAGTTTGAAAAAAGATACATTTGATTTTAATATTTGATTTATGAATGTAGTTAGTAAAGGAAAAATATCTCAAATTATTGGCGCTGTAATAGATGTTAGCTTTGAAGAAGGAGAAAAACTTCCTAATATTTATGATGCTTTAAGAGTTGTAAATCCAAATGGACAACCTATTATATTGGAATGCCAACAAGGGATAGGAGACAATACTGTTAGAACAATTGCAATGGATTCTACTGATGGTTTGCAAAGAGGACTTGATGTTGAAAACTTAGGAGAGCCTATTTCTATGCCAGTTGGCGAAAACATCAATGGTAGATTGTTTAATGTTATTGGAAAAACTATTGATGGAATTGGAGAAGTTAAGACTTCAAAATCTTATCCTATACATAGAGATCCACCTAAATTTGAAGATCTTTCCACTTCACAAGAAGTCCTTTTAACTGGAATTAAAGTAATCGATTTAATTGAACCTTATGCAAAAGGAGGAAAGATTGGTCTTTTCGGAGGTGCAGGAGTAGGCAAAACAGTATTGATTATGGAAATGATTAATAATATTGCTAAAAAATATTCTGGTCAATCTGTTTTTGCAGGAGTTGGTGAAAGAACACGTGAAGGAAATGACCTTCTTAGAGAAATGTTGGAATCAGGCGTTATTCGCTATGGTGAGGATTTTCTAAAAAGTATGGAAGAAGGAGGATGGGATATTAGCAAGGTTAGTCAAGAAGATTTAGCCGATTCTAAATGTACTTTGGTGTTCGGACAAATGAATGAACCTCCTGGAGCAAGAGCAAGAGTTGCCCTTTCAGGACTTACGCTTGCAGAATACTATCGTGATGGTGATGAAAAAACAGGAGGAAGAGATATTCTTTTGTTTATAGATAACATATTCCGTTTTACTCAAGCTGGTTCTGAGGTTTCTGCTCTTTTGGGACGTATGCCTTCAGCCGTTGGTTACCAACCAACACTTGCTTCCGAAATGGGAATTATGCAAGAAAGAATTACTTCAACAAAAAGAGGTTCCATCACTTCAGTTCAGGCTGTTTATGTTCCTGCTGATGACTTAACTGACCCAGCTCCAGCAACAACCTTTGCTCACTTAGATGCTCAAACAGTACTTAGTAGAAAAATATCCGAACTTGGTATTTATCCTGCTGTTGATCCTTTGGATTCAAATTCAAGAATTCTTTCTCCAAATGTTGTTGGGGAGGAACATTACCAAACAGCTCAAAGGGTTAAGAATATTCTTCAAAGATATAAAGAACTTCAAGATATTATTGCAATTTTAGGGATGGAAGAACTTTCTGATGATGATAAATTGGTTGTTTCTCGTGCAAGAAGAGTTCAACGTTTCCTTTCTCAACCTTTCCATGTTGCTGAACAGTTTACCGGTATGAAAGGTGTGTTTGTTAACTTGGAAGATACAATTAAAGGATTCAATATGATTCTTGATGGGGAAGTTGACCAATATCCTGAAGCTGCTTTCTCTATGGTAGGAACAATTGAAGATGCAATAGAAAAGGGCAAGAAGATACTTGCAGAAACTATTCAAGAGTAATTTGCCTATGAAAGTTAAGATAATTTCCCCCGAAAAAGTGGTGTATGAAGGAGAAACCTCTCTAATGCAACTTCCAGGAATTGATGGGTCGTTTGAGATATTGAATAATCATGCTCCAATCATTTCTGTCTTGGGAAAAGGCAATATTAGAGTTGTTACAAAGGAAAAGGAATTATTATTCCCAATAAACAATGGGGTTTTGGAATGCTCCAGCAATAACATACAAATTTTAGTTCAATAGTCAATAACTTCTATTTTTACATAGTACCTAATTTAAATCCAATGTTTAAATTAGGTATTTTTTTGTGCCCTATAATTGATTTGATAGTAGTGAATCAGGGATATGCTGATAGTAAATCGGCGATATGGTAAATGCATTATAGTTATAATGCAATGTCTATTATAACTATAATGTAACATCTATTATAGTTATAATGGCATACCTAAAACAGTTATAATGCATATCCCAAATCAGTAGTAGTGAAAATCAAATATCGCCGATATGGTTTTAGCAAATCGACGATACTAATATAAATTAATGGAGAAAGTTGTGTTTGTGGATGGTTATCAGCTCTTTCTCAGATAAGTTTTTATTTATATATATTAACTGTACCTGTATCTGTAAATACCTTTTTCCTCTTGTCTGCATAACTATACTTAGCCATCCAAACATAGGCTCCTTGAGGAACGAGACTTCCTTTATATGTGCAATCCCAAGCCTTTTCAGGATTGTTTGTTTGGAAAACCATTTCTCCCCAACGGTTAAAGACTTTTAATTCAAACTCAACAGGATTATCTACATAAACTCTAAATTGAGTGTTGTTAGGGTCGGAGTCATAAACATAAACTGCTGATGGTGCCCATAAATAATGTGTTTTTGCAATCCTTATTATGTTTGAAATTGAATCTTGACAACCTGCTGCATTCTCCACGTAAAGGTTTATATTAAAGGTTTGAGCAGTATCTGAAATATCAAACAAGTGAACAAATATTGCCTCGCTTGAAGTAGCTCCATCACTAACGGTCCAAAGTCTTAAAACGCTTCCATCGGTAATATCGTTCATAATAACTGTTGGGTCTAAATCATCAATTATTGATGGATTGAAAGTCATTTGAGCCTCTGGTAAAGGCGAAACATATACCAACACTGTGTCTGAATTTTGACAATTGATGTCATTTGCTCCATGTGCTATATACATTGTAGAAACAATAGGTTCAACAGTTAGATTGGTTGAGGTGTTGTTTTGTACGTTTGCATCCACAGGGAATGTAGTCCAATAATAACTATCAGCACTGCCTGTTACATAAATTTGTGCAGACTCTGTTAGACATATATTAACATCACTACTTGCATTAACAGTTGGTTTGTTTAGAGCATAAACTGTAACTTGAGCCTTAGTTTCGCAATTTGCTGGTTGAAGTTTTACGCTAACTTCGTATGTTGTTTCAGGATTTGTTGGATTAGCAACTATCGATTCAGTAGTCTCTCCTGTATTCCATTCATAAGTACAGTTAGCTAATGATGAATTGGCTGTTAAAGAAGTCTGAGTTCCCAAACATATTCTTGTTGTACCGGTTATACTAACATTTGGAGCTTGATCTACAGTAATGTATAATGAGTCTTTTGCAAAACAAGAGTGATTGTCAGTTAAAGTATATGATATAAAACCAGAAGATTGAGGAGTAAATATTAATGTATCAAGAGAAGAAATTGGATTATTAGCAAAGCTCCATTGCGAACTGCCTACTGCTTCATTTGTCAAATTCATTAAAGTAACAGTATCATTTTGGCAAATAGTAATTGGATTTCCAATTTCAACATTAAATAATATAGGTTGAACATTAAATGAATCCACTCTTGTACAAATTCTATTTCCAAATTCATCATTATTATCAACTTCAAAAATATATGTAGTATTTACAGTAGGAGTTACAATAAAAGAATTTGGATTAATATTATCTTGTAAATAAGGAGAAGTTAATCTATAAGTATTACCACCGCTAAGTTGAATATTAACATTAGACCCCATACAGATTGTGTCGTATTTTTCAGTATTGTTGTTATGAGTAATTGTAAATGTAGGTAAATCGATTGGTTTAACCAAAACTGAATCTATATAAGTAAGAGGAGTTCCATCAAGCCTATAAATAGTTGTCTCCATAAAATACCATTGAGCTCCTTCTGCAGAACTTGGATTAGCTATTGCTTCAAAGTTATCGTTAGCTCCAACAGGAACTCTTGCCCCTCCAGAAGCAGGTTTTCTATACCATTCTGTTGCTGATTCCAAATTTCCAACTGGACGAATTCTCCATGCTTCATCTGTTGCAGTCCATTGAGTAGAATTATATACTGTACCTGCTGCATTTGTAATTACTGTAGCTTGTGTTCCAGTTTGGTTTTGTATTCCTAAAGTAGCATTACCACTATTAGTTGAAGTGCAACAAGTTTTACTTGGAAGATAGAATTCAATGGTATTAGTAGTTTCATATAAAACCATCATGCTTGTTGCATGTACTGAAGTATTCCCATACAATGGAACATCATAAAAACTTATTATTAATTTTCTGCATGGATATACTCCTGCGATATAGAAATACAGTTTCCCCCAATTATTTGGAACAGAGAAATAAATATCATGATAAGGTCCAAAGATACAATTTACAAATTCAGGATTTGTTGAAGGAAGATTTATTCCAGAACTCCAAGAACATGTGTTATCTGGATTAAATCCACTCCCAGATGCTACAGCGGTGTTCCAAGAAAGAACACCATTAGATCCAATAACACATTGAGATAAATTATTCTGTCCATAAAAAGAAAAAATAAAATCAGGTGCAGAAGCGGGTTGTCCAAAATCTAAAGTCATTAACTCTCCCCATACATCATCTCGAGGTAAGATATAATCAATTTTGTTAGGATACTCTGCAAGATTAAATGAACAAGGAGGAGTAAAAGGTATTGATTCGTATGTGTAGGAGTTTGATGCACCAGGAGCAAAAACTTTTGGTGCTAATGTTACAAATGGCATATCACAAGTTAATTGAATTGTATCTCCAGAACAATCTATATTATTGGTTATATCTCTAACAGTGGAATTAGGACACGATTGACTAAAAGAATTTGTTGCAAATATAATTGTCGAAATAACTAATAATAACGTCTTTTTCATATAATTTCCTATTTTAAGTGCAAAATTAATATTTTCTTTTTCTTTTAACACTATAAAACCCAATTATGTTTACTATACAATGTAAATATTTATTCCTTTATTTAGAATAAATCCTTATTAATGTTTAATTATAAAGTATTTAAGCCTATAAATAAATTATTTGAAAGATTAAGTAGTATCTAATCAGAAAAAAGTCGGTGACTTTTTAAATTTATCCGGCGACTTTATAATATTAAGTCCCGACTTTTCCGGAAAAGATCCCGATTAATTTCCCCTAAGTCCTATTTTTTGGCTAAAATCAAAGAATAACTGTTCGAAAACAATTCAGCGATTCCAGAAAAAAGGCGATAAAATGCAAAATATGAGAAAAAAGGTATAAAAAAAGTGCAAAAAAATTACCACTATAAAACTTTCTTTACAAGGTTTTTGGGGGTTAATAGAT
>Ga0316605_10000163_pt1 | contig 61691 bp, 51 predicted proteins | sample OWC_soil_day20_n_FD_207666 | JGI IMG/M metagenome (GOLD analysis project Ga0316605, IMG submission 207666) | Wetland soil microbial communities from Old Woman Creek delta, Ohio, United States - OWC_soil_day20_noCT | ecosystem: Environmental > Terrestrial > Soil > Wetlands | place: USA: Ohio...
TTGTGGGTGTTGCAACCAAATACCTTCAAAACTATATGAAGTGGTTTATGCAAAAAATCAAATACCGACATTTTGATCTGTGTGCTTACCACCTGGCTATTGACGGATTACAGAACAAAAGGGGAAAACTGGGGTATAAAGAAAGTGTGATGTTTATCAACTAAGAGATCAGAAGGATAGTTTCAATTTTATTTATAAATTTAATTCTTTATTACAAAGAGTTGATTTAGTATTTGAGAAAGTTGGAAAATGAGTGGGAAATAGAGGATTTAGAAAAAAAATTGGGTTTGTCAATTTTAAAATGTATCAAAATTGTGCTTTGAGCGATGTTTCCAATAAATAGTTCCGAGATAGTGTGGAAAAATAATTTTGTATATAATTATAAAACTGATAATTACAAAACATGTAAAATTAAATCTAACTGTTTCAACACTTTCTCGGAATAAGAAATTGAGGGGAAATAACTAAATTTTTTAGTATTTTTGCAACTTATTTATTCAAAATGTCCGACCTCAACCCAAAATATAATTTTATTATTGATTATTTCTCCAAAAATCAACCCGATGCCGCTTCTGAACTAATCTACGATAATCCTTATCAATTGCTTGTCGCTGTCGTCCTTTCTGCTCAATGTACAGATAAAAGAGTGAATTTGATTACCCCACATATTTTTATTAAATTTCCTACAGTTTATGATTTGGCCAATGCGTCCGAAACTGAAATTTTTGATCTTATTAAATCATGCTCTTACCCTAACAATAAAGCTAAACATTTATTAGGATTGGCTAAAAAAATTGTATCCGATTTTAATGGAAATGTCCCTGAATCTTTGGATGATTTAATCACCCTTCCCGGCGTAGGACGGAAAACAGCTAATGTCATTCTTTCTGTGATCTATAACCAACCTGCTATGGCTGTTGATACTCACGTTTTTAGAGTATCAAACCGATTAGGTATCGTCAAAAATTCAAAAACACCTTTTGAAACTGAAAAACAATTGATGGCTCATTTCTCTCCCGAAATCATTCCAATAGCTCATCATTGGCTTATTTTACATGGTAGGTATGTTTGTATTGCCAGAAATCCTAAATGTGAAATTTGTAAATTATCCGCAATTTGTGATTATTATAATGATTATATTTTAAAAACTAAATAAATACTCCTATGGAAAATCAAGATTTTATTGTTGGTACCAGAATTGATCACCCAAAATATGGGGAAGGAATAATTAGTAAAAACGACACCGTTACTTTTAAAGTTATCTTTATAAGAGGTGGTGAAATTGAGTTTTCAAAATTAAATGCTGAATTCATTGTGATAGATCCTCAAGATGATCTTTCTGGGAAACCAAAAGTAAATCTTAAAGAGGTTGAAATCATGCTTAAAACTGTTTTAGATAAATTTAATGGATTACACTATAAGATCCCTTTGGGCAAAAAATGGGATGGTGGTACTATGATTTTACAACCTGGTAATCGTGATCTTAAACCTAAAGAGATCCCCATCGATGCCTTTTTCCATAAAATTGTGATGCTTAGAGACAGATTAAGAGTCTTGGAACAAAATATCAATAGTCACGATTTGCTATCAGATGAAGAAAAAATCAATATGCAACAGTATATTACCCGTTGTTACGGCTCTTTGACAACATTTAATATTTTCTTTGACGATAAAGAGGATTTTTTTGTAGGAAATAAAAGTTAAAAACCTGATTATAAAATCTACTATCATTCAATTTGTTATAATTTTAAATTTATATCATTTTGAAAGATAACAAATTAGAATCAATAGAAAATATTTTTCATTTTTATATTTTCGTATCAAAAAAAGTTGTATTTTTGCAGCCCTAAAATTAGAATAATAACCATATAATAATAAAGAGGAAATGTCAAGAGTTTGTCAATTAACCGGAAAAAAAGCTATTGTTGGAAATAATGTTTCTCACTCTAATATCAAAACTAAAAGAAAATTTAACCCAAATCTTCACCAAAAAAAGATTTTTGTTCCTGAACTAGGTGGTTGGGTGATGATGAAAGTTTCTGCTAAAGGAATTCGTAACATTACTAAAAAAGGTGCATGGAATTGTATATTAGAAGCTAATAATAAAGGTCTTCTATAATAAACTTTTAGATTACTAATATAGAATGCTGCACTTTATAAGTGTAGCATTTTTTTTTGTAAAACACAATAAAACCCAAAAAACTTCGTATTAAAGCTTTCATATTTGGTTCATGAAACATTATACAAAATATCTTTTGATTTTCATAGCGACTACTTTATCTTTGGCTACGCTTCAAGCTCAAAATAGAGGTAAAGTTTATGGTACTATAAAAAATCAAAATAATGAACCACTCGAAAATGTTCCCATTTTTATAAGACCTGAAGGAAATTCTACGTTTTCAAACGCAAATGGTACTTATGAAATAAATGTTCCTGCTAATCAAAAAGTAGAATTGATTTTTAAGGTTTTTGCTTTAGAAGATACTTCCATTTTCGTTCATGTCTCTCCTGATGAGCCTTTCAAATTGGATTTATATGTGGTTACTTCTAACGAAAAATTAAACCCGTTCGTGATTAATGCCAAACCTATCGATGGATATGTACGTATTAATCCTGATATACATTTTAATTTACCCTCTCCTATGGGTGGCGCAGAATCTATTATCAAAATGTTTGCTGGGGTTTCATCCCCTAATGAACTTACATCTCAATATAGTGTTAGAGGGGGAAACTATGATGAAAACCTTATTTATGTTAATGATATTCAGATATATAGACCATTTTTAATCAGAAGTGGCAATCAGGAAGGTTTGAGTTTTGTTAATTTAGACTTAACTCAAAGTGTTAAATTCTCAGCCGGGGGTTTTACATCTGAATATGGTGATAAAATGGCTTCCGTTATGGATGTGGAATATAAAACACCTAAAAGATTTGGAGGGAGCTTCTCCTTTGGCTTATTAGGAGGTTCTGCCCATTTGGAAGGAGTTGTGAAAGATAAATCCAAAAAAAAGGACGTTTTTTCTTATATTGTAGGATCCAGATTTAAATCAAATGCATATCTGTTAAGTGTTTTAGATACAAAAGGGGAATACAAACCCCGTTTCTTCGATACCCAAATGTTGCTGAATTGGAATGTGAACGATTCCTTATCTATCAGTTTTCTGGGAAATTTTTCTATAAATCAATATTTATATGTTCCTCAAAATAGGGAAACCTATTTTGGGACACTTGAAAATGTAAAGAAATTTGTTGTTTATTATGAAGGTCAAGAGGTAGATCAGTACCAAAATTATCTGGGTGGTCTGACGCTTACTTACAAAACACATAAAAATTCAATCTATAAAGCTATCGTTTCCTCTTATTTTGCTAAGGAAAAAGAAACCTATGATATTTTATCTCAATATTGGCTGAAAGATGTCGAAATTGATCTGGGAAGTAGTGGTAGTGCAGCCCAGGAAACAACAACCAGAGGTGTAGGTTCTTTTAGAGAACATGCCAGAAATAGTATTAATGCCATGATCTCTTCTGTTGATTTGAGAGCCAAATATTTTATTCAAAACCATATTTTGTATTTTGGGATAAAGGCTCAAAATGAGATTTTAATGGATAAAATTAAAGAATGGTCTTTTTACGACTCTTCCGGCTATATTGTTCCTTCTATTAATACAATACCTGGTGAGATTGTCCCTTTAGATGATCCTTCCAGAGTGATTTTTTTTGGGGAAGGGAACTATCTGAATTCAAAAAACACGCTTAAAACAAACCGTATCAGCGGTTTTGTTCAAGATATTTGGAGAATCAATATTGATAGTACAAAATGGTCCCTCAACTACGGTGTTCGTTTCAATTATTGGGATTTTAATAATGAACTAACATTTTCTCCTCGTGTTAATCTGATGTTGATTCCTAACTGGAAAAACAACTGGACTTTCTGGTTTAAAACCGGTATCTACTATCAATCCCCTTTCTATCGAGAATTACGAAGACCTGATGGAACACTAAACAAAAATATAAAATCTCAATTTTCTTATCAGGCACTTTTTTCTGCTGATTATGATTTCGTTGTGTGGAATCGACCTTTTGTTTTTACTACAGAAGCATATTTTAAATATTTAGATAATCTTATATCATACAAAATTGACAATGTCCGAATTATATACAGTGGTAAAAACGATTCTAAAGGATATGCTACCGGTTTGGATATGAGATTAAGTGGCGAGTTTATCAAAGGTTTAGAGTCCTGGATCGCTCTTTCTATTATGAAAACTGCCCAGGATTTCTATGGTGATTTCACAACAGACTCCCTTGGAAATCAAACAGAGATTGGATATGTTCCAAGACCTTCAGATCAAAGATTTGGTATCAATCTGTTTTTTCAGGATCATATTCCCGGATATACTAATTTAAGAGTCCATCTCAACTTCGTTTTTTCAAGTGGACTCCCATTTATTGCTCCTAATGCAACATCCATTGAAGAGTATTTCAGAACACCATGGTATAAAAGAGTTGACCTTGGGTTTTCATATATTTTCATACAAAACAACAGGGATAGAATACAAGATAAATGGAAATTCCTAAATAATATCAATAATGCAGCCATCTATCTGGAAGTATTTAATTTATTTGACATTTCTAATGTCTCTTCCTATTCATGGGTCCCTGATTTAACTGGTAATATATATGCAATTCCTAATTACCTAACTACCAGACTTATCAACTTAAAATTTGCAATAGAATTTTAAATTTGTCCCTTTTTTCATTGATTTTCAACCATTTTTTTAGTATCTTTGCGGCTTATAAAACAATAAAAATGAAAAATTTTTGGTTTTTAAGTATCCTGATTTGTAACGCCTTTTTTCTAAATGGCCAGGATACGATTACCCAAAAAGAGTTCAAAATATTTTATTATCCCAATGGCCGGAAATCGAGTGAAGGGTATCTGATTAACGGAAAACCTGATGGTTATTGGAAATCCTATAATGAATCCGGTGTTTTGGTTTCTGAAGGTAATCGCAAAAACTTTGAATTGGATAGCAATTGGATATTTTATGATGGATCAGGGAAAAAGATTTCTGAAACCTATTATTCAAACGGAATTAAAAATGGATGGCGTAAACTCTATTTTGAGGATGAATATATAGTTGAAAATTATAAGTTGGATACCCTTACAGGTTCTGTTATTACATATTTTAATAACGGCAAAATCAAAAAAACAGTTCCTATTGTGGATGGTAGAAAACACGGCATGGAAAAAGAGTTTGATCAAACCGGATTAGTAGTGGCTGTTGCTCAATATTATGGGGGCATTTTAACGCGTCGGGAACAAATCAACCGGACAGATAATTTCGGCTTTAAACAAGGTAATTGGAAACTGTTCTGGCCAAACGGTAATCTTCAGGAAGAGGGTACCTATTACAATAATAAGAAGCATGGTTTTTTTAAATATTATGATACACTCGGTAATTTCCTAAATGTTGAAAAATGGGATAAAGATAATTTGCTTCAGGATGCTCCTGAAACCAAATCTTTAGAAATGAGAACCGCTTACCATAAAAATGGAACTCCATCCATTACTGCAACTTATTACAAAGGCACTCCTGAAGGAATACGGCGCGAATTTGATACAGCCGGAAATGTGATCAAAGGGTACATTTTTAATAAAGGTTGGATGAAATATGAAGGTATTACAGACTTAAACGGGATGAGACAAGGCCTTTGGAAAGAATATTATGAAACTGGGGAATTAAGGTCTTTGGGGAAATATTCAAATTCAAAAATGGTTGGCGAATGGAAGTTTTTTTATCCAAATCAAGATATTGAAATCATTGGAAATTATAGAAACGGGAAAAAAGATGGCTTATGGCAGTGGTTTTACCCCAACAGACAATTGTTAATGGAAGAAAATTGGGAAGATGGAGTTCATGAAGGTTTATTTGTTGAATATGATGAATCAGGCAAAATTCTTACCAAAGGGAACTATTCTGAAGGTGCTGAAGAAGGGGAATGGATCTATGTGAACAGAGGGGTAGTTGAAAAAGGAAGTTACTATGATGGCATGAAAACAGGAGAATGGAAGATCTGGTTTGCCAATGGAAATCTAGCATTTGAAATGGAATATGAACAAGATCTTTTTAATGGAAAATATGTAGCTTATTGGGAAAACGGAAAAACGAAGTTATCCGGAAAATACGTTACAGGTATTCAGGTTGGTATTTGGATCAAATACGATATAGAAGGAAATCCTTATTTAACAACAACTTACAAAGATGGAAAAGAGATTCAATGGAATCAATATCAAATAAATGATTAATAATTATACTATAAATAAAGCATTCCCGTTTTATGGGTGAAGAATCGATTCAATGAAAAAAATTATTGCCTTATTAATATTCTCCTTTACATTATCATTTGTAAATGCTCAAAATGATACAATAGAAAATACCATTACAGATCAAACATTTCAGGATCAGCTTATTAAAGAGATGGATGATATGCTGGATTTATGGTATATTAAATGTCAGATTCATAAAGGAGTTAGCCCTGTTCTTGTTGATGATACTTCTTCTGTTGCATTTTCGGATTCCTTGGTATATCAAAGATTGAGAGCAATCAATACAGTAGTTCCTCTCGCATATAACAACTCGGTAAAAAAATGGATAGAACTGTATGTGTATAAAAGAAAAAAATCATCCTCCATTTTAATGGGATTATCTGAATTTTACTATCCATTTATGCAGGAGATTTTCGATAAATATGGTGTTCCTGAAGAATTAATCTATTTAACTATTATTGAATCAGGATTAAACCCCATTGCTGTATCAAGGGTTGGGGCTACTGGGATTTGGCAATTTATGCATGGAACCGGGAAAATCTATGGGTTGGAAGTGAACACATTTGTGGATGATCGGAGAGACCCGTTAAAAGCTACAGATGCAGCAGCAAGGCATCTAAGAGATTTGTATAACATATTCAATGATTGGGGATTAGCCATTTCTGCTTACAATTGCGGAACCGGAAATGTACGGAAAGCAATTGCACGTTCGGGTGGAAAAACAGACTTTTGGAGTGTCCGTGCCTACCTTCCCAGAGAAACGCAAAATTACTATCCTGCATACATAGCAGCTTTATATTTAGCAACTTATCATCAGCAACACGGGATTCCGGCTGCGAAAATTTCGATACCATTCTCAGTTGATACCATTATGGTTCACAATGAGCTTCATTTTGAACAGATCTCTGCCGTTTTAGATATTGATATTGATGAGATTAAAATTTTAAATCCGCAATACAAGAGAAATGTGATTCCTGCCTACTCTGAAGCGTATCCATTACGATTAAAAAACAAAGATATTATTCGGTTTTTAGATTTAAAAGATTCCATTTTTCATTACAAATATGAAGAATATTTTGCTCCTATCAAGGTATATCAGGGGATGTTTACGGGAGAAGCGGTTGCATCCACAGATTACAAAAAAATGTATCATATTGTTAAATCTAAGGAAACCTTAGCATCTATTTCAACGAAATATGGGTTATCGGTAACGGAGTTAAAGCAGATGAACAAATTAAAATCCAACTATGTAAAACCGAAGCAAAAATTATTTGTAGGGTATGAATATCTGAATAAAACGCCGAAAGACACTGTTGATTCCACAAAAACAGTATTGTTAACCGATTCATTATCAACCTCATCAATAACAACAAAACTGGCAGATACCACTCAAATAAAGCCGGAACCAAAGCCGTTAAAAGACAAGATTCATATTGTGAAATCGGGTGAAACGATCAGTTCCATTGCCCGCAAGTACAATAAAACCGCAAAGCAGTTAATGGATTACAATAAAATTAAAAATCCAAATACGATTTCGGTAGGACAAAAAATCAAAATTCCCCAATCTTAAAAAAAAATAATGTTTTTCAATAAAAGGGGAGATTGATATTGATTTTTTTTGTACTTTTGCACCCTCAAAAATTGGGTATAAAACAGGACAGCCGTAACAGCTAAAAAGTAAGAAATCCCATTTATGACGAAAAGGGTTCGGTAGCTCAATGGATAGAGCAATTGCCTTCTAAGCAATAGGTTACTGGTTCGATCCCAGTCCGAATCACAAAAAAATCAAGCACTTACATCAAAAAAGAGTAAGTGCTTTTTTTTTGCGAACTTTCTGTTAATCTTTTTTAGCTTTCAGGTTTCAGGTTTAAGCTTTCAGTTTTTTCATTTTTCATTTTTCATTTTTCATTTTTCATTTTTCATTTTTCTGCCGTCCGCCGTCATTTTTCATTTAATTAGCTTATTATCACATTATCACATTAGCTTATTAATCAGGGCGTGCCCCTTTGTCTGCGCTCAACCTCACTCCCACCCCAACGAATACGAAACCCGTCGCTTGCCAAAGTGTCGGCCTTCGCCTACAAGTACGCAGTTGCAAAGCGTGGGCTGCTGGTCGTTAAAGTAGCTCACAGGCTCGCTCTTTAACTCCTGGCATCCCATCGCTTTCCAACTTTGCGCGCTTTCCGGCTCCGTCCTCACGCGAAAAACCTGCGGTTTTAAAGAATAGGTATTGTTATTGTAGAAAACTTAAATATGTTAATAACTTATTCTTCTTTTCTACAACGAGCAGTTAGAATGTAGAGGATTATTGCTGTTAAAATGGGGTTAAAGATTAATTTTTAATAATGTCATTTTAACTTGTGTTTTTTTAAGGGGATATTATATGCTATCGCTACTGAAAAGTCGTAATGAAAAAGACGATACTGATTATCGTCCAAAATTATATCATGATAAAATAACAATAAATTTGACGAAATTTGAAAATTATTAATTTCAATTCCTAAACCTAAAAAGGAAAAAATTTTATTAAAATTGAATTGATAGTTTCTCTCAAGAAACTCACCATCAACAATTCTCAATGAATAACCAACCTTCATTTCCACAAAAGGAGTAAATCCATGTTTTGTAGTAAAAATGTTTGATCTGAAATGGAAAAATAATGGAATATTTAAAGCATTTTTTATTATTTCTCTGTGAATTGAGTACAAAAAATGAGGGCCTCCTCCAATTCCTACATAAAAATATGGATTCAATTGATATCCCAAATTAAATATTACTCCATTATTAAAATCACTCTCTACATAAATAAAAGATAATTCCGGTCTTAAATAAAAACCCTTTTCAAATTTTGGAGTATATTTATAGACTGATTTAATTTTCAATGAATTGGCTTTCTTTGCTGTGTATGCTCCGCTACTTTGTGAAATTCCGTTAAAGAAAAATAAACATACACAGATTGTTAAAAGTATAATTCTTTTCATAGTTCAATTAATTTGTAATCTTACTTTCTTGTTGATATGGAAAAATCAAATTGATATCTTCAGTTGTAGCTTTTCTGAAATTGATATAATGTGCCGGAAACCCGGTTATAGTAATTGTTATTGTTGAAAAGTCTTCACTTGTTTTTACATCAAAAATGGGAGCAACAATCACATCAGCATTGTATTTTTTAACTGCTTGAGCTATGGTATAATTCTTTAAATAGTCAATAGTTCCTGAATTTTCAATATTATTGATATCATTAGAAGTAAGTGTATTTGGGAAATTCTCTACATAAACAATTTTTGTAGTATCAATTCTCAAATCCACTGCTATAGGTGTCACATATCCACTCATAGAAGGTGCAATATATCTTGAAGTACTTTCATCATAACGATATACAATTCTTGATGTACTACATCCAGTTGTTAATAGAGTGACAACCAAAACAATTCCTAAAATGGGTAGCATTTTTTTCATATTTTATTTTGCCTGACTATAATCCCGTCAGGACTTGGGGTTAAATTAATATTGTTTTATCTTAATACATTTATAGATCCTATTATTGGTTTTATATCCTTGAAAACATTTGATTTGAAAGTTAGATTGATTACATAAGCGTACACTCCTTGTTGAACTAGCTCGTTTGGATTATACATAGAACTTCCATTCCAGCCTTCCTCGTAATTATATGATTTGAAAATTATTTGTCCCCATCTGTTGAAAATTATTAATTCATAACTGAATTCTCTTACATCATAATCGGCAATATAGGGCTTCCATATTGGATTAAATCCTCCTGGAGTGAAAGCATTGGGAATCCAAACCTTTGCTTTATCACAAGTATGTGGACAAAAAATATGAGTTTGAACACTACATATAGAATCTTCTACTGCGACCCAATAATGTCCACTGAATGTATTTACTTTTGTTTGATTATAAAATGGGAAAATCTCTTGAGTTAGCAATGAATCCATATACCAATGAATGGTTATATCTCCTGAACTATTTATAACCTCAATTGCAATTTGCCCATCATCACCACAATTTTCAGGTATTATAGAAACCACTTGCACTTCCGGTGGCAGTAAATTAACAATAGAAATATTTTGTTGATTATAACATCCCATTCCATCTGTCACAGTAACAGTATATTCCCCTTCACATAATCCTTCAATGAGAGAACTATTTGAAGGAGTATTACTCCAACTGTAGGAAATTGGCATATAATCATCCTGAACCATTAATTCTATCGATCCTATACATGAACTACAACGATCAGGGGTAATATTGGATTGAACAATAGGATCCGAGACAATTTCTATATCAATAGAATCTGTAAGTGTACAGAAATTATTAGATGATGTGCAATAATAAGTAGTATATACTAATGGATTGGTACAAATTGAAGACTGATAAACATTTCCTAAAATTGATCCGGATGGGATTGCTATCCAATGATAACTAAAAGGGAAACTACTTACAGCAGTAAGACATACAGTATCGTTGATACATTTCAATACATCGGGTGTCGCTTGAATAGTTGGGGTTTGAATCACAGTAATGGTATCGTAAACTGTATGTGAACAATGAGATGTATTGTTAAACCCCCAAACAGAGTATATTGACGAAGTGGTCGGAGAAACAGAAATTTGTTGAGCATTACTTCCTGTATTCCAAAAATAACTATCTCCAGCACCATGAACAGATAAAACGGTGTTATCTCCAATACAAATCGTATCTTTAGTTGTTTGAATAGTCATTACAAATGTTGGGGCAACTCCTATATGAATATCTTTTATCGCTTTACAATTGTACTGATTATATGTCAATACATGAAAAGTTGTATCATGAACTGGTGTAACTATAAAAGAAGAACTTGTTAAGCCAGTATTCCATAGATAATTAATTCCTCCACTGGCAAAAACAAACACACTTTCTCCGGAACAAATCGTAGTATCCGGTGTTGTAACTAATTGTGGTGAAGGTTTTACAGAAACTTTTACAAATGCAGAATCTTTACACCCATACTGATTTGAATAGATAATCTGATAATTTGTTGTATCCGTAGGATAAACGGCAAAACTATCATTGTCAATCATTGAAACAGAATTATTGGGTGTGAATTGATAGAAGTTGTTTCCTGATAATGTAATTAAAGATGTATCTCCTGGGCAAATAACACTATTTGAAAGGTTTGCATGATCCAAAGGATTAGGATAAATGGAAATTTGTATCGTATCTCGAGATTTACATCCATATTGAGAAAAAGCAGTAACAATATAGTTTGTACTTGCTACTTGATTAATAGTTAATGTATTGGCAAAAACCCCATTATTCCATTGATAATATGCCCCATTTCCAATGGCATTTAAAATGATCGTATCATTAGCACAGGTGGCAGTATCACTACTTTGAATGTTTACATTTGGTAAAGGTCTAACAGTCAATGGGAAAGTTTGTGTTGCAGTACAACCATGTTGACTTGTAGCAGTCACCATATATGTTGTATTGTTTAAAGGAGATACAATTCTGTGATTCGAATTATTATTATCATTCCAAAGGTATTGAGCATTATAATTGGAAACAATGTTTAGAGAAAGTGAATCATAAATACAAATAGCTGTATCTTGAGCATTAATGATAAAATCAGGAGTAGGATTACGTACAATTCTTATAGAGTCAGTATATTCACAACGTGTTGTATTGTTAAAGGCAGTTAAATAATAGGTTGTTGTATTAGTTGGAAATACTGAAATGATGGAATCGGTACTACCTGTACTCCAAAAATAGGAATCGCCGGCTTCAAAAGCGGTTAAAATAATAGTATTGTTTTCCAAGCAAAAAGAATCTCTTGAGCTCAAAATACTTAAATCAAATTTGGGTATAATATCAATGTGAACGCTATCTGTTATTGAACAATTATATTGATTTGTGGCTGTGGCATAATAGGTTGCAGGCTCAGTAGGATTAACTGTAAAAAAATTATTTATTGATCCATCTCCCCATTGATAAGATGTTCCTCCACTCACTTCTAAAGTAATAGGATGACCTTCACACACAATTGTATCAGGAGTTAAAATAATATTGGGTAATGGATTTACAAATAATGAAACTTCTAATGAATCGGAACACCCATGAATATTCGTATAAATTATTTTATAGCTTTGATTTTCAGTCAAAGTAACGGTTGCAGAACTATCTGTAAAATCTGATAAATAGGTTTCAGGAATCCATTGATAGCTATTATGACCAGAAAGAACAATTTTTGTTGGGGTATTATAACAAACATACGGAGACGTTTTTACAGAATCAGAAGGAGGAATAGAGGCTAATGAAACCCAAACAGAATCACGAGCGACACATCTATTTGAGTCTTCACCAACAACAATATAATAAGTTGATTGCGTTACATTAGTAGTAACAACACTATCTATACCAACTGTTCCCAATGGAGATGTCCAAACATATCTTACAGCACCTGTAGCGGAAAGTTCAACTTCACTATTGAAACATACTGAATCTGTTGATACAGATGCTGTTACAATTGGCAAATCGTGAACTACAATAGTATGAGAAGTTGTACTGGTGCATGTCGCACCATAGATAGAATAACTACCAACTACTGTATATGTTGTAGTTGTGTCCGGTGAGACAAAGGCAACGTTGAATTCACTCCTAAATGAGGTATCTATTGGGAATGAGGACCATTCAAAGTTCATATCCTGAACATTTCCAAAAGCAGTAATACCCAAATATTCATTCATATTTCTACATAAATAACCAGGTTCTGCAACATCTAAATCAATTTCAGGGGTTCCTAAAACTTGAATATCAACTGATGTTGTATCTTTACAACCTTTACTATCCGTACCAATAATTCCATAAGTCGTTACGGGTGTAACGATAGGTAAAACTCTTATCGTAGAATTTGTAACAACTATATTTTGAATAGTATCATAAAACCATTGGTAAAGAATTGCTCCACTTGCAGTTAGAGTAATTGAATCTCCTAAACAAACACCATTTGCAACAAATCCTGTTACATTTGGAGATGGATTTACTTTGATGTTAATTGATGCAGTTGAAGTACAATTTGTATTTGAATTAGTTGCAGTTACAAAATATTGAGTATTGTTCAATGGATAAACGCTAATAGTATCCCCACTCCAAGTATCAGAAGTTAAATTATTATTCCAACTATATAAATTATTATGTTCCAAGCTATTGGCAATTAAATTTGTGGAAAAACCCTCACATATTTCGGGTAAATTGGTTGAAACTGTTACAGTTGGATTTGGATTGACAATAACTAATATACTGTTTGTATCTTTACAATTAGCTCCATTATAACCGGTTACAATATAACGGGTTGTAGTTGTTGGCGAAACAACTAAAGAAGAACTATTTCCAATTATAGTATTCGGTGTAGAAGCTTTTGCCCATTGATAAACTGAACCCCCTATTGCAGTCAATATTGCACTTTGCCCATTACAAATGGTATTATTTAAAGCATTAGATTCAACACTGATATCCGGAGGAGCGAGAACCTGAAATGGAATTGTTAAAGAAGAGGCACACCCAACACCATTCTGACCAATCACAGTAAAAGTATAAGAAGCTGAGTCCGTATTATTGAAAGGTGTGACGATAACTGTATTACCAGATGTTGTATTTAAAACAGGGTTGGGCTGCCATGTGTAACTTGCAGCTCCTGAAATAGTTATAAGACCCGTTTCATTGGCACAAATCGGCGATTCATTTGTATGAACGGTCATGCTTGGATTCCCATTAACTTGGATATTTATGGTATCAAATTGTGAACATCTGACGCCTCTCTCCACATTATAACATTCTACTATATATCTAGTATTATTGGTTAAATTATTTACATTTAACGGATTGATAGTTGATCCATTATTCCATAAATAATTGACAGGAGAAATGGAACTTGAAACCCCAATAGATAGTGGTTGTAATGCACAAATCATGGTGTCATTCATATTGATTGATGCAGTTGGTGAAGTTATCATATTTATAGGTAGTGAAGTGTTGTTTTTACACCCATGAACATCTGTTCCTGTTACAGAAATTATTGAACCTGTGGGAATAATTTGAATCGGATTTTGGGTCATTCCATTACTCCAATGATACTGTGATGCTCCTGCTGCAGTAAATTGATACTTCACGTTATTACAGAAATAATTGGTATCTTGTTGATGAGTAATTGTGATTTGTGGGAGAGGGTTTACTTGAACAGTTTTATTCAAATTTAATGTACATCCAAAGTCATTTGTAATATTTACTGCAAAATTCAAAGATGAAGGTTGTGAACTTGTAGGAACAAACCAAACTGATGAAGATTGGTTGTTCGGAGATGGATTTCCTGACCAAAAATAAGTAGAATTCATACCTGTGGTTTGAAAATGGATAGTATCATAAATACATATTGAATTTGGTGATATGATTGTATCTCTAGGAATTGGTAAAATAGTAATTGGAATAAATGCATTTTTTGTACATCCATTATAATCTTCTATCATAACTCTAATAGTGTCAATGTAAGTATTAGAACTATTTTGAGAAGGATGATACGTAAAATTGGGAGAATTTATATCTCCTTGGGGAGTATTCCAGTGATAATAATGAATAGTTGAAGTAGGACTAGGAAGAGCCGTTACTGTGGTACTTTCGTTATAGCAAATGGTATTAGCAGATACCGCTATAGAAAAATCTGCAGGCGGTAAATTTACTGAAACATAAATTGAATCTTTGTTAGTACATCCGAAACTACTAAATGCTGTAACTGAATATTGTTGTGTTGAGGTTGGTGATAGGTTTAATGTGTTTCCATGAGTTGAATTATTCCAAAGATAATCGATTGCATTTCCTATGGCAAAAAGAGTAACTGCTGATTGACTACAAGTAACAGTATCACTTGCTTGAATTTGTAATTCCGGTAAGGGATGAACGGTTATGGTATCATAAATTGTATAACTACAACTTGTATTTACATTTAGAGCTCTTAATGAGAATATGGTTGTTGTATCTAAGATCTGAGAAATAAAATCATTCGTGTTTCCTGTATTCCACTGATAAAAATCACCTCCTGAAGCATCTAATCGAATCGTGTCATTTTCGCAAATATCGTTTGCAGAAGCTGTAATTTGTAAATTGAAGTATGGAATTACACTTACTTTAATCGATTCAGAAGAGAAACAATTAATATAATCATAAACAGTTACATTATATGTAGTTGTATCTGAAGGAGAAACAAAAATTGTATCCGAGTCAGCACTACCTGGTATATTCCAAGAGAAATGTGTTCCTCCACTTGCAAATAAAGAGATCGTGTCTCCACGACATATTGTGGTATCCTGAGTTACTTGTGGTGTCGGAAATGCATATACGTTTATAGAAAAAAAAGTGGTGTCTGAACATCCATTTATTGTATTATAGGCAACATAATAATTCGTTGTTATAGTCGGAGTTGAAATTACATTACTTCCAATATTTGAGCTTAATTCTGATGAGGGATACCAATGATATTGATAGGCTGTCCCTGAAGTTTGAATCGGAATGGAAGTCCCTAAACAAATAGTATCATTATTAATCAGTTCATGCATCGGACTTGTATCTATAGTAATAAAAACGGAATCCTTTTTAGAACAACCATTTGTATCAGTTCCTATTACATAATATCTTGTTGGAATTTGAGGAAAAACATCTATGGTTTGAGTCTGGGATTGATTGTTCCATTCCCAATCAACAATATTGGATCCGTTTGCGGTTAAAGTGCTTTGTTTTCCTGAACATACATGAGTTGGGTTTGCACTTATAGATATATTTGGTAATGGATTTACATAAACGGTAGTTGAAAGAACCGTATCACAACCTTTATTAGTTGTGACTCTTACAAAATAAGTAGTTGTTTGTAATGGTGACACAACAAGAGTATCTTTCAAACTTAAAGTTGTGCCAATCTGGTTCTCTTTCCACCATCGAAAAGTATAGGCACTATCCGGAGGGGTTTCAATTCTTATAATTGTTGTATCATGATAACAAATTGGTCCGGGGTTGATTAGTTGAAAAATTTTAGGTAAAGGATTAACATGAACGTGATAATAAGCTGATCCTCTGCATCCATTTGTATCCGTACCGGTCAATAAATAATCTGTATCAAATATCGGTGACACCCAAATCGAATCACGAGTTCCTGATAATAAAGGTATAGATTCAATCCTAATCAAATGTAAGGTATCCAATAGAATGATCGTATCTATAACCATAGGTGGAGGCACCAATGTTGTATCGTAATGAATTGAGACAACAATGACACTATCATATCTTATAGTATCAATTCTTGACCAATTGTATAAATGTAATCCTTTAGCTTTTAAAACAATAGAATCATGTAAACAAATTTCTTTATTAGGATTAAAGAGTACATTGGGGAGTGGATTAACATCAACATGGAAAATGGCTGTAGAAGTACAGTTATTGGCATCTGTTCCAATAACTAAATATTGGGTATCAAATTGAGGACTTGTCACGATGACTCTCGAAGTATCGTACATTAAAAAACCATTTGTCCATAAATAAGTAACACCTCCTGTTCCCGATAAAGCAATATAGTCACCGGAACATATTACACAATGATTTGAATCTGTAGTTCCATTTAGATTGATATCAATATTGGGTAAATTATGTTCATAAATGTTTATTGTATCATTAGCGACACAACCCCCTGATGAGGTTGCTGTTAGAATAATCTGAACGTTTTGTGTAATAGAATCCGTAAAAAAAGAATATAGTTCATGGTCTTCAGCATAAGTTAAGGTATCTTCAAAACCAATATTTGTAATCCAAGCTAATGTACTATTGACATTCACACTATCCGATAAAGAAAAAAAGATTTCAGTATCATGGTTAAAACAAACATGGTAAGATGCACTTTGAAGATCTACTTCATAAGTATAGTGAAATAAATCACTGTATACTGTATCTCCAAGATTTTCATTTGAACAATTGGAATGTACCGTGATGATATAGTAATAATCTGTATTACAAGTTAAACCAAAAATAGTATCACTCGTATTTAGGGTACTATCACTTGTAATAAATGTTCCATCACTATTAAAAAGAGCCCAATTATATTGAACGTAACTACCATAAGCTGCATCCCAATTTATAACAGCTGTTGTATCATTTACCATATCTCCCACTAAATTAGATGGAAGTCCAGGATTAACACAACAAGTAACTTGAAATTCAAACCCTAAAGCAACACAAGAAGAGTCTGTTTTAATATGTAAAGACATCGGTTCTCCGGCAGTTCCTGATAAAAAAAATCCATTATCCTCTTCAACAACATCGTTTCCGGTAAAGAATCTTCTAAAAACGGCAGAAGGAGTATTAAAGACCCCATCATACACAAATAAAGTATCTCCATTAGTTAATGTACAATTACCCCACATTTTTAAACGAGCTGAAGGATCTTCTGGATAAATAACCATATATCCATTCTCATTATGAGAGTGACCGGAAGAACTCCCTTGGACTGATTCATCTAATCCAGAATCATAAATAGTTATCGGATCTATACATGGAATGTGGAGTGTAGAGGAGTATCTTCCCCATACTAATTTTTTATCAACTTCATTGTTATCTATTTTATAAAACCTTAATTTAAGTTGTTGGCTATTAACACCACATTCATTGCCAACCGGAGGTATATTTATTTCTCCTCGAGTGACCATAATTCCTACAGTCCCTGTATAATTCGCTCTCCAATGTAAAAGTTTCGTATATCCTGTACCTTGCTCAACAGGTGAAACCATTGCATACGTTGTAAAATCATCATAAAACAAAGTGATTTTAGTACGAACCTGGTTATTAATAAAACTTCTATTTACATCAGTATTCCATCCATAAACGCAACCTGCTTCAACATGAAACTTATAGATTACACCACTATTTATAAATATAGTATCACCTTGATATGTGACAGGTATATTATTTTGCATGATTATATCGCCATCCTCATCATATAGATAAGTACCATATAATAGAGTATCAAACTCATTTATAGTTGAATCGATCAAGTTAATATTTGCAGGACAGGGGTAAGGGGGACAACTTCCGGAGGTTTGAGCCATCAAAAATTCAACATTTGTAAATAATATTACAAATAGCAATAAAAATAAACAGTATTTTTGTTTCATATATTGAAATTAAATTTTACAATCATTTTTTATCGTTCACTGTGACAACGTATTAAATCCAATCTGTGAGCCTGGAACAGTAAAAAAATTACTTTACAAATTTACATATTTTTTTAATAATAAACGACCTATTCATAATTGTTTACAATTAACCTTAATATCATTGCGAGGTTGTAATAAATGGATCATAATTGTTTACAACTATAAAACAATCACTTTTCCTTTGATCATTTGGGCTCCTTTCCCATTAATTCTGCATTTGATCAAATAGGTATAAGTTTCGTTTTTTAAAACCATTTCATTATGATACTTACCATCCCACTTAAAATATGGATTGCTTGATTTATAGATCTCTTGACCCCAACGATTATAAATAACAATGTTAAATTCAACCATTTGGTCTGCATTAAAAGTAGTTAGAGAAAAATAATCATTTAATCCATCTCCGTTCGGGGTAAAAGAATTGGGTAAATATAATGCTAATTGATTATTCCATAACCCCTAAAATTTCAATTGAAGCCCAACCCCATTTCCGGTAAATCCAAGTTTTAATGTGGGTTTATATCGGATTTCATTGTTATACGTATTCAAAACCCAAGTCATCCTTTTATTTCCAACTGAGTTGATGATCATGCCTGTAACCCATAATGTAAAACCTGCGGCTCCTGGAATGGCAAAATAAGATGCATCTTCTTCTAAGTCATCTAAAAAAGCTAATCCAAGTGTTCCACTTACAACCATCAACACTAATCCCGGGTATAATATTCTTTTTCCAATTATGCATTGTTTATTTGCCTCAATCCAAGTATCATTATATATATTTTCATTTTTATAATACAAAAAATCTATCGCATCTTTTTCAGACAAATAATCTCCATATATACTTAACTTAGAAGGGGAGTCTTTATCGTATTTGAGTTCGCCTGTTGAAGGAGTATCACTCAAAGGTTGATCTTGTTGATTTTGTGTATCTTGTTGATTTGTGGCTGGATTCGAAAATTTCTCAGTTGTACCGTTCTGATAAGTAATCGAAAGAATTGAATTTTTTGGAAGAGAATAAAGTGGGCCTTCTAAATTGTCCCATTTTTTGTATTTTACTTCATTTAAATTGATCTCCATAATTTTAGCTTTCTCAACAGAACCGTCGGTAAATACAATAATGTCTTGTGCCATGGTAGTAAAACTGCATAGTAACAAGCTAACCCATAAAAATAAATTCGTTTTTTTCATTTTTGAAATTTGTTATGTTGTTTTTTTGTTTTTTATTATTCATGTTTTAAAATCAAAAATCACAAACTGCCCGAACAGTTAAATCTACAGATTTTAATCCATTGTATCGTAACCCGTTATACTTTACAAACCATGCTTTTGATGAACCGAATTCAGTACTACTCCACCAACAAGCACTTGTCGTATTTAGGGTTCTAACACTCACTCCCGATTCAGATAATGTTGACAAACTACTATTCACTGTAGTAATGTTATTGACTAATTCGTATAGCTGTCCGCACGCAGGCATATACCAGCCATTACTAAAATTTACACAGTAAGCTGCCGGAAACTTTGAGGATGTTCCTGCATTTCTTATTTTTTGGGTATTCCCATAACCATCCATATCAGTCGAAGCATCATCTGCTGAACTATAATCACTTAAAGTGCCCACATTTACATTATTTGTACTCCAAGCATAATCTCCTAAGTCTTTTAAACCAACTGCCCACCCATGAATTCCTGTACCATCAATATAAAAAACAACACCTTGTGCAGTTTTACCACTTTCCGGCCATTGATTTACAGAAACTACACTGCCATCCGTACATAAAATGGAGCCAACAACATAGTTGTTTTCTTCCGGATTGTTATTATCGTTATTAAAATGATCTTCCGGATTGCATGAAGAAAATAATAATCCTACCAGAAGGAATGCTACAATTTTTAAATTTTTAGTTATCATAATCATTTATTAAATATGAATATTAAAACTTAATTTTTACCCCTACATTAAAACCAAAACTACTGAAAGGAAATTTATATTGCAACATAGTTGTCGGTTTATAATCAGACTCATTATCATCCGAAGAATAGTCGAATTCATTAACAAAATTGATCTCTTTTTCGCTAGTTGTTAGTTCATTCAATTCATTTTTACCATTTTCAGTATATTCGATTATCGTACCTTTTTTAGGGGAATAGGACATGGAAATTAAATGTACTTCCCCAAATAATGCAATATTTTTTCCAATATTATAGTTAAGCCCTAATGCTGCACTACAGCCAAAAGAAATTCCACCATTCATTTTAAATTTTATAGAAGTTTGATCATTTTGGTTATCATATTCATCTTCATATAGTTCTGTACGTTCATACAAAATAGATCCTATTCCTATAATTAAACCAACTTTTGCGTAAGGATTGATTGTTTTATTCCCTGCATTAAATAGTAAGGATGGATTCATTCTAAACATTTTTGAAGAAATCGCATTTTCGTAACAATGGGAGTAATCATAGGATACAGGATTCCAATTATCATCATAATAAATTTGTTTTGAATAATATTCATAATTACTTAATGTTTTACCTCCCATTAAATAGGAAAATCCCATTTCAATTCCAAAATTTTCATTAAACATATAACCTCCTGATAAAGAAAAATTAAAACCTTTCCCTATTGAAGTATTAATTTGTTCATCTGTACCATAAGAACTTTGATCCTCACCATCATAATGTCTATTAGAATTATAAAAGTAAAATTCTAAGTCTTCATTATACAAATTTTGGGAACTCATTTTAAGAGCATACCCGGTGTTAAAACTTACAAACCACTTTTTTTGTGCAAACAATTGAGTTCCACAAATTAAAATTAAACAAATAACGATTACATTTTTTTTCATAATTTTATTTTTTAAGTTAAATTTATTTTTAAATTATAATTTCTAAAATACTACATCTTCATTACTTTACGAATTATATTACTCTTATCAGTGGTTATTTTTAGAAAATAGATACCTTGAGCATAAGGGTTTAAGTCAACCACATAAGTTGAATTTTGTGATATATCTGAAAATAATAATTGTCCTCCTATCGTAAATAATTCAATTTTTTCAACATTCCATTTTCCACAATCTAATGTAAAATAATCATAAGTTGGATTGGGGTATATTAATATTCCATCCAAAATGGATTCATTAATCTCATCTATAATATCATAAACGGAAGTAACAACTTCACTTGGCAAAAAACCTGATTTATATGCAATGGCTTTGAGAGTTGTATTTCCTAAATTTAATAAAATCGGACTATTATATTCCATATCACCATTAGATGGAATTGTTCCATCTGAAGTATAGTAAATTTCCACATCATTTGAATCACAAAGCACTGCTACATTCATCGGAATCCCAATGGGATAAACACCTCCGGCAGGAACAAAATATGGATTTGGTAATTGAGGAGGTGTAACTACAGCTTGCACGTGAACAAACCGAATCGTATCACCACTTTGAACTTTAATAATTCCATTGGTTGATTGATTGCCGATAAACACTACTGTAATCACTTCCGACATAGATGAAGAAGTCAATGTGGTTGGAGATGCTATGAAATTATTGTTATAACTTGTAATGGTAACGGGATCAGTTAAATTTTGACCGGTTATAGTAAAAGAATTAACGATTACTTGATCTGTAAAATGTAAAGTATCAGGATTTACAATGAGTGAACTTTGAGGAATGATTGTTGCTGATAATGATATGTATTTTGTCAAGTTTCCACTCGAAATGGTAATAGTACCTGAAGTAGCCACATTACCGATAAAAGTTACGGAAACGGTTGTATAAGGATTTGCTCCATAAATAGTAGTTGGAGTAATCACAAAATTACTATTGGGACAACTAATTGTCGTTGGATTCGATAAATCTTGACCACTAACGATAAAATTATGAGTATTATTCAGGTTTGTAAAATTGAGATTTGTCGGAGAAACCGTTAATGAAGGATTACTTACGCAATTATTACAAGTAACATGCACTCCAATACCCGGACGCTTTAGTTCTCCATTCCAAACTGAATTAGAAACGTATTTACCATACAAAAAGAATTGTGGATCTGAGATAGAATATTCCATAGCATTAAGTGATACATTCGGATCGGTTAGGAGCTGAGTTGACCCGGGTGTATTAAATTCACTACGTGGATCTTCATTATAATAACCTAAAAATTTATTCACATTAACTCCGATTACGGATGATACGGTATGTGAATTTCCGGGTTTAAATGCCATGCTAACGATTACTTTTTTTTCACTGATATTGGAAAAACCGGTAATAGGAATATATCTATTAAAATAAAAGTTTCCTGTTGTATCCTGAATTCTTAATGGAATTTTTTTGATTTGATATTTTGGAAATGTATCTCCAACTATACAGCTTTGTTGGATGTTATATGGAACATCGGGTTGCCTGAACCAGGGATTCCCTGACAAATTAATTTGAGTATAATTTATAGAATCAATAGCAGCAATACTAATAATGAGAGTATCAACAACGGATGATGCAACATTGGTTCCTCGAGAATATGCGTAAGTACAAGATACAGAATCTATCGTGTAAGTGTTTACACTATTCAGATCAGGTATATGAATCTCATTTCCATTATCATCTATATACCCATCATAAAAAGTATTCCATGTATTACTTTCAAAATCAAATGTTTGAGCAAAAGAAAAAAACTGAGGTCGTCCTTGTCCATCTGTATAAAGTATGGTTGCAAGGGTATCAGACAACATGGTAACACCACCATAGTATAAACTTTGACCAATATAAATCGGTAAAGCATCTGCGTAAGAAAACCAAAAACTTCCGGATGTTGAATTTGGGGCATAGCTTCTCTGTATTGGTGGCAACATTAAAGGTGAGTCGGCAGTGATTCTGGTCATTTTTCTGTCACTTGTTCCCTGAAAGGTTTGCGTAAAATTCATAAAATGAACCAAAGTAAGGATCATTAAAAAGTAAAGTTTTTTCATCGTTATAATTTTAAATTATTATTTCATTTGATTTTCAAATTACATTTTTTGCACTGGTAGTTACATTTTTAACAATTGACAAATACCAACAAAAAACGATTGTAAAAATGCCAATTACTTAAGGAAATAAAAAATTAATATTTGCATTAATATATTTTTGTGATAAATTGTATAATATTGTGATATTTAATCACGAATAGCAAATATTTTTATTGAAACTAAGCCTGAATTTTTGGCTGATACTAAAAATTATTCTGTTTCATTTTTGGAAAAATAATGTAACACTGTATTTTTATGTTCATGAATATTTTCACAATAAACAGCTCTGGCCTCTCTCTCAATTTCAAACATTTTTTCAATTTCCTCTTCATCCTTTTCAAAAGATAAAGTATTATTGATAGAGAGTGAACGAGCTACTTTTTCAACATCGTGGTCAGTACCTATATAGGTGAATGTCCAGTTTTCCATTTGTAATTTTTCCACCATTTTTTTTATATCAGTACCCGAAAATTCTTTTGATGCATTTTCTTCCCCATCTGTTAAAATAGTAACCAGCACATTATAATCACTTTTACCTTCCAAAAAATGTTTCAATTTATGGATTCCTGATCCAATGGCATCATACAAAGGTGTTAAAGCATCTGGCTTATACTTTTTATTATCAATTTTTTTTAGTTTAGAGGCTTTGTCTACAAAATGAAGCCATTTTTGCCCCATGCTATTAAAGGTTAAAAAAGAGATAAAATGTTCTTGTTCAGGGAATTGTTTTTCAACTCCGTGAATAGTTTGCACTAATTCATTAAATCCTTGAATAATAGTGTTTTTAATGGATTCCATTGATCCACTTTCGTCTAAAATAATAAGGTTATACACCTGATGTTTCTTTTCCATAATGGTTTGATTTAAATTTTGAAAAATTTTAGGTTATCTTTAGATTTAGAGTATTAGAAGATTATAAATTAGTCATGAAATTTTGTTTATTTTGCATTTTTTTAAATTATTTAAAGTGAATTGTATTTTTTTAAATTATATTTTCAAAAATCATGAATTTCTCGTACTAAAAATTCAATATTTTTTAATTCATTTTTTCTAGATCCATTACTTTTAACATACCACGCTCTGGAAGCATTCGATTCTGAGCTACTCCACCAACATACTCCGGCACTATTTAATTGTTGTGTAAATGCTCCTGTTTCGTGTATTGTAGTCAAAGAACTATTTCATCTTTTTCACTCTCTTGCCAACGATTTAAGGATAGAACTGTTCCATCAGAACATAAAATTGATCCAACAACACAATCATATAAATTTTGATTGCAAACATCTCTTTCATCAGGTGTACAAGCTGAAAAAATAGAGATCAAACACAAAACACCGATAGTCATCTGACATAATTTCATACGTAACATATTCATTTTCAAAACAATAGTTTTAAACAGTTTATAAATGATTTTCAATAATTCTATGCAAACAAACACTACAATACCAAATATAATGTTGGTTTATATCATTAGAGTAATCGCGTGATGAAAATTAGTCACCTGGCTAAAAATAAATTTTTTGTAAGAATCTTTCTAAATTGGTTTTTTTGAAAGGTTTAATAATTCTATGATCTTTGCTTACAATACCAACCATTCCATCCTTTTCAGCGATATAATATCCTCGATAAGATCGTTTGTCATATTGTAAAAACGTGTACTCTGGTGGAATTTTGAAAGTGTGGGACAAATCGATTAATCCCCAATGAATATTGTCAGATGTTACGATCATCAGATTATGGGAATCAATAATAATCTCTTTGTACAGAACAGGAATAATTACTTGAAACTGTTTATCAACAATACCAAAACAACCATCTTTAAAAACTTTGTAGTACTCATTAGGGATAAAAACACTTTTAAATGTTTTGAATGGAAACTCTTTCAATTGACCATTTTCATCCAAAGGATTCTGATTCAATTCAAACCAATTCCTCAAATTCAGATGGATATCACTTTCATATAGAGCCAATGGTACAACAAACCGGCCTTCTAAATTGATATAACCCATAATGTAGGTTCCTGTGTGAAACCTGTATCCGTAGGTAAAAGATTCATGTTTTTTAATACAAGTAGTTACTCTAATCAGATCATATTTAATTCTCTTAGCATCAACACGAATCAATCCTCTATCTATAATTTCATTTCTTTTATCTAAAAGATTGAAGTAATCCATTTCATCAAATTCTGAATTATGTTCAGGATCCACTTCTCGTTCTCTAAAAGCTTTATAACTTTCGTTTTCAATATCTGATTCTTTTACAGGCAGAATAAGAGGAGAGCTCATTCCAATTCTGGGAAACAAAGCATCCAGAGAACCATTCAAAACAGGAATACTCGGTTCATTATAAACCCTGTCACATTGTTCCATTTCAAACATTTCTTTAATTACTTTTTCATCTTTCTTTAAAGCCAGAGTATTATCAATGGAAAGTTTAGATGCAATTTTGTCCACATCATGATCAATAGCTATAAGTGTTTTAATTTGTGGATACCTGACCCCATGGCATCAAACATAGGAGTATATGTAACTTTTATCATTCAATTCATTAAAACCTCTAATAATTGTCTCTTTAATAGAGATCATTGAACCACTTTCGTCTAAAATAATAAGGTTATGCATCTGATGTTTCTTTTCCATAATGGTTTGATTTTAATTTTGAAAAATTTTAGCTTATCTTTAGATATAGAGTATTAGAAGGGTATAAATTAGTCATGAATTGAAAAAAAATTAATTCGAAGATCATTTTATAAAAAATCTCTTAAATAATTTCAAAATTACCAATAAAAGCTGCTGCATTTATCATATCTTGAGGAGTTAAATCTTTCTCATGTTCATCAGGCATTGGAAATACGACTTCCAATTTCCATGCATTATTTCCTCTTCGAAGTGTGACAATGAAAATTTTATGTGTAACCCCATTAACATGACCTACAGCAACATAAGAACACATTTCATCAAGGTTATGATTTTTCATAAATTCAAAATCAACAGAATCAATTTTTTGAAAATTTTCAAAATCTAGTTTTATTTTATTTGGCAAATGGAGCAAAGGATATCCGAAAATAGCAAGAGGTGCTTCAACCCAGTTACTTAAATCGGATGATGATACATTGTCGGCGAAAAAATATTCGATACTAAACCATTGTGAATGACCCTGGCCCATAAATCTATATTTCCTGTTATTTTTACTAACATCCTCTTTCGCTACCAATTTCCATTCCGGAGGTAAAGAAACCTGAAATTTTGATTCTTTAATCGGGGTTGGTTGTAACCCTACTTTAAAAATCGGAATACAATGTAAGAACATCAATTTAGCATCATGATTACCAATCCTCTGATTTGAAGTATTGAAATTCATTGTTTTCGTTGAATTTGGTTTTTCTTGTTCAAAACTGTTTTCAATTCTTGTTCTAAATAATTTTTTTAAAAAACTCATATTGATTAATTTTAGTTAATTGTCACTTTTGATTGTTTCATTGAACGAATATTTAATTCTTTCTAAAGACACAGGTAAAAATCCGTTTTTAATAATTTGACTCCTTTTAGTACAAAAAGAGGAAAGTTTTGATATTCATATTTCAATAAAATCGTTTTCATTAGTAGAATAATAATTTTTAATATTTTGATTTGAGGCCAGTTTTTATTAGGTTTGAGGGAGTTTATTTTATTGAAGTTTTAAAAACCATTTAATTTTTATATATCTATTAATATTTTGAATTGTCTTGTACTATTCTTTAATAATAAAATTTTACTGATTTAAATTAAGAGCCAAACGAAAGCCATGAGTACTTCGAGATAAACCCGGGTCTCCTGCGCATCGATTTGAGTTACGACAATCTCTTGGGTTTCTACTCCAACAACCTCCTCGAAAAACACGTAATGTACCAAAGTTAGGGCCTTGAGGATTCGTTGGGAAATTTCTATCGTATTCTCCATAATAGTCCTGACACCATTCCCACACATTTCCACTCATATCAAATAATCCCAATTCATTAGGAAGCATTGATCTGACATCATTAGTTTTATTGTTACAATTGTCAATGTACCAACCCACTGCATCAAGATTATTACTTCCAGAATAAAGGAACCCCTTTGAAAAACTTCCACCTTTAGCAGCATACTCCCATTGTGCCTCGGTTGGCAATTGATAACTCCTCTCTGTTAGTTGTTTCAATCTTTCTAAAAAAATTTGACTATATTTCCAAGAAATACTATCAACAGGATTGTTATCTCCTTTAAAATAACTACGATTTTTCCCCATTACAACCTCCCATAATGCTTGTGTGACTAGTGTTTCGGATAAAAAGTAATCTGACAAAGTAACTTTATGTTGAAATTCGTTGAAACTTCTTCCTTTTTCATTCGGGGGACTTCCCATAAAAAATTCACCTCCTTCAATTGCTATCATATCAAAGCTTACTCCATTTACGGTTTCAGTAAAAGATGCTAATCCGGAACCCAGTTTTTTTCCGCAATCAGGACAAAACAATGCTTCGAAAGGTAATTTAGTTCGAAAGCATTCTGGGTTCGGACATGTTTTTCCTTCATCTTCTATTTTGGCACCGCAATGGTTACAGAATTTTGAACCATCAGGAATTTCAGTTTTACATTTAGAGCAATTCATAAAAATATTTTTTTAATCTTTTATACAACGAACTGAAAATCCAAACTCTTTACAATCAAAAGTTTCATACAAATAATTCACATCATGCATAAGCTCCATTAAAATTGATTGGTATTTATCATATTCATACTCTGTAGCAGTCCACCAGCAACCTTTCCATTCATTTAATACATATTCGTTAATATTTGAATAAAACCAACCTCCTGGTTTAGCGTCAAATCCTGTAGAATTATTAACTTCTGGATTGTTTCCTGGAGTTCCTTCTTGATCAGATACATTCCAATCTTTTTTTGAAGCCAATGCTTTTGCGATACTATCTTGTTCTAGTGGATTATAAAAATATTCATTTTCTATCAATAAATTGATTAATTCAATCCATTCTCTATAAGAAGGCAAATGCCAGCCTTTAGGACATGCTTTTTTCGCAGTTTCCCAATCGTATAAACGACCATATTTTAGAAGATTCTCACGCTTGTCTTTATATATCCAACAACCTTCATCCATTTCATAAGCTAAATTTTCTGCCATCCATATTTGAGAACCAATTCGTATCCATTTGTATTTGTGACCATCACGCTCATCGGTAAATGAACCAGAATTATCTTTGAAGTCAGTTGAATTCTCTTGATTATTATTGAGTTTGGCACCACAATCAGGGCAATAATTTGCTTCATGAGGTAATCCCGTTCGACAGCATTCAAGGTTCGGACATGTTTTTCCTTCATCTTCAATTTTGGCACCGCAATGGTTACAAAATTTTGAATCATCAGAGATTTCAGTGTAACATATTGGACATTTCATAAAATTAATTATTTGCATTTCTTAAACAAATATTGCAACACCGAAAGCTATGGTAACTATAACAACACATATTATCAGAATAAGTATTACTTTCTTATCATAATCATCAGATTGTTCTTCAGTTAGTTCTGCGCCACAATCTGGACAAAATAATGCTTCATGAGATAGCCCAGTCTTACTACACTTTGTATTTGGACATGTTTTTCCTTGAACATCCATTTCAGAACCACAAATATTACAGAATTTTGATCCATCTGGAATTTCAGTTTTACATTTATGACAATTCATTTTTCAATATACTTTTTAATATTTTTTTAAAAAAATAATATAAATTACTTATATTGTGATATTTATGATACCAATTTAATTGACATTTTTGGAATTATTGAGTATATATAAACTGAAAATTATCTTTTCTAGCATACTGATTTCCAGAAGCATCTACTATCGAAATATCAAAAGACAAAGTTACACTTCCAGTTCCATATCCCATGTTTAATCCAAAATAAGGAACAAATATTGTAAGGTCATTAAATATACATTGATCATAATTTGAAATGCCATAATTATAAAATTTTAAATTATTTCCATTGGCATCATGCAAAGGTGTCGTATTATCACTATGATAGAAATAAGCATACCCATAAATAGTCTTTCCATTCATATTATAAACATTGAATTTCACATGAATATTCATTCCTAAATATCCGTTTTTATATATATTATATTCCATCCAAATATTTTCAATAGAAGCTGATGGCTTTGTATTTGCATATTGTGTTATATTGATTTGTTTCTCATAATTACCAGCTTTTACAACAAAATAATCTGAACGAGAACTATTACTAGCATTTTTATCAATAGTTAAAGTAAGTGAACCATCTTCTTTAGAAATATGCCCCCAAGATGCAGTTCCGGTACTTATTTCCCAATTTCCATCAGTATTAATATTAATTTCATATACGCCACCTTCAGAGTCAGAGATTAGATTATCATTAGATACAGATAAATAAGTAGCAGTTTTTTCATCTATTGGAGTTTTCGAATTTTCAATATTATCATCTATATTTATTAGTGATGAATCATCATCTGAAGTTTCGTTATTATTCAAAACAATTACAGTGATTATAATACCTATAAACATTAAAATAAAAATGATACTACATCCATTAAATTTTTTAGGTTTATTTATAATAATTGGATTGTCATCAATAATTGTATTAGACGGTAAAATTTGAAATTCTTCATATTTAGAAATTTGAGTACTTGACACTTCTTTTTTATTAGAAGTGTCAACATTTGCTGATATTATTGTTCCACAGTCAGGACAGAAATTGGCATAATGTGGAATTCCTTTTTTACCACAATCTGGATTTGAACATTTCATTTTTAAAATACATTATATAAATTATCAACACTATACAAAATTTCAATCATAATCAAATATTGTAACTTTTTTCAATAGACTATCATATTACAAATTATTCCAAATCATTTTTGCAATAATACCTCCACCAAAAACACAAGGAATTATTAGTGTCGGGTAAAGACATCCCACTACAATAGCAATAATAGAAACAATTAAAATTAATACCACTTTAGCGGTCTTGTCTCCAGAGTCTTCATCACTTAAAGGAATATCAGTTTTAGTAATTATATTTACATTCTTTTCTTTTTCAGAATTTAATTTCTCTTTTGGGTTTTTAGTGACAGATACTTCTGTTTTTTTTTCTTTATTTACTTTCAATTTTGTTCCACAATCTGGGCAAAACATTGCTTCAAAAGGTATATTTGAAAGTGAGCATTGAGAATTTGGACAAGTTTTTTTTTGAGATCCAATTGAATAACCACAATGGTTGCAAAATTTTGAATTATTAGTTAATTCACTTTGGCATTTAGGGCATTTCATAAGATGTTTTATTAATTAAAAGTTTTTGAAAGGAACCTGTAATTAGGTTTATAAAATTATTTTAAATTCTTTACAATAAGATTTTTTTACATTTTTCGATAACTAAAATTTGGTTTTCCACAGTACTGACAAAATTTATTATTCATTTTAATTTTTCTTCCGCAATTAACACAATTTCTATATTCCAGTATAGATGAAATCAACAAATTAATTGCATTTGATAATTTGGGGTCAATTGAATTTGATAATGAAAAAGCAGCTCCCATTGAAACAGCTAATTCTGGGTTTACATTTGATTGTATTTTTGAAGAATTATAAGTCTCTAACCTTTGTCTGACAAGTGGCATTCTGCTAGTTCCTCCAACTAAAAGGAATGTATCAATATCAGAATGATTTATCCCTGCATTTTGGATAATTCGATTTGTACAAAATATTGTTTCCTCAACTAAATCTACAATCATTGAATTTAACCGTTGTTGACTCAGACTATAATTTACATAATCAAACCCAATCTCAATATCTTCACTAAAATTCTCCGCATACGACAAATGGTGCTTTGCTTTAACGCTGATTTCATTTAACTTGACTTTAAAGCGCTGCAAGTTCAAAGGGTTTTGTTTGAGAATTTCAATTTTATCTTGTTGTATATTAGTAAGAATATCATTGAAAATAGTTCTATCAATATCAATACCACCGCAATTCTCTACACCTAATGGCTGAGTTATAGTCTCAAAATTCCCATTTTTATATTGAATCAAAGAAACATCAAATGTACCTCCACCAAAATCATAAACCAAAAGGGTACTATCATTCTCTATTGTTTTACCGTGATAATAATATAAAGCAGCTGCAGTCGGTTCGTCAAGTAAATCTACCTGCAAGATACCAGCAGCTTTAGCAGCAGAAATGATCAATTCCTTTTTATAGCTATTATAGTTTGCAGGATGGGTAATGCATGCGGAATCTACAATTTCCCCTGAATATTTTTCTGCACAATTCTTCATGTGGATAAACAATTCCTTATATAGATCCTGAGGTAACAATTGTATTTCACCAATAGTATAGGGGATATGTTGCCCCAAATCACGTTTGAATTCACTTTTAAAGTTTTCAGGTTTTCTCATTCTTGATTGAATAGCAGCCTGACCAACAATAATTTTCCCTTGCTCTATGTAGACAGCAGATGGGAGTGAATAATTATCTCCATAAACACTCATACCTGTTGATACATGTACGGGCTCAGGTTTGCCATCCTTATTTAAAATACTGATGCTTGAATAACTGGTTCCTAAATCTATTCCAACTCTCATTTAAAATCAAATATTATGCTATTTTACTAAACTACAAAAAAATTGCCAAAATACGGATGTACTAATCCGAATGAAATTCTCTTTGATAAATGATTCAGAAACTGGTTCATCAATTATTATAGAATAACTAACCCAGAAACTGTTGTCTGCTACATAAGCTTGGGTTATATAATTCCTATTCCATTCATTACAGATGACATATGCATGGGCTAATTCATCATTTGAAATATTAAAATCTGAATCAGCTACACCCAATGAATCTAAACGCCCTGTTTCTTCATTTATGAAAAACATTATGTCTACATTATGTCCAAAATCATTGTCTGCTTCTAAGGATACAATAAAATTTCCACTTTGAGTAAGTTTACTGCTTAAATCACATTCATCTAAAAGATTTCTAAATGCATTTTTTGAAATTTTTGTTACCATAACTACTTTTTATTTATTAGATTATTTAATTGATTTATAAGCCACTCAGGTGCATCACTTTTTATAATATTTTGTGTTTTATTTTCATAATAATTTGTTGTGATTTTGTTAATTTTAAATATTGAACCCATCGATACTGCCAATTCTGGGTTTACATTTGATTGTATTTTTGAAGAATTATAAGTCTCTAACCTTTGTCTGACAAGTGGCATTCTGCTGGTTCCTCCAACTAAAAGGAATGTATCAATATCAGAATGATTTATACCTGCATTGTGAATAATTCGATTCGTACAAACGACTGTTTCTTCTACCAAATCAGCAATCATTGAATTTAGCCGTCGTTGACTAAGACTATAGTTTATATAATCAAACCCAATTTCAATATCTTCACTAAAATTCTCCGCATACGACAAATGGTGCTTTGCTTTAACGCTTATTTCATTTAACTTGACTTTAAAGCGCTGCAAGTTCAAAGGGTTTTGTTTGAGAATTTCAATTTTATCTTGTTGTATATTAGTAAGAATATCATTGAAAATAGTTCTATCAATATCAATACCACCGCAATTCTCTACACCTAATGGCTGAGTTATAGTCTCAAAATTCCCATTTTTATATTGAATCAAAGAAACATCAAATGTACCTCCACCAAAATCATAAACCAAAAGGGTACTATCATTCTCTATTGTTTTACCGTGATAATAATATAAAGCAGCTGCAGTCGGTTCGTCAAGTAAATCTACCTGCAAGATACCGGCAGCTTTAGCAGCAGAAATGATCAATTCCTTTTTATGGCTATTATAGTTTGCAGGATGAGTAATGCATGCGGAATCTACAATTTCCCCTGAATATTTTTCTGCACAATTCTTCATGTGGATAAACAATTCCTTATATAGATCCTGAGGTAACAATTGCATATCACCAATATTATAAGGTATTTCCTGTCCTAAATCACGTTTGAATTCGCTTTTAAAGTTTTCAGGGTTCCTCATTCGTGATTGAATTGCCGCCTGACCAACAATTATTTTTCCTTGATCAATATATATAGCAGATGGAAGCGAATAATTATCTCCAAAAACACTCATCCCTGTGGATACATTTATAGGTTCTGGATTTCCGTCCTTATTTAATATACTGATGCTTGAATAACTAGTTCCTAAATCTATTCCAACTCTCATAATTATTCTGCTTTACTTTCCTGATAGTTCATTTAAATGATAATGTATTATTCCGTATGATCGTGATATTGTGTTGGCTGCATGTTCATAATAACGGTTAATGCCAATGTCATTTGCTTTAGCTCTCCAAGAAAGTTCTTTTTTATAAGCTATATTTGCTAGATCAGAAACTGATAATGTAGAAGATTGACCAAGCTTTGCTTCACAGTTTTTCCCATTTTCACCTGTAATTTGCATAAATTCAAGGTATTCATCTTGGTTTTCAAAATTAAGAAGCGAATTATAAAAGTTTTGCAATATTTTCAATTCCTGAAACGCATGTTCAGTAGTTTCAATATGATCAATTTCGTCAAGAATATATCTACATATCTCTTTTTGATTTTGATTTTTAGTTGTTTTACTTAATTTGAAACAATTTGAGCGCAAGTGAAGAAGAATATATTGTGTTTTAATTAAAAAAGACCTATTTCCAAAATGATTTGTAACTAAATTATTTACTGCTTTTATTCCGCTTTTTTCATATAACAATTCAATTAAATCATCGTGAGATAGACCTTTCCGCAAGGAGTTTACAACCTCAAAAATACCATAACCATCCAATAGGTTAGTAATACGCTCTCTGTCTTTTGGGGCTCCTATATATTTCCTTACAGATTCATCTTTAAAATCTTTTACAGCTTGATTTGTAAATGTTGGTAAATAATCTAATAAGTTACCTAGAATCTCTTGATCTATATTTGTTAGTTGTTCAAGATATTGCCAATCCTGTTCATTAAGTGAAACCAATCCTTCCACTACTTTTGCCACGACAGGAAGTGTAGTATAGAGTAAACGTTTCATATCCGGATTTTTCATGGTGTTATCTGTTACTCTTTTAGCAATTTCGATTGGTGATTTTTCAGAATCCGGTTCCCAAAAAATATCAGATCGTGTAAACACGCCTAAAGCGTTTATGGGTGATGTAGAAGAAGTAAGACTATTCCCATGAAATTCGCTAAGTATATCTCTGTCGGTACTTCCTGCACTACGTGTAAAAGCATAAATAATTGCATCGGCAAGCGAAGCTTCCTGAATGGTTATTTCATCTAATTCATTTGCTTTGTCGAGTGATATTCCAAGGAATTTTAATGTATTTTCTGCATCGTTTTTAAATGCAGAGTTTAGTCCCGGAGTATCAATCAATTCCATTGTTTTTAATACCTCGTTCGGGTAGTAGATTTCAATATATTTTACTTCATTTATTCGGTGATTATCTTTTGCTTTCATTCGCACCGTCCACTTTTCAATATCTGTAAAGGGAGCTTTCTCTTTCCCCTTATTATCCTTAAAAACAATTGTAAGCGAAGGTATCGGGGCATATTTAAACCAACTTACCGTATAGGTAGTTTCTTCATTACCTGTGTAAAGTAGTTTATCCTTCATTAACGCATTCATAAAAGTTGATTTTCCAGCTTTCATAATACCGACAACAGCAACTCTCAAAGGTTGGTTTAAGCGTCCTGAAAATTCTTTAATTTCCCTTCCTAACTCCGAAGACTCTTCACATGCATCACACATTCGGATTGCATCTGAAAGCAATTTGGCTACTTCATTTTTTAAACTCATTATAATTTATCTTTTGTAAGAATATAAGATTACTTCCTGAGGGCGGATTAGTTTGTCTACTGTACGGTAACCTTCCCGAAATGTTTGAGCCACAGTTTTATCCAACTCTTCACAATCAGTAGATACAGTGTCTGTTACCATTTGTTTATTATTTTCAAAAGTTCCGGTTTGATTGATAACAGTAATTCCCATCCTGTTCAGAATGTTTTCAGTTTCACGAAATAAATTTTGAATCAGTTTCCAAGAAGTTGATTTTTGGTAATTATCATCCAATTTCAACATTTCTTCTTTCATACACAGATTATCACGCATATGTATGATTTCATTTACGAATGTTATATATTGCTGCATTATTTTTTTTTCGAGTTCATTGATTTCTTCATTTAAATCTTCTTTTGTTGGTTTAGAGTTATTATTGTTCTCAATCTTAACCTTCAAATCTTGTATTTCCTGTCTTTTTACTTTTAATTCTTCAGTAATACGCTCATTTGTCTTCTCATAATTATTAACTGCCAACATTTTATCTTCCGCAATTTTAGTAGCTCCATTAATTAATTGAGTTATACCTTTTAAATTATCCGAAGTCACATTGCTGACAAAAATATTTTCAATCAATAATGACAACTTATCTGGCAAATTCATTTTCCAATTAGGTTTTGATACATTTAAGCATTCATATAATTTATTTATACTATGTATATTCTGACTTAATAATGTATACAGAGGAATTTTATTCTTTTTCATATTGTCTAATCTTAAATTAAGGGAGTAATCTCTGACATTACTTTTTCAACAGAAGCTCCTAATCCATCGATCATGGATATTTGGCTATTCAATTTTGATGCATGTTTCGGGATTTCAGTTTGTTTCAATGTGAGATTTTGTTTGATTTGCGCAGTTGTTGTTTCTATTTGTTGAATTTGATTTGAAATTTGATTAGATAATTCATCGGTTAAGCCTTTAGTTAATTCGCGTATACAAAGATTAATGCCACTTTGAATAGAATTTATACTTCTACTGATATAATTGCTTAAAGAAATCCGAATAGCAGGTATATCCTCATCTTTTGAATGCATTACAACGCCAATTGTGCCTATTGTTGTGCCTCCGACGGCTCCTATCCCAGCTCCCCAAGAGGCTCCTAGTTGAGCACCGGCAATAATTCCGGCAGGTCCGGCGAATAATCCCAAAAGCCCTCCTGCAATTGCTCCGATAACACCACCCATTGCAGCTCCACCCATTGATTTCATTCCTATTTGTCGTCCTTTGTCTATAATTTTGTCAGGATAAGATCTTTGGTTCTTATTATATCCAATTTTTTGTTCTTGAGAGAAACCTACCTTGTTAAGAGCTTCTGCATTGACATCTATCAACAAACCCAGTTCGGACGAAACATTATTGGCAATTTCTAAAGTCCTATTTGAAATGCTATCACGCGAATTGAAAACTACATTGCTTAATAAATCATTAATTTCGGAAACAATAATATCAAGCTGTTCTGCCGCACCTTTTTGAGACAACCTTGAGTTCATAATTTCAGATATAGAAATTGATTCACTATGTATTTCTTGGTTGACTTCAATCATAATATTGCTTAACTCATATTGCATTTCGCTTTTCCACTTTGCATTACCATCTAATAAAGTCTTCCTTTGCAAAGATCTTTCCTGAAATTCCTTTGTGAGTTTTACAACTATTTCTTTATCTTGATTCAATGCTTCTATCTGAACATTGATATTGCTTTTCAGACTTTGAATTTCTTCTAAGAGTTGTTTTATAAAAGGCAAGATCAGTATTTTACATCTGTTGTCATATATGGTTTGCCAAATCAACTTTTCTAATTTGGGGTAATTGCTATTTGTTAGATAATCCTCTTTTTGATTTTCGAGAAACTTTATCTTCATTTTACTGGAAACCGGAATAATATGTATATCATCTTCCTTAAATTGAGTTATAGTTTTTATTTTTTGAATATTATTATTAATCGTTGATTGAATTTCCTCGGACGTTTTTTTATCACTTTTTGTTAAGGGAAAAATGATATTTTTACAAAAACCATATGCTTTCTCAAAAAACTTAAGTTCAGAGTCAGTTAATGGATTTAATACGTCGCTAACAAACAGCATAACATCTGCATTTGGCAAAAAACCATAAGTTACCTGTGCATGTGCAAAGTTTAAACTACCAACCCCGGGAGTATCAACAAATACAAACCCTTCCTTTAACTTTTTATTAGGAATTTCGACAACGATACAATTTACATGTTTTTTATTCTGTTCATTCCCATATTCTGTAACATACTTCTCTATCTCTTCTCTTCTTATTAAAGAAGATTCATATTTAATATCACCATTTGATTCTCTTTTTTCAAAAAAAACTTCTATTTTTTCTGTTTTACCATACCTGACAACCGTAACAACATTCGTACAAGTGTTAACATCAATTGGAAAAATATTTTCTTCTTCAAGAAACGCTGTCAATAAACTTGATTTTCCTCTTTTCATTTCTCCGCAAACAACCACCATTAGTTCTTTCTTTTGAAAATCGTTTTTTACTTTCAATAAATTTTCAGTTGTTCCTTTATAACCATTGTTTGTTGCAAATTTTGCAGTATCGTCGAATAACCCAAGTATGTTATTTTTTAATTCGTTAAATGTTTTCATTTTGAATTTTATTTATTTTTGTATCTGATTTTATTCATTTATAGAATGTGATTAAAGAAATCATCATCATTATGTTGATGATCTTGTGTATTATTAATATCTCCTTGATGGAGAGAATCATCTTGTTGTCGGTTTTGATCATTGTAATAATCGGTATTGTCAGATACTTTAAAATCGTCAAAAAATTGATTTTCAAGTATATCAGGTAACAAATAATCAAACGATGAATGTTCAAAACTGTGGATCAGTTCCGGTGAAAACGTGTTAATCTCTCCTTGCATCATACTGATACAATCGTTTGATAGAAGGTCTGATAAAATTTGATCAGTTAAGATATTTTGAGAAAAAGGAAGTATCGTCTGTTCAAAATAATCATAAGGCATTTGACCAATATATGGAATATGACCTTGTGAATAGTCAAAATTTATCATTTCAGGATTATAAGCCAAAGGAGCTGGAACATCAGTCGTCACCATAAAGTTTCCAGAATCATGCCAGGCATCTAAAAATTGAGCCATTGGATATCGTGCTCCTTCTTGACCTGTTCCCGGATCTGTCAAAATTACCTGAACATTATTAGGATCCGTCGTATCTATTCCCGCCACAATTAAAGCATGATCTGCTTTTTCACCTGTTAATAAATCATTTGTAGATATTGTTTCTCCATTCCATAACTCACCAGAATCCACTCCAATTATTACCTTCTCTCCTTTTGCTAATGCAGAAGTCAAGTCATAAATAGAAGCATTTTCATGTTGTGTACATTGAACCCCGTTTAGTTCAAGAAGTTTTCCAACATCTTCTGGTGAAGTTCCTTGTCCTGGATGGTAAATATTTAGATTCTCAGCTTGTTGAACCAATTGATCTTCAGAAATTTGAATACCAAAATCGTTTAGAACTAGTTGTTGACTTTTGATAGCACAAGTATCATTATATAATTGTTGCACATCATCGCTTATGATATTATCAGGATTTTCTCCAATTATTTGAATTATATTGTTATTATCCATTTTTATTAATTTTAAAGATTTTAAAATTGATTTTTTATTATATTTTTATAATTAATATGCATTACTCAAATAAAAAACATACAAAATATTAGTCCCAACCATACTTATTGTTATTGCTTCAACATCAACACTTATAGAAAAATAAATTCCATTAGTGTTAATAACAGTATAATAATCTGTTCCATTTACTTTTTTTGTTTGTACAATAGTATATACCCCTCTTAAATTCATTAAATTGTTAGATGGATAATCACATTTAAAATTTACCCATGAATTATTTTGTCCAATAACAAATTCGATTTTAAAATAATTTTGAGAAATTTCCTTCTGAGGTGGAATCATAATAGCTTGCTTTGTAGAAATAAACGTAATTGTTTTTGCTTGAACACCTATCAGACAAAACAATGCTAATAGAAATAATGTAATTTTTTTCATTTTGTATTTTTAAATCCCCCCCTTACCACAAAACATCAAAACACCAATGAATAGTGCAGAAAATGTTGACGAGGGCTATGATGAGGGCTGTTATTTTCCAGGGTTTGTTTTTGAGGGTTAATGCTAGTGGAATGAGGACGAGAGATTTGATTATTTCTGTGAGACTAAAATAATCTGCGTTGTTTTCTAAGTAGAAATCATGGGATTTTTGAAGTACTAAAAAATTGATGAGGGAACTGATCAGAAATATGGCAAAAACAATGATTATGATCGTTTCTAACCTTTTCTCCACTTTTTCAGGATTTTTGTATATGCCTAAATTTATTCCACAATTGGAACAATAATCTGAAGGTAGGCTTATATATGTTTTACAGCGAGGACAGTTCATTGTTTAATTTAAAAAGTTTTTAAAACCCGAGTGTGACATTTGAATCATAAAACAGATAGATATAAGGTAAAAAGTAAAATTGATACAAAGTAAAATATATCGTATAACATATAAGTAAAATCGAAACTACAATACCGGTAGTTTTCAATATTTTATTTTTAAAACTTTGTGCTAAGAAAATAAATGCACTATATTGAATTACTTCTAGTATGGTCAAGAATAATGAAATTTTTGCGTTGTAAATATTGGTAGTGACAGAAAATATAAAAGTTGTCAGAGAAACACCCAAAACAATCAAAAAGAAGATCAATACGAATCTCTCTTTATTCTTAAATATCTGATTCGGATTGGATAACAATTGTATCTTTTTTCCACAATTTCTGCAATAGTTGGATCTATCTTCATTGAGTGTTTTACATAACGGGCAGCATATCATATATTATTTCGTATTTTCAAATTTCCTCCTATGCAATATCTTCCTTCACAATCACCTTGATTTCTGATGTTTTGTGAATGATTAATTGATTGCCAATAAATTCAAATGAGAACTTTAAAGAATCATTTTTTATCTTTTCATTCTGTAAATAATAATCCATAAAGTTGAATCCTAAAATTTTTGAGATTTTACAAAGCAACTCTGTATCTACACTTTTGCGATTAAATATCCTGTAAACATTCGTTCGCTCACAGTTCAATTGTTCCGCAAATTCATTTATAGTTAAATTACTCTCAGAGAACTTCTCTTTAATCTTTTTTCCAATATCAATTTTTTCCATAGTATATCGTTTATTTTATTTAGAGTAAGAGATTTTTTGAAATTAGTCACATACAAATGAAAAAAATGGATTTTTTTATATTTTTTCCTACATTTTTGGAGGTGCAAATATAAAAATTGTTTTGTTTTTCTTCTGTGATAAAATGTCTATTATTTGTGAATAATAATCACAAATATTGATGGCTCTAATCTTTCCTACTTTTCCATTTGCAAAACAATATCCCATCCATTCGTCAAAGAGGGTTCATAAGTCCCTCTCCATAATTGATACCCCTCTTTAGAGGCTTTAAGAGTTTGAATTTTATTTTGTTTTGAAAATGGAATCTGAATTTTGAAATATCCTGTAGGATCTGTTTGTACCTGAATATCTTGTACTTGTATTTTTACATCCGGAATGGGCTTTCCATCTATCGCACTGATTACCGTTCCAAATATACAAGATAAGGATTGATCATGTTTTATGGAGAAATTGAGATTTTTTTGAATCTTAATGATCGTATCAATCGTCTGAAAACGATCTGCCTTAAAACGTATATGTGCCTGTTCTCCTCTATATTTTTGTTCTATTTCCGGTATTATACAACTTAAATTTTCTTTGGTAATTCGAAAAGTTTGGGTTTTCATATCCTCAAATGATATTGTAAGAGTCCCATCTTCAAAAGGAAGTGCCGGTATTTTATAGGAAGAATCCTCATGGAACATGATTTTCATATTAAATGGGGAAAAGTACATCCAGGTAAACAGAGCTCCCAAAAGAAGACAAATGGTTATGCCTAAAAAAAGAAGAAATCTTTGATACGGTTTTAAAGTATCTTTTTTGACAATATAACCTTCGTCAGCTAAACGCTTTACAATTTCAGTATAAGCAATATCCGCAATTTTTTTAATATGTCCTGCATTATAGTCAAAATACTTCATTTCAGGATTGTATTGTAAAGGAGCCGGTTGGGTAGTTGCAACCATGAAAAATCCGGAATCTTCCCAGGCATTCATAAATTGCTTAGCGGAATAGATCTTTTGAGCATCAGGTCGTGATGGGTCTGATAAGATTATTTTTGGATTTTTGGGATCCTTGGTGTCAATTCCCGCCACAATCAATACATGGTTTGCTTCTTTTCCACACATCACCTCATCATACCGATGCCATTTTTCATTTAAGGATAAATCGTTAACATCAACCCCAACAATCACTTGATGTCCCTGACTCAATTCATTGATCAAGTGATAAATGTTGGCATTTCTCATTTGAACTGCAGGAATCTGATAATGATTTAATAATTCTCCGACATAATCAAGAGGGCTTCCCAGTTTATCCATAAACCACCCATTCATTCTGGCTACATCAAACAACTCATTGGTAGAAACAGAGATACCATATTTACTTAATATGAGTTGTTGTGCCTGGATAGCACAACCTGCTTCTATTGTTTTGCTATCTGCTGCCATCTTAACTTCACCATGTCCTGCCATTTGATAACGGACATCATCACTTATAAGTTCTTTTTCAAGCAGAGATTTTGAATAAACGCCCACTGACTTCCTTTTCTCCATTTCCTGAAAAGCGATCTCCTGAGCTGCAATGAGAAAAGCATCCATCTCTTCTTGATTTTCTTCAAGAAAATCATGAACAATTTGGCGCTCAAAATCTGAAACGTTATTTTCCAAATAACGAGCTAATAATTCATCAGATATGTGCTTTCTATCACCCATTTTTCCACTCGTTTAAAAGTTCAGCTAATTCTATTTTGGCTCTTTTTTTCAAATTATAAATATTCCCAACATTCGTTTTTAAATCAATCGCCATCTCTTCAGGAATTTGTCCATTTAATTCCGCTAATAACACCCATCTATATCTCGCATTTTTGATTTTATTTATTGCAATATAAAGTTCTTTTTTCCTAAGAATAGATTCAAAATTAAAAACACCCATTTTATCTAATTCAGAACCAACTTCATCAAAATTTAGAGTATGTATTTTTCCGGTATTAGTCATTTGTTGCTTATTTTTCACAAAAAAGCGAACTGCAACAACAGTCAACCAAGTCATTAATGCCGAATCACCAACAAAGCCTCTCAATTTTGACCAATTATTCTCTTGTAAATATATATAAAATTCATCAATTAATTCATCCATTTCAACTTTTGAAGAAAATACCTGCCAGATTATTCTAGAAAACATTTTATGACACTTATTATAGAAAAAATATTCAATAGCATATTCATCATTTTGAATAATGCATTGAATTAACTGTTCATCAGTTAATAGATCATAAGAATTCCGTTTCTCAGAACCTATCATTTTTTTTCTTTAGTTTTTTTAATTTTCTTTAGTTGACTAGACTCCTCCTCAATATCTTTTAAGTAGGTTTTACATTTATCCGGATATTGGTTTTCTAATTTTTCAAATAGTTTTTTAGCTTTTTTATATTCCGGAATTGCATTCTTTTTATCATTAGCTTTAAAATAAAAATATCCAATATTATACGTATAGACTGCATATTTGAATTTGTACGTATCAGGAGATTTTTTCATAAGACATTCGATCAAATCTCTGGCATTTTTCATATAAGTTGCAGCTGTATCAAACTGACTTTGAGAATAATGTAATACACTTAGATTATTATAAGCTTCAGCTAAAGCAGCGGAACAATTCGGTTCAATATTCTGATATATCTCTATCGCTTCAAGATAAGACAATCGAGCATTATCATTTTGTTTCATTTTTCGGTAAAGGACTCCCTGATTACATAAAATTTTAGCTTTTAAAATAGAAAACAATTGTGGATTTTCATGTAATGATTGATTACAATAGGTCAAACCTTGCGCATAATAATCTTGAGCATCCTGATATTGTTTTAGATTTGAATTTAATACACCCAGATTGATAATACAATAGATGATATCTTCCTCATATTTTTTGGGATTTACGGAAATAAGATATTGCAAAATTTGATAAGATTTTTGGAAATAATAATTTGCTGAATCTAATATTTTTGCAGATAAAAATAGGGTTCCTTTATTATTATAAAGTGTTGAAAGTGATGATTTATTGTCAAATACATTTATTTTATTGGTCGAAGTTCTAATCAAAATGGCTTCATCATAATAATTAATAGCTTTTATAAAAACGAGACTATCTTTATTAATATCATAAATTTTGCGGTATAATTCAGCAATATTATTTAATCCTATCGCATAATTCTTAATATTATTTGAGTCTTTTCCCACTAACAATCTTCTAATTTCCAGGTTCACCAATAATAATCGTTCAGCATTAGTAAAATCGTTTTGATCCAGATAAATATTGGCTAATGTATTGATTGGAAAACAAACTTTGGTTAAATATTTATCAAAATCTATTTCTTTCAACTTTTCAGCTTCTTCAATGGCATTAGTTAAATTAATTTTGGACAAATTAAAATCATTTAACTGATAATAAAGATGACCTATCATCTGTAAAACATCACTTTTATTCTCACATGTTTTGGCATGAAACAAAGCCCTGTTACTCCATTTCAATGCTTCATCCATGTTCTTTTGTGAAGATAAGAAGAGGGCATAGTCAAATAGATATTGGAAATTGGATGTGTCTGATTGTACAATATTTTCAAGAATATCTTTCACCTTGTTAATATTTTCATGTCCCATCACTAACATTCTATAATTCACTTCTTCCTGAAGTTTTGGAATTATAATATGGATTGATTCATTGGTTTGATTCCGTAATTTAACTTTCGTTTTTAACTCTGAAATTAAATTTTGTTGTTCAAAAATGGCAATCGCTTCTTCAAATTTCCCTTGTTCTAATAAGACCAAAGCATTAGAGCTCAAAGAATCCAAATCATCTTTATTTATTCTGGCAAAAAAATTCACATATTCTTCAATTCTATCATTCGCTTCCTGGAGTTCAGTTTCAATTTTTGCAACTTTATTTCTATATTCTTCAATAGTAATAGTTTGATTATCTAGTTCTTTTTTTAAAGTATCAATATTTTTTTTGTACTCTTTGGCTTGATAATCATAAATGATGTTATAATATCTGGATCTTACTTTTTCTATTTCATTTTTTGATGCGATTATAATTCTCATCGTATCACGAGAGGATAAGGTGTATCCATTTTTAAAATCATAAGTGTTAACAACTTCATAACCCTCTTTAATAATTCTAATATTAAAAATCTGATCACCGGCTTTTTTTTCGCTAAATACTAACCGAAAAGTTCCGTCAGAATTCGATACAACCGGTTGAAGATCTGTGGCAGTCAGGATCGATATTCCTACACCGGCAACCGGTTTACCATGAGAATTCAGCTCTTTTACTATTCCGACTTGAACGATTTGAGCATTAGTAAATACAATTGATGTTATACAAAATAAAAAGGTGTAAAGAGTTTTTTTGTTCATTATCATTTCATTTTTTGTGTGAAAATCAGGTTGCAAAAATACAATATTTTGATACATTATTCCACAAAAACATGTTTTTTTTATAATTTTTTTCAACTTAAATTTTTTCCTTATATTTGCATCAAAATCATGCCAAGACTCAAATTTGATATGGATATTATAAAAAAAATAATTATAGCTCTCCTTTTCTTGTCATTATGTAATGCCCTGAATGCGCAGGAAACTAAAAAAGATCACTATAGCGGCGGAATGTTGTTTTATCAGCCAGGATTTACCTTTGCTGAAAATGGATTTCAGGAGATTAAAGGGAATAGTAACGCTATCGGTGGGATCTTACGGTTCTATTTCTGGGACTATTTTACCTGCGGTGTGTATGGAGGAAGTCAAACAACTCATTATAATTCAAACCTTTCTGAAAATTCTTATATGAAACTTGGGTATGGCGGTCTTTTTGCCGGGGGGAGTTTCAAAACCGGAAAATGGCGGTTTACTGCTTCCCTTTTTGCCGGTATGGGTGGTGTAGATAATTTACATATTGAACGTCAAACCGGAACAACTCTAGATGATGCATACCTATATCACTATAGCGTTTTTACCTTTTCCCCAATCGTGAGTGTGGATTTCTATCTAACCTCCAAAATAGCTCTAACATTCCAAACGATATGCCTCACCTCAAGAACTCCGGATAAACAGTTTTTTTATAACCCAACTGTTCAATTAGGGGTGCTTTTTAATAGATAAGACGGCAGACGGCAGTCAGCAGTCGGCAGTCAGCAGTCGGCAGTCAGTAGTCAGCAGTCGGCAGTCAGCAGACGTTAATAGAATATCTTTTTTTACAATTTTTAGGATATTGGATTGATATTGTGTAAGTTAAGAAATAAACATTTTTTTAAAAGAAAACTTCGTTGATTTTGTAAATCATTCCATTTTTATTTTTATTTTTGAAAAAATTTTATGACTAATATTAACTCTAAAAACTAAGCAAATGAGTAAATTTGAAACACTTAGAATCTGGCAAGAATCAAGACAGATTGTCAATGAGATCTATGCAATTTTTAAAACTTCTAAAGATTTTTCTTTCAAAGATCAAATTCAAAGAGCTTCAATCTCCATAATTAATAATATTGCAGAAGGCTCAGAATCAGGAACCGATAATTTAAATATTCGATATCTTCATATCGCAAAAGGAAGTTGTGCAGAAGTTAAAAGTATGTTATATTTATCTGAAGACTTTGGATTTTGTAATCATAGTAAAGCCGAAGAGTTAAGAGAAAAATTAAATACTGTTATTTTCGGTATCCATAAAATGATACATTACTTAAAAGAACAAAGGCAATAATTATTTACTTCGCTTATTAGACTATAAAACCTTTATTTACTGTCGTCTGCTGTCTGCCGTCCGCCGTCTGCCGTCTGCCGTCTGCTGTCCGCCGTCTATTTAAGAAACCCCCCATGGAATGTGCATGGCAACAACTCTGATACGGAGGCTACGACGTAAACTTCGCCACTCTCGCCCGCCATGATCACCTCGATCGGTTGATTGAATTTTTGCTCATATTCTAATAATACCTGCCGGCAACTGCCGCAGGGTGGAACAGGTATCGTTAACGGTTTCTGTGCATTGATAGCCGTAATCGCAATTTTTAAAATGGGAACCTCCGGATATTGCGACGATGCATAAAATACGGTCGTTCTTTCAGCACATAATCCTGTGGGATATACTGCATTCTCCTGATTGTTTCCACTTATGGTCAATCCATTATTGAGCAAAACGGCTGCTCCAACCTTGAAATTCGAGTACTTGGCATACGCTTTCTGTGCCGCTTGTTCAGCTTCAACCAGTAAATTGAAAATATCATCAGGTAATTCGGTTCTATCTTTATAAACCTTGATTTCTGTAGCTATTTGAATGTTTTTCATGAGCTTAATTATTTTGTTTTTCGGTTTCTTTTTCTTTGGTTAATCTTCCAACACCTAATAAAATGAGGGCATTGAAAAAGGAGAAAAATGTAACTCCTGCATGGGTGTTAATCGTGTCTTCGGTAAGCATAGATACTGATATGAGGATAAAAAACAGCAAGTATAGTAGTCGGTACTCAATTTTGAAAAATAGGGGAGCTAACATCATGATTAAAAAAAGAAATAATAAAAAAATACCTCCTGATAACCAAATTGTTAAATATTGATTGTGACACCCTTTCTCTTTTTTAGTGATCTCCGAATTTTGAAGTTTCAATTGTTTATCCAACTCCATTTTGTGATCCCCTACTCCTACCCCAAATAACCAGTCGTGTTTTAGTATCGTAATGGTGGTTTTCCATAATTCTATGCGCTCTAATAAGGATGATTGGTGAATTTTTCCAAATTTCTGATAAAGTGAGATACTAAAATAAGTTGGATATAACGACCTTTTCAGTCCGATTCCATGCGTATAATCCACATTAGCATACCCATTTTCAACATTTTTAATATCTTCATCTGTCAGTTGCTGAATCCCTTCTGCATCTTTATGTAATCCTTTGGAGTTTAAATAACGGATCAACCCGTGTTGCACCTCTTCTATTGGAACTTTGCTTCTTTTGGGCCACTCTTGTTTCAATTCATCTAAACAAAGGTAATATTCAATCATGTGCCCGTTTTCTACCCAGGTATCCGGATTGTGCCAATAGGGATTACCTGCTTTAGTATTTCTTTGGATTGGTATCTCTTTTTCATCCGTATGGAAATAATCAATGGTAATGATCGAAACATAAGAAATGAGACCCACCAATAAGACAAAAAACAGAATGGAAATGATTTTGTACTCTACCCTTTTTTTGAAAAAGAGGAACATGTAAAACATTAAAAAGAAAATCAAAATGAATAAAATGATAATCCCCGTTAATGTTTGTGATATAAATAAATACAGAAAAAACCAAACTCCGGTAGCAATCAAAACAGGTGTTAACTTACGATCTCTCCACTCTTTGTTCCAAATCAAAAAAGTGATGATCACAATCCCCAAAACTATGTTTAAACTAAATCTGATATGTGAAATAAAGACTGAAATCTCCCTGATATCTTGTATCGGATGAGTAAACATAAAATAAATGGAATAAAGCGTCGTAAATAAAACAGATCCCAAATAGACATAAAAAATAGCTTTGATTTCACTTCGTTTTAATGGTGCTTCCGTTGCTATTCCCAATGGAATAATCAACATGGGAAGTTTCATCAGATAACTATTTACAGCTTGTGACCATAAATCTGTATTGATAAACCCTATCCAGAACAATAACGGAAAGGAAATGAGAAATAACGTTAGTCTGTTTTGTTTTATTCGTTCCCATTTCTGAGCCCAGTTCCACTCCAGAATCATATTACCCAACATCACCATGATCCCTACAGTCATCATGAACATGGAGAGTGGCAAAGAGATAGCAATGATAAGTAAACTACCTAAATAGAGTATCCTATGAATTTTTGTTCGGGTCACAAACCTACTTTTTTCCGTTTAAAATTGTATTGTATTGATTACTGTCAGTGATAATTTTAATAGCTGCTTTTATATCAGGATCATAAGAGAGTTGATTGACAATTCTTCCCTTTTGATAATAATATCTGGAAACGATTTCATTAGCCAAAAATTGTGAAATCTCCTCTTTAAATTTCAAAAGATCATTCATTTTTTCTTGTTCAATTTTTGTTTTGAGTAGATCTAACTGCGGTTGGATTGCTTCAAAATAATGATCCTCTTTAGCTGCAAGAATCAATTCTGCCAATATATTTTCGGTTTCCGTTTTATAAGTAAAATCTTTTGTTTTCACAAAAGCAAGAAACTCCTGAAATAAGGTTTCATCCACAGCAAACTGATCAGCAGTGATGAGTTGATCATGTTTGGTTCTGTATTGATTGGCAAAATCAAAAATGATATTATTCTGCACCAATGTGCCTAAAATGGTACTTGGAGTCACCTCATCAGTGACGATATCGGGTTCAACGCCCCCTTTGTCGTAAACGGTTCTTCCATTTTTGGTTTTGTAAGGTGTTGCCAGTGAATCGGGAATATGAGGAGCCACCCCATTGGTATCTTTGTCGAAATAATCAATATTTTGTACACAACGGCCACTGGGAATGTAATATTTGGCAATGGTAATTTTCAAAGAGGTATTGTAACTTAGGGGAACCACATTTTGAACTAATCCTTTACCAAATGTTTTTTTACCCACAATCACACCTCTATCCAGATCCTGAAACGAACCCGATACAATTTCAGAAGCTGATGCACTGAATTCATTCACCAAAACAGCAACGGGTATATCTTTATCGATAGCAGCACTTCTGGTATAGTATTTGAAATTTTGTTCCGGAATTTTCCCTTTTGTTTCGGCAATCAATACATTTTGATCTACAAAAATATTCATGATGTTTACAGCTTCTTGTAATAAACCTCCTCCATTGTTTCTCAAATCTAAAATGAGGTATTTCATCCCCTGATCTTTCAGTTTTTTATAGGCTTCTTTCACTTCAGCAGATGCTTTTTCAGTGAATTGATCCAATTTGATGTAACCCACTGTTTCATTGAGCATTCCATAGTAGGGAACTGTAGGAAACTTGATCTCTTCTCTTTTGATATTAAAAGTAAGTTTCTCCTTAGTAAATGCCCGTTCCACTTCAATCGTCAAAGTGGTGCCGGGTTGCCCTTTTAAAATGGTACTTACATCATCTGACGTTTTCCCTTTTGTGGATTGTCCATTGATTTTCAATATTTTATCACCAGCTCTTAATCCTGCTTTTTGAGAAGGAGTGTCGGCATAAGGTTCAGAGATAACCACATCATTTCCATACTGTTGAATAAGTGCTCCAATGCCACCATATTGACCCTGGGTCATGATTCTGTAATCCTCAATCTGTGATTCCGGATAATAAACGCTGTAGGGATCCAAAGTGTTTAACATCCCATCGATGGCATTTTTCACTAAGTCACCCGGTGTAATCTCATCGGCATACTTTAAATTTAACTCTTTCAGGATGGAAACAAAAATATCAACATTCTTAGCGATTTCAAAATCGTTTTGTGCACGTAGTTCTATTCCTGAAATAAAAACCAGGGATAGGATCAGATAAAGAACTTTTTTTTTCATAGGTTTATTTTACCAATTTTTTATAACGGATCCGTTTAGGAGTATCGTTGCCTAATCTTTTTTTCTTATTTTCTTCATATTCAGTATAGTTTCCTTCAAAGTAGTATACTTGAGATTCCCCTTCAAAGGCTAAAATATGGGTGCATATTCTATCTAAAAACCAACGGTCGTGAGAGATCACAACAGCACATCCTGCAAAGTTTTCAAGTCCCTCTTCTAATGCACGTAAAGTATTGATATCAATATCGTTGGTTGGCTCATCGAGTAACAATACGTTGGCTTCTGATTTTAATGTTAAAGCCAAATGCAAACGGTTTCTTTCTCCTCCGGAGAGCACACCTGCCTTTTTTCCCTGATCCTGGCCACTGAAATTAAACCGGGAAACATACGCTCTGGAGTTGATCAATCTTCCGCCCAGCATCATTTGTTCGTTCCCTTCAGAAACCACTTCCCAGACATTTTTTTCGGGATCAATCTGGGCATGTTGTTGATCTACATAACCCACTTTTACGGTTTCTCCCACTTTAAACTCTCCTGCATCCGGCGTTTCAATCCCCATGATCAAACGAAACAATGTAGTTTTTCCGGCACCGTTTGGTCCAATAATCCCCACAATACCGTTTGGTGGTAAGGTAAAGTTCAAATTTTCAAAAAGAATTTTATCTCCATAACCTTTTGTCACATTGATCGCTTCAATGACGTTCATTCCTAATCTTGGACCGTTAGGAATAAAGATTTGTAACTTTTCTTCTTTCTCTTTTACATCTTCATTGAGCAATTTATCATACGCATTTAAACGTGCTTTTCCTTTAGCCTGACGAGCTTTTGGACTCATTTTCACCCAATCTAGTTCCCTTTCTAATGTTTTCATTCTTTTAGATTCCTGTTTCTCTTCCATCGCCAGACGTTGTGTCTTTTGCTCTAGCCAGGAGGAGTAATTGCCCTGCCATGGGATCCCTTCCCCTCTGTCCAGTTCTAAGATCCAACCGGCAACGTTATCTAAGAAATAACGGTCGTGGGTAACCGCAATAACGGTTCCTTTGTATTGTTGTAAGTGCATTTCAAGCCACTCCACAGATTCTGCATCCAAGTGGTTGGTGGGCTCATCCAGCAATAAAATATCGGGTTCTGATAATAAAAGTCGGCATAATGCAACCCTTCTGCGTTCACCTCCGGAAAGATTTGCAACGGGGGTTTCAGGTTCAGGACAACGAAGTGCATCCATCGCACGCTCCAGTTTACTGTCCAATTCCCAGGCATCATGATGTTCAATGAGTTCGGTAAGTTCACCCTGTCTTTCGATCAGTTTATTCATCTCATCGTCTGTCAGCTCCTCCATGAAACGCATATTCACAGCTTCATACTCTGCTAAAATATCTACCACTTCCTGAACTCCTTGCATCACTACTTCTTTAACAGTCAGATTGTTATCCATTTCAGGCTCCTGAGGTAAATACCCTACTGAATATCCGGGAGAAAACACAACTTCCCCTTGAAATGATTTATCTAATCCGGCAATAATTTTAAGTAAAGAGGATTTTCCTGATCCGTTTAACCCTAAAACGCCGATTTTGGCTCCGTAAAAAAATGATAAATAGATATTTTTTAAAACTTGTTTTTGCGGTGGAAACGTTTTGCTAACGTTCACCATAGAAAAGATTATTTTCTTGTCGTCACTCATCGATTTGTTTATTTAATTTTGATAATGCAAAAATAGGGAAAAAACCGCTTTTTTTTATATATTTGCACTTAATAATATATAAAATTATAAAAAAAGATAAACCTAACAATATGAATCACTTCGATACTGCTGTTATCACTAAAATTGCCGCTCACCATGTGGGGAATAAAAACAATGAAGAGGGAATTGAGTTTTCCAAACAATTGATTGAAACAAACGATTCGATCAATACTTTACTGGCTACCTATTTTCTCTCCCCTTTTAAGTCTGAAGAATACTTCCGCTTTGCTCATGAAAATGATCTAAAATACAATGAAGTGTACCAGTATATTTGTGCCATCTTTGAACAGCCAGAGCAACTTTTTGAAAAATCGATCCATCTTTCCAAATTTTTGTATGAACAAAGTATCCATCCCAAAATCAAAAGTGGAGAGTTATATGTGGTTTATTTCCAAGACTGTGTAGTTGATGGTGAAATGGCTGACGCTATTGGACTGTTTAAATCTGAAAATAAAGATCAGTTTTTAAAGGTTCATTCTGAAAACGGACAATTTGTGTTTGAAGCCGAACAGGGGATCAATATCAATCGTCTGGATAAGGGATGTATCGTTTTTAACATTGAGAAAGAGAAAGGTTTTGTGGCCTCTATCGTGGATCACACCAATAAAAACTCTGAAGCCTTGTATTGGATGAATCAGTTTTTGCATGTTAAACAGCGTGAAGATGAATTTTTCTACACCCAAAATGTGATGTCCATTTATAGTCAGTTTGTTAAGGAGGAGCTTCCTCAACAATTTGAAGTTTCCAAAGGGGATCAGGTGGATCTTATTCAGCGGTCTGTTGAGTATTTTAAAGAGAAAGAAACCTTTGATATTGCGGATTTTGAAGAGACGGTGATTACACAACCGGAAATTATTGAAAGTTTCCAGCAATTCAAAGAGGAAAAAACCAAAGAGCAGGATATAGAGATTGTGGATCAATTCAATATCAATGATAAAGCGGTCAAAAAGGAGCAAAAAAACTTCAAAAGTGTGATTAAACTGGATAAAAATTTCCATATTTATGTTCATGGCAACCGCAACCTTTTAGAATCCGGCATTGATGAAGAGGGAAGGAAGTTTTACAAGATTTATTACAAGGAAGAGAGCTAATAGGGCGAAGGGCGAAGGGCAAAGGGCGAAGGGCGAAGGGGAATTAACATTTAACAGTAAACATTTAACAATTAGTTTTTGGGTTTTGGGTTTTAGTAACTTATTCTTACTATTCGTGTGTGTTTTGGTACAATATTTCAAATTCATTTTTTTATATCACAGTGTACCACCGTGTACTAATGTGTTCCACAATGTTTTAGAAATTAAAAATACGCACATTTAAACACTGTGATACACCGTATAACACTGTGAAACACTGTGACATAAAGTTATCATTTTTTATTATTCATTTTACTTTAGTCTATGGGCCTATGTTTATTTGCGTTCCACTTTTTTTGATTTCAAAAAGTTTATAGAAACTTGTATACCAAAATAACTTCCTGATAATTTAAAACTACCTTTCGAATTTGGACTGATTAATAAATTACTAAATCTATATTCCCCTATTCTGATCGGATTAAAACTCATATTATAAAAGAGTGTTGTTTTTAATAAAAAAGATTTAAAAGGATAACAATACCCCAATCCTAAGACAAAATCGGATGAAAAATAGCGGTTTTTATAGTATGAATTCAATGTAAAAGTAGGAATTGTAGTACCTTGATTGTTAAAACTCTCAATATATTGACCTTCGGATAGAACCCGGAATTTTAAGTTAAATCCGGATTGAAAACTCATAAATGATTGAACTCCAATTTTCCACTTATATTCAGCCATAATAGGAATCGCTGGAATAAAATAATTATACTCAACCACTTTGTTTCTATAAGCGTAATTAAAACCTTCCGGCAAATCACCATCTAAATATTCATATTCAGCAAATAAATCGGGTTCCTGAATTACATTTAAACCGGTTTCTATCGACCAACTCCTGTATATTGGAATGGAATACGTAAATCCAAAACTAAACGAAGGTAAACTAGGTGATTTAACCCTATATTCACCGTAATCAGCAACAAAAGTTGCTTTTCTGTAGACTACTCCACTTATATTTAATCCAAAATTACTGTATTTTTTTAAAGTATTATAATCGTTTTCGTTCTGAGCTGTTGTCATTAAGGAAGAAATGAACAACAAAAAAAATAAGTAAAAGGTTGAATTTTTCATTTTGGATTAAATTGTGTTTTATGTAAACGCAAAAATAAACGAATTATTGATACTTCACTTAGAAAATAGTATAGATAATATCTTTGTATTGTTAAACATATATAGATTTCATCAATATATCTGTTAGAGGTTATTATTTGCTTTTGTTTGCAATTCTGCACAATTTTAATTACTTTTGCAAGTTAAATTAACTAAAAAGAATAAATATTATGGATTTTAAATTATCTGATGAAATGCAATACGCATTGGATGAATCCAAGAAAATTGCCATTCAATATAAATATCAAACTGTTGGAATTGAACATGTTACATTAGCCATTTTTAAATACCCCAACTATAGCTCCACGATGCAGATCTTCGATTTGTTTAAAATCGATATGCTTCCATTAAAAGCTAAACTGGAAGAGATGCTTGAAAATAATGAAAATCATGTTGCTGTAGAAATTGAGGAGATTAAATATAATGTTCAAACCGAAAACATGATCCGCCTGGCATATATTATTGCCCGGGATTGTAGAAGTGCTACGACCGATATGATCCATTTCCTTTTGGCTCTTATTAAAGATAACAGAGGAGATAACAATAATGTCATCAAATTGTTATTTAGAAAAACCGGACTAACTTACGATTCTATCGTTGCAGAATTGAAAAAAGACAACACCGATATTGAACCCACCGGTTTCTATTCCGGAAATGAGGATGATGACGATGAGGATGATCGTCGTTCAGAGTCCAGAACAAGAAAAAATGCTCCCAAAGGATCGAGTTCAACACCGATGTTGGATAGTTTTGGTAAAGATCTAACCCGTTATGCAGCTGAAGGAAAACTGGATCCGATTGTGGGTCGCGAAAAAGAATTGGAACGGATTGCCCAAATCCTTTGTCGCCGTAAGAAAAACAACCCTGTTTTAATTGGAGAACCAGGCGTGGGTAAATCTGCCATCGCCGAAGGATTAGCCATTAAAATCAATGAAGGAAAAGTATCCAGAACATTGATGAATAAACGGGTTGTGAGTTTAGATATGGCTTCATTAGTTGCCGGTACAAAATATCGGGGACAATTTGAAGAACGTGTTAAAAGTATTCTTACAGAACTCGAGAAAAATCCCAATGTGATTCTTTTCATTGATGAATTACATACTTTAGTGGGAGCCGGCGGTGCACAAGGTAGCTTAGATGCTTCTAACATGTTTAAACCTGCTTTAGCCCGCGGAGAGCTCCAATGTATTGGTGCTACAACACTTGACGAATACCGCCAATATATCGAAAAGGATGGTGCTTTGGAAAGAAGATTTCAAAAAATCATGATGGAGCCGACTACTCCTGAAGAAACGATTGCGATCCTGAATAATATTAAGGATAAATATGAAGATCATCATATTGTCCGTTTTTCCGATGAGGCAATTCAGGCTTGTGTTACCCTTTCTTCCCGTTATATTACCGATCGTTGTCTTCCCGATAAAGCGATCGATGCTCTGGATGAAGCAGGATCACGCGTTCATATTCAGAATATCAATGTTCCCATGGAATTGATTGAGATTGAGAAGGAAGCAGACAGTTTGAAAAAACTGAAAGATGAAGCTGTTAAAAATCAACAATTCCAGGCTGCTGCAGGATATAGAGATTCTCTTAGAGAAATCGAAGAAAAGATTGAATTGATTAAAAAGGATTGGGAAGCTGAATCTAAATTGGAAAGACCTGTCGTTACCGAAGAGGATGTTGCTGAAGTGATGGCTATGATGACTGGTGTGCCGGTTAGAAGAATTGCTAAGAATGAAGGGGAAAAATTGATGCAGATGGCTACTGAACTGGAAGGTAAAGTTATAGGTCAAGATGAAGCGATTAAAAAGATAGCCAAAGCGATTCGTAGAAATCGTGCCGGATTGAAAGATCCAAACAAACCGATCGGAACTTTCATATTTTTAGGCCCAACCGGTGTTGGAAAAACGTACCTTGCTAAAATATTGGCAGAGTATCTTTTTGATTCCCAGGATGCTATGATTCGGATTGACATGAGTGAATATATGGAAAAACATACGGTTTCCCGCTTGATCGGAGCACCTCCGGGATATGTTGGTTATGAAGAAGGGGGACAATTGACTGAGAAAATCCGCCGTAAGCCTTACTCTATTGTACTTTTAGATGAGATTGAAAAAGCACATCACGATGTTTATAATGTTCTGCTTCAGGTGTTTGATGAAGGACAACTTACGGATGGGATCGGTAGAAAAGTGGATTTTAAAAATACCATATTGATCATGACCTCCAATATTGGTTCCCGCGAATTAAAAGATTTCGGAACCGGTGTCGGTTTTGCAACAGCTGCTGTTCAATCGAATAAATCCAAACTGGAACATTCTGTTTTAGAGACAGCTCTAAAGAAAAACTTTGCACCTGAGTTTATCAACCGTATTGATGACATCATCTATTTCAATAGTTTAGAAAAACCTGATATCATCAGAATTATTGATATTGAATTGAGTAAAGTGCTCAAGAGAGTCGCAAGTTTAGGGTTGACTGTAACATTAACAGATAAAGCCAAAGATTTCTTAGCAGAAAAAGGGTGGGATCCCAATTATGGCGCCAGACCATTAAAAAGGTGTATCCAACGATATGTAGAGGATGTGCTTGCTGAGGAGATTCTCATGAACCGTTTTGAAACCCAGACTGAGGTTGTAATGGATTATGATGACCTCAAAGAGGAGATGGTAATAAGCTAATGTGTTAATAAGCTAATAAGCTAATAAGCTAATTAATTTACTAATTTACGAATTTGCTAATTTACTAATTTACGAATTTGCTAATTTGCTAATTCTTTTTTCTGTTCAAAAATAAAAAAATTGATGGTTCTTAACACTTTTTTTTGTATTTTTGCACCTCAATTCCGAAAGGGAGGGTCCCTTAGCTCAGCTGGTCAGAGCATCTGACTCATAATCAGAGGGTCCTTGGTTCGAGCCCAAGAGGGACCACGCTAAAAAACAAGCACTTACATAATTTGTAAGTGCTTTTTTAAATTCAAAAAAATCGGAAATCTATTAATATTATCTTTAAATTATAATTTCACTGACAAACCTGCATTAACTCCAATCCACATAAATAGTTTACTACTATTCCATTCTCTTGAAAAAATATTGTATGGTATTGGAATAGTTCCAAATTCTTCATCTGTTTTTTCTTGAGTAAGATATACATTAAATGAGGGTCCAATTAAAAATGAGAACCTTTTTAAGAAATAATATTTGTAATTGATATCCAGTTTATGTAACATATTTAAATTTCCACTTCCCCAGTTGTTGTTGTTAATAATTTGGTTTGTAGATAAATCAATACTAATTTTTTGGTTTTCATTAAGTGAAATATGAGAACCGAATCCCATACCATAACTATAAATTTCATTTGATTTAAACAGAGTATATCCAACTTTAAAAAGGGTATAAAATCGCTCAACTCCCATTTTATAATTTAGGTTTGAAAATATAGCTTCTCCTCCCGTTAATTCAAATTCATAAAATCCATTTTTTACGATACTGATAAGTCCTATTGGAATTGCACCCTCATCAGAATTATCTATGTTTATTACACCTAATTGAATTCCTTTAAATTTCATACCTAAATTGATAACTCCCAGTTGAAAACCTTTCATTCCGGAATTATAATTTACTACACCTATTTGAGAACCATTCATATTATGTGTTAAATTAATTACTCCCAATTGAAAACCTTTAACTGTTTTTCCATAGTTTATTACTCCAATCTGAACTCCATCCATATTTTGTAAAGAGATATTTCCAACTCCCAGTTGAACACCTTTCATATAAGATTTGGAAAAATTTAATATTCCGGAGATAGAAATACCCGAAGTAGAATCAGTGAAAATATTTGTAATACCGGAAATTGATCCTCCTTTTGTTTTTCCAATATTGATATTAGAGATTCCACTCAATTGAAAACCTGAAACCATACCTTTGTTATAATTCAGCAGGGACCCTATTTCACATCCTTTAACCCCACCGTTAACACCATACAGAATATTTAAAGAAAAATGATTTGAATACTGTGGAGAAATTATACCATTGCTTCCTATTGGGTACCCGAATGTAATCTGAACTAATCTGTCATTGCTTGAAATCTGCTCTTGAGATGATCCATTTAAAATTAGTATAAAAATGAAGAAAATTGATAAATAAAGATTTTTCATGTTCTAAAGTTAATGTTTTAAATTTATAAAAAGCAAAAATACATTTTTAATAGAAATGTTATTCTTAAAAAAATAATTAATATAAAAAAGTTTTTTAATTGGATAACTTTAACAAATAACCACTTGAAGGAATATTGATAATAGTAACTGATGTATCATCTTTTAAATATTTTCTTAATCTAGCAATATAAACATCCATACTTCGAGCAGTATAAAAATTATCATTTCCCCATAAAGTTTTTAAAACTTTTTCTCTTGATAATACAGAATTCATTGAATCACAAAGCATTTTTAATAACTCCGATTCACGCGGGGATAGTCTAATGGTTGAATTTTTTGATTCAATATTTCGTGTTTCATAATTAAAAACGAATGAGCCAATTTGATACTCTTTTGTATCATCTTTTGTTCTGTTTTGATTTTGTCTTGACAAAAGAGCTTTAATTTTGCAAAGTAATACTTCAGTGTCAAATGGTTTAGTTATATAATCATCTGCGCCCAAACTATATCCTGTTAAAATATCTTCTTTCATTGTTTTAGCTGTCAAAAAAATTAAAGGGACACTATTATTTATTAGTTTGATCTCTTTAGCTACTGAAAAACCATCTAAATAAGGAAGCATTACATCAAGAATGCACAAGTCATAAACATCATCCCGAAATGTTGAAATCGCATCTTTGCCTTCAGAAATCCAATAGACACTATACTCATTCATTTCAAGAAATGCTTTCATCACGGAACCAAAGCTTTGATCATCTTCAAGAAGGAAAATTTTATATTTTTTATTCATTTTAATTGATTTTATAAAATAGTATTTTGATTTAAGGGTAACCAAATTTCAAATTTACTTCCCTCCCCTATTCTACTTGAAACGGTTATTTTACCTTTTAATGCTATTACAATTGCTTTTACATAGCTTAATCCCAATCCAAATCCTTTCACATTATGAATATTACCGGTAGCAACACGATAGAACTTATCAAAAATTCGGGTTTGTTGTTCTTGTGTCATACCCATTCCATGATCTTCTACTACTAATAGAATTCCATTTTCAGAATTTTTTGTACTAATCTGAATATCAATATTTGAAGGGGAATATTTAACAGCGTTATCTAAAATATTATAAATGACGTTAATAAAATGAACTTCATCCAGATTAATTATTGTTTTTTCAGCTTTTAAATCACAATTTAACATTCCACCTTTGTGTTTAATTTGAACATCAAAAGTAGCAACTACTTGTTGAATCAATTGGTGAAAATCAATTTCCTGAAGATTGAGATTAAAACTTTTACTATCAATAAGAGACATCTGCAACACTCTTTCTATCTGAGTGTTCATTCGTTTGTTTTCTTGTTTTATGATCGTAGAAAACTTTTTAATCATAGTGGAATCATGAATAACTTTTTCATTCTCAATAGTGTCTGCTGCAAGGGAAATGGTTGCAATAGGAGTCTTAAATTCATGTGTCATATTGTTAATAAAGTCTGATTTAATTTCAGAAATCTTTTTTTGACGATACAATAAAATGATGGTATATGTAAAAACAGCTAAAATATTCAATGTAAAAAAAAGTGACAATATTAACATTTTACTCATAGAACTTAAAATTTGTCTCTCTTTTTCAGGGAAAAACATACTCAGCGTTATTTTTTTATCAATGATATCATTTGTAAATAATGGTGTTCTAAAAATGGATTTATTTTGAGAAACATCATACCCTTTTGATACTATTTTCTCACTATTTTCACCATTTTTTGATTCAATACAATATTCAGGTACTATAGTAATATCACAATTAATAAGTTCTTTTTTCATTATTGAATCAAAATAGGATTGTCTGATTCTATCTTTTAGACTTTCTGTTTTGCCGTTTACTTCAATGACCATTTTTTTAACAACATTTTCAAGTTTATCCGCCTTTTTATCAATAATACTATCACTAATATCTACCATAATAACAACGGATTCATTTTCAAAATTTAAAACGGATGGTTTTTTAGGTGAAAAAAATGAATTATGTTCTAATTTTTTTACACAAGTTTTTGAACAGGAATCTTGAACAACAGTACAGATCACTAAATTTGAATCTGAATATATATGAGGTGGAGCATATTTTCGTTTGGTCACATATAAATTTCCTGAAGTATCAGTAATTATTGTTTCAATTTGTGAGGTAATTATTTTGGTATTATAGTAATCTTCCAGTTTTTCAGAAATGTTTAACATTGCCTTATTGATATTTCTGTCAATTTCTTGCTCTTTAATTGAAATGGCATTATTAATCCAATAAAGTTGAATGGCAATAATACCAGTAACAGCAATTCCCATCAGGGTAATCACCCAAATAATTATTTTAGTTTTCATATACTCTTTTCACTTTTTTATCCGAAAAAATTACGACAACAAAGATAAATATTAAAATAGAATTTTTAAAAACAATTAACATCTTATTAACCACAATTAACTGCTTGTTAACCAGTATTAAAAAATTGTTGATTTACTTTTGTAAAAAATTTAAAAACTTAAAAATAAAAATTATGAAAAATTTGAAAATCATGTTATTGAGCGCTTTATTAATGATTGTTAGTTTTTTTAACATCACTTTTGCGCAGGCAACAAAAACAGCAGTTGTAAAAATGTTTGTAAATAGTGAAGGTAAGATTTTGGAAACTGATACTACATTTAGTACAGTTGAAAATATTGATTCTCTGATAAAAACTATAAAATGTAATGTCGTACTAAATGATGAACGAACAGAGATTATCGGTTCAGATAGCACTAAGTATTGTATTTATATTAACGAGATAGATACCAAAGAGACTAAAAGACATAAATGTAATAAAGAGGATGTAAAAGTGGTAGTTTTAATGAATGACGGTATCGAACAAAAATTTGAAGTTAAAGAAATTAATGAAATAATTACAACATGTTGTGGTGAAAAATCTGATGTTCCAAAATGTAAACATATTAAAAAGGATCGGAAACACAGTAGGGAAAATAAAAAATGTGTTGTAATTTCTGAGGATTCAGAAAATAAAGAAGAAAATATTAAAACTATTGAAATTAAAGAAAATAAAGATGGAGAAACAGTAATAATAATAATCAAATAATGTTTTGAATGGTTTTTACATCCAGTCCTCTTGTCCCCTGTCGCTATTCTTTAAACAGTGTCATGGAGTCCTGACTTTGACACTTTTTTTAGCACAAGTTTGTAACTTATTAAAAGACAGAATAATATAATTTATGCGTCACCGAAATGGGTGACGCAAGGTAAAATATGATTAATTTTGCAGTATGTTTGTACG
>Ga0316605_10000164_pt1 | contig 61685 bp, 53 predicted proteins | sample OWC_soil_day20_n_FD_207666 | JGI IMG/M metagenome (GOLD analysis project Ga0316605, IMG submission 207666) | Wetland soil microbial communities from Old Woman Creek delta, Ohio, United States - OWC_soil_day20_noCT | ecosystem: Environmental > Terrestrial > Soil > Wetlands | place: USA: Ohio...
GCTCGATGATGCAGACCTGGGGCGCCGAAGTGTTCGCCAGCCCGACCAACATGACCAATGCCGGCCGCGCCGCGCTGGCCGCCGACCCGAACTGCCAGGGCTCGCTCGGGCTGGCGATTTCCGAGGCGGTCGAGGAGGCGGCCGCCGATCCGAATACCTGCTATACGCTGGGCTCGGTACTCAATCACGTACTGCTGCACCAGACGGTGATCGGCCTCGAGGCCAAGAAGCAGTTCGCCAAGATCGGTCTTTACCCGGACGTAATCTTCGGCCCGTGCGGCGGCGGCTCCAGCTTCGGCGGCATTGCCTTTCCCTTCCTCGCCGACAAGGCGGCCGGCGACAAGCGGGCGACTAATCTGCGCTGCGTCGCCGTCGAGCCGACTTCTTGCCCGACGCTGACCAAGGGTGCCTACACCTACGACTACGGCGACGCCTCCGGCTACACGCCGATCATGAAGATGTACACGCTCGGCCACGACTTCATGCCGCCCGGCATCCACGCCGGCGGTTTGCGCTATCACGGCGACTCGCCGCTGGTCTCGCAGCTCTTTCACGAGAAACTGCTCGAGGCGGTGGCCGTGCCGCAGGTGGCCACCTTCGAGGCCGGCGTCCAGTTCGCCCGCGCCGAAGGCATCATCCCGGCTCCCGAGTCCTGCCACGCCATCCGTGCCGCCATTGACGAGGCGCTGCGCTGCAAGGCGACCGGCGAAGCCAAGACCATCCTTTTCTGCCTGACCGGGCACGGCCACTTCGACATGGCTTCCTACGACCGTTATTTCTCCGGTCAGCTGGAAGACTACGACTATCCGGCCGAGGCCATCGTCGAGTCGCTCAAGCATCTGCCCAAGGTGGGCTGAGGAAGTGCGCGCCCTGGTCTTCCTGCTGGTGTTGGTCAATCTGCTGTTCTACGCTTTCAGCGCCGGCTATTTCGGCCGGCCGGACGGGCCGGATGCCGGCCGGATCGAGCAGCAGGTGGCACCCGAGCGGCTGCATCTGGTGTCGCGCGGTGAAGCGCCGGCGGCCAAGGTCGCCGCAACGCCGGCCCCTCCGCCAGTCGCCGCCGAACCGGCCGTCGAAGCGGCGCTCGAATCAGCCTGCCTGCGTTGGGAGCATCTTGTTGCGGCCGATGCCGACCGCCTGGCCAGCCTGCTCACCGAGAAATTCGCCGTCTTCCGGCAGAGCCGGCGGGAGGTCGCCGGCGAAGGTTCCAGCTGGTGGGTGTTCATCCCGCCGCTGCCGGGCAAGGCCGAGGCCGACAAGAAGGCAGGTGAGTTGCGTCTGTTCGGGGTCACCGACTATTTCATCGTGCCGGATAGCGGGCCGAACCGCTTTGCCATCTCCCTCGGCGTTTTTTCCAGCGAGAAGGGCGGCCAGGAGCGGTTGGCCGAACTCAAGCAGAAAGGGGTGCGCTCGGCTCGCTTGGCCGTGCGTCCGGGCAAGGATCATCAGGTGGTGTTCGAGGCAGTCGGTCCGGCCGGCGACAAGGCGGTCTTACAGGAGGCGGCGGCCCGTTTGCTGCCCAAGGCTGCTCCCCGGGATTGTCAGTGAGCGTCTACGTTGTCGGCCTGACCGGCGGGATCGGTAGTGGCAAAAGCACGGCCGCCGACCTGTTTGTTGCCGCCGGCGCCGTCCTGGTCGATACCGACGCGATCGCCCATCAGCTGACGGCGGCTGGCGGCCAGGCGATGCCACCGCTGCTTGCCGCCTTCGGCCCTGGGGTTGCCGATGCGGCCGGGGCGCTCGACCGGGCGGCCATGCGTCGCCTGGCTTTTGCCGACCCGCAGGCGCGCGCCCGGCTGGAGGGCATCCTGCATCCGATGATCCGCCGGCTGGCCGACGAACGCTGCCAACAGGCGGTGGCTCCATACGTCATCCTGGCCGTGCCGCTGCTGGTCGAGGCCGGCCATTATCGCCAGCGCTGCGACCGCATCCTGGTGATCGATTGCCCGGAGCAGCAGCAAATCGAGCGGGTGATGGCGCGTAGCGGTTTGTCGGCGGCCGAAGCCGGCGCCATCCTGGCGGCCCAGGCGACGCGGGCGCAGCGACTGGCGGTGGCCGACGACGTGCTGGATAACGTCGGCGATCGGGAAAGCCTGGACCGGCAGGTACGCGCCCTGCATCTGAAATATCTGGGACTATCTGCCGAAAAAGCTAAAGCAAACTGTTGAGATTTGCGCCTAAATGGCTCAGAATTAGGGCAATTTTCCGTTCTTCCAGGCCAAGGTCGCGTGATTACCTACGAGTATCCTTTCAACGAACGCATTCGCACTTTGCTGCGTCTGGAGGATCTGTTCGAGAAAACGGCCTATTTTGCCCAGGGAGACGGGCAACTTGAACACCATACGGCGCTGGTCACCCTGTTCGAAATCCTCGAAGTGGCCGGCCGTGCCGACCTCAAGATGGACCTGATCCAGGAACTTGAACGGCAGCGCCAAACCCTGCTGGCTTATCGCAACAATCCGGATATTTCGGAAGAGGCCCTGTCCGGCGCGCTCTACGAAATCGAACAGTCGTCGGCCGCCCTGCTTGGCATGGCCGGCAAGATTGGCCAGTATCTGCGCGAAAACGACTGGCTGATGGGCATCAAGAGCCGGGCGGTAATTCCCGGCGGTGTCTGCGAATTCGATCTGCCCTCCTACCACTGGTGGCTGCATCGCAACCCCGAAGCCCGCCGCGAGGCGATTGACGGCTGGACCAAGCCGCTCTACCCGCTACGTGACGCCGCCGCCATCGTGCTGCGCCTGCTCCGCTCCAGTGGCGGGCCGAAGGAATATACCGCGGTCAACGGCCAGTTCCAGCTCAATCTCGGCGGCACGGCTGCCCAGATGGTGCGCGTCAGGCTGGAGACCGAGGAGGCTGCGATCCCCGAGGTCAGCGCCAACAAATATTTTCTCAACATCCGCTTCACCAAGCCGCCGGCCGGCGAAATCAAGGCCAAGGGCTGCGAGCGCGATGTGAAGTTCTCCCTCACCTTCTGCAATCTCTGATGACGGCACGCAAGGTCCGTTGCCCGCAGTGCGGCGGGGATGCCTTGTGGGCGCCCGAGAATCCCTGGCGGCCATTCTGCTCCGAGCGCTGCAAACAGATCGACCTCGGCTGCTGGGCGAGTGATTCCTATCGGATTCCGGTGCAACAAGAAAGTCCCGGGGACGGCAGCGAACTGCCTACCACCCCCGCCTGAGCGCTATTCCATGCGCGCCGTGGCCCTGCGCCTCGGCCAGCCATTCCCGTTGCATGCCGCCCAGCGCGAAAACCGGAATCGGGGTCCCGGCGATGCGCCGGCTGAACTCCGTCCAGCCCAGGCCGCTGGCTTCCGGATGGGTCGGAGTCGGCATGACCGGGCCGAGCAGGGCGTAATCCAATCCCAGCTCCCCGGCCCGGGCAATTTCAGCGGCCTGATGGCAGGAGGCGCCCACCCAGGCGAAATCGGGACGCACCGTGCAAGCCGCCAGGCTGGCCGCCGACAGGTGCAGGCCGTCGGCACCGACCCGGCGGGCAATGTCTGCGCTGTCGTTGATCACCACCAGGGCATCGTGGGTATGGGCCAGTCGGGTGACCGTTTCGGCGAACCACAGGCGCTGGGCTGCCGGCCAGGATTTGTCGCGCACCTGGATCAGGCGCAGGCCGCCGCTCAGGGCTTCTTCCAGTCGTTCGAGCTGGCGCTCGACGCCTTCGCTCTCGCCCATCGTAATGGCCATCGTGGTCGGCAGGGCGAGCGCCTTCAGGATCGGATCGTTGGCCGGCAGGATGGGGGCAACCGTCGCATTTTTGCCACATTCCAGCCAGTCGACCGCAGCATGTTCGAGTGGGCCGCTGATGCCGATCTCGCCGGTCCATGCGGTAACCCGCCAGAAGTTCAGGCGCACGGTGGCGTGCGGGTAGGTGAATTGGCGGGTCAGCCAGGGCGAGCAGGCGGTAACGGTAATGCCCAGTTCTTCCTGCAGTTCGCGGATCAGGGCCGCGCGCACGCTTTCGCCAGGTTCCACCTTGCCGCCGGGGAATTCCCAGTAACCGGCGTAAACCTTGCCTTCCGGGCGCTGGGCGAGCAGGAATTCGTGGCCATCGGCGCGCAACATGACGGCGGCGGCGACTTCGACGATCTTGCTCACGACTTGTTCTTTCCGGCCAGATCGCGGGCAAACTGCCAGGCGACGCGGCCGGAGCGCGAACCGCGGCCTAGCGCCCAGTTCAGGGCGTCGCGCTCGCTGGCGGCGACAGTCGCCGCGCTGACGCCAAGCTGGCGCGCCCAGTGCCTGACGATATTCAGGTAGTCGTCCTGGCTGAACGGGTAAAAGGAAATCCACAGGCCGAAGCGTTCGGACAGCGAGATTTTCTCCTCGGTCGCCTCGCCTGGGTGAATTTCGCCATCGACCCGCGTCGTTTCCAGATTTTCCGAAAAATACTCGGGCATCAGGTGACGGCGGTTGGAGGTGGCGTAGATCAGCACATTGTCCGGCGGGGCGGCAATCGAGCCGTCGAGGACCGATTTCAGTGCCTTGTAGGCGGTTTCGCCGGCCTCGAAAGAGAGATCGTCACAGAAAATGATGAAGCGCTCCGGACGGCCATCGAGCAAGTCGACGATATCCGGCAGGTCGACCAGGTCGTCCTTGTCCACCTCGATCAGACGCAGGCCGTCGGCCGAAAATTCGTTGAGCACCGCCTTGACCAGCGACGATTTGCCGGAACCCCGCGCGCCGGTCAGCAGCACGTTGTTGGCCGGGCAGCCAGCGACAAACTGGCGCGTATTGAGCGTGATGCGTTCCTTTTGCTGGTCGATGTTGTTGAGATCGGCCAGGCGGATCGGATGGGGCTGGCGTACCGCCTGCAGCCAGCCGCGACCATTGTTCTTGCGCCAGCGGAAGGCGACGGCGCCCTTCCAGTCGGGCAGCGGCGGGACGGGAGGCAGGCTGGCCTCGAAGCGGCCGAGGACGGCTTCGGCGCGGGCCAGCAGGCGGTCAAGTTGCAGGGGGTCGGTCATGGTGGCGGGTATACTGCGCGGCAAACTGCGAACTCTAAACAAAGCCATGCGAAAAATCCAAGCGCTGTTTCTTTTCTCCGGTCTTTTTCTCGGGGCGTGCACCCAGTTGCCGTTCGCGCCTGCTCCGGCGCCGGCCCCGACTGCGTGCCCGGCCGTCGCCCCCTGCGCGCCGTGCGCGGCCTGCCCGCCGCCAACGACCGTCACTCCGCCAGCCGTGTTCAGTCGCAGCCTGCAAGCGGCAGCCTGGGCCGACTTGCCCGGCTGGAGCGATGACGACGTGACGGCGGCCTGGCCGGCCTTTCTGCAATCCTGCCGGGGCATCGCCAGCAAGCCGCACGGCGTGGCCTGGAAAAAAGTCTGCGATCTGGCGCGCACCAGCCAGGCGAGTGATGCGCGCCAGTTTTTCGAAAGCCAGTTGCGGCCCTACGCCATCCTGAATGGTGATGGCGCCGCCAGCGGCATGATCACCGGCTATTACGAACCCTTGTTGCGGGGCAGCCGCAGCCTGAGCAAGAGCTATCGGCAGCCGGTGCGCGGCGTGCCGGACGACTTGCTGACCATTGATCTATCGGCGCTATTTCCCGAACTGAAGGACAAGCGCGTGCGCGGCCGTCTGGAGGGCAACAAGGTGCTGCCCTACTGGTCGCGGGCGGAAATCGAGGCGCGCGGCGAGCGCCTGCCGGGGCGCACCCTGCTTTATGTGGACGACGCCGTCGAGCTCTTCTTCTTGCAGGTCCAGGGCTCCGGCCGGGTCAAGTTGCCGGACGGCAGCCTGGTGCGTCTCAACTACGCCGATCAGAACGGCCATCCCTACCAGTCGATCGGCCGGGTGCTGGTCGAGCGCGGCGAGCTGAAACTGGAAGAAGCCTCGATGCAGGGAATCCAGGCATGGGCAAGGGCCAATCCGGCCCGCCTCGACGACTTGCTCAATACCAATCCGAGCTATGTCTTTTTCCGCGAAATGCCGAACAGCAGCGACGGGCCGCAGGGGGCGCTGGGCGTTCCCCTGACTGCCGAGCGCAGCATTGCCGTAGACCCGCGTTCGGTCCCCCTCGGGGCGCCGGTCTTCCTGGCCACCACCCGGCCGAATTCAGCGCAGCCGATGAATCGCCTGGTCATGGCCCAGGATACCGGCGGGGCCATCAAGGGGGCGGTGCGCGCCGACTATTTCTGGGGGTTCGGCAAGGAGGCCGGCGAGCAGGCCGGCCGGATGAAACAGAGTGGCCGCCTGTGGCTGCTGTGGCCGGCCGATTCGGCACCGAAATAAGGCATAGGCGCACTGCTTTGAAGCAAGGCCACTATGCAATGCACGGTATTGGTGCCACTTTTTCATCTATGCGAATTGCAATGCACTGATTTGAAACGTTTTTGACGCACTGGAATGGTGCTTGCTTTTGCCCTCGGATTCTTTGATCTGGGGGTTTCATGGAAACTTTGCAATCCGGCAGCAATGTCTTGTTCATCCTGCTTGGCGCCATCATGGTGCTGGCCATGCACGCGGGCTTCGCCTTCCTGGAAGTCGGTACCGTGCGCAAAAAGAACCAGGTCAACGCACTGGTCAAGATCCTGACCGATTTCGCGATGTCAACCATCGCTTATTTCTTCATCGGCTACAGCATCGCCTACGGCACCAATTTCTTCACCGGGGTCGAGACGCTGATGGAGAAGAACGGTTACGAACTCACCAAGTTCTTCTTCCTGCTCACTTTCGCGGCAGCCATTCCGGCCATCATCTCGGGCGGCATCGCCGAGCGTGCCAAATTCCATCCGCAACTGGCCGCCACCTTCCTGCTGGTCGGCTTCGTTTACCCCTTCTTCGAGGGCATTGCCTGGAATCAGGCCTTCGGCGTGCAGGCCTGGCTGAAAGCCACCTATGGTGAAGAGTTTCACGACTTCGCCGGCTCCGTCGTCGTGCATGCGATGGGGGGCTGGATCGCGCTGCCCGCCGTGCTCCTGCTCGGGGCTCGCTATGGTCGCTATACCAAGGACGGCCGCATTTCCGCCCACCCGCCTTCATCGATTCCCTTCCTGGCGCTCGGCGCCTGGATCCTGACCGTCGGCTGGTTCGGCTTCAACGTGATGAGCGCGCAGACCCTGGACAAGATTTCCGGCCTGGTCGCCCTTAATTCGCTGATGGCCATGGTCGGCGGTACGCTGATCGCCCTGCTTCTCGGCAAGAACGATCCCGGCTTCGTCCATAACGGCCCGCTGGCCGGTCTGGTCGCCGTTTGTGCCGGCTCCGACCTGATGCACCCGATGGGTGCATTGGTTGTCGGCGGTGTCGCTGGCGCCCTGTTCGTGGTCATGTTCACGCTGACCCAGAACCGCTGGAAGATCGACGACGTGCTAGGCGTCTGGCCGCTGCACGGCCTGTGCGGTGCCTGGGGGGGCATCGCCGCCGGCATCTTCGGCAGCAAGGCACTGGGCGGTGCCGGCGGCATCGCCTTCATGCCGCAACTGATCATGACCGTGCTGGCCATCGTCGTCGCCATGGCTGGTGGTGCGCTGGTCTACGGCACACTGAAAGCCACCCTCGGCTTGCGGCTGGATAAGGAAGAGGAATACGACGGGGCCGACCTCAGCATCCACAAGATTACCTCGACGCCGGAACGCGAGCCGAACTGGTGATCTGATAAGAAACAATTAAGTCTGTCGGGAGACAATTAAGTCTGTCGGACAGTCCGGTTAAGGGGGGCACAGCCCCCCTTTCTATTGGCTTCGAGTTGTATTTAGTCCAAAAAACGTGCAATCAACTTGGCCAAGCTATTCATGTCACGTTGGCCTTGATAGTCCAAGTCGGTGCGGGTCAGCGCTTTCCAGCAAGGGGCGTGTAAGAATTTTTGTGTAAACGGTCATTTGGCAGGAAACTGCCGCGCCCCAAGGAGCGATGATGGCCGTAGCAAAGAAAGTAGTACCCAAGGAGTTGCTGGACAGCCTGCTGGCTGACTATCGAAAGCCGGAAGACCTGATTGGCGAGAACGGGTTGCTCAAGCAGCTCACCAAGTTGCTGGTTGAGAAAGCGTTGGAAGCAGAGATGGCCGACCACCTCGGCCACGGCAAGAATGAACCGGTGGAGAATCCAGCCGGCAATACGCGCAACGGGAAGAGCCGGAAGACGCTCAAAGGAGAGTTCGGCGAACTGCCGATAGAAATTCCCCGCGACCGCCACGGCACCTTCGAGCCGCAGTTGATTCCCAAGCACCAAACCCGCTGGACGGGCTTCGACGACAAGATTCTGTCGCTGTACGCCCGAGGCGTGACGGTCCGCGAAATCCAGTCGCCCCTGGAAGAGATGTACGGCACCGAGGTGTCGCCGACGTTGATTTCATCGGTCACGGATGCCGTGATTGAAGAGGCCAAAGCCTGGCAATCGCGGCCACTGGACAGCATTTACCCCATCGTCTATCTGGACTGTATTCACGTTAAAGTCAGGGATGGCAGCGTGCGCGTCAAGGCCGTCTATCTGGCGATTGGACTCAATCTGGCAGGCGAGAAGGAAGTGCTTGGCCTGTGGATTTCCCAGACGGAAGGCGCCAAGTTCTGGCTACAAGTCGTCACTGAACTGAAGAATCGTGGCGTTCAAGATGTCTTAATCGCCTGCGTCGATGGCCTGAAGGGATTTCCAGAGGCCATTGAGGCTGTCTACCCCCACGCCGCCGTTCAACTGTGCGTCGTCCATATGGTTCGGCATAGTCTGAACTATGTTTCATGGAAAATGCGCAAGGCGGTTGCCGCTGACCTGCGGCGGATATACACCTGTGCCACTGCCGATGAAGCCGAGCAGATGCTCGGTGAATTCGAGGATAAATGGGACGATGCCTACCTGCCCATCAGTCAGTCCTGGCGCAGAAATTGGTCGCGCATCACGCCGTTCTTTGACTACCCACCAGAGATACGGAAAGTCATTTATACGACTAATGCGATTGAGTCGGTGAACATGAGCTTGCGCAAAATAACCAAGAACCGTGGCTCGTTTCCGAGCGATGAGGCACTGATGAAACTGTTCTACCTGGCGCTACGCAACATCAGCCAGAAATGGACTATGCCCATTCGGGATTGGAAGGCCGCACTGACCCGATTTACTATCCAGTTCGAAGACCGGATGAACAACCTTTAATTCAAACCCCGTTTACACAAAATTCGGGACACGCCCGCTGGAAGGCAAGGTTCTCTACGCAAATAAAGCCATAACCGCTGCTATCAGAGTAGAAGTCGACTGACGGTGTCCAAATCCGGTGTAGTCGAAGCGGCGGGTTTCTGCATCAATACAAGCGCCGACAGACTATTACGTTATCCGGTGATGAGCACCGACGGATTGGACGTCTTCTCGACTGTTTTTACTCCTGATTTGCTTATCTCTAGAATTTCGATTTTTCAGAGGGTTAAGCAAATGCTTCCCGACAGACTTAATTGTTCGCTTTCAGATCGGAAGCAATTAAGTCTGTCAGAAAAAGGGAGCCCGGCGGGCTCCCTTTTTACTGGCGCGTCCGCCAGGGGCGAACGCATTCGGCGGTAAATCAAGCCCTCGGTTGAGCGCGGGGCGGGCAGAGTAGCGAGCCGCCACTCAGTCGGCCTGTCTATTACCTGTTGCCCAGATCGTCGATGCCATCGACCACCATGCCGGTACCAATGGCGATCAGCAGAATATCGGCGGCTACGCGGACATAATGGTGGCCGGTGGGCGGGGGAGGCATGCGTTCAACCAGGTCGCCTGGCAGATTGTAGTAAATCACGCCGCGGGCCAAGGGCTGGCCCCGGCGCCATTTTTTTGCCAGGCCAGGGGGCTGGCAAGCATTGTGTTTTTTGGCCAAGCCCGGGGGGCACCGTCCAGAGGCGTGATAGCGGTCGTCATAGTATTGGCGCAAGGCGGCACGATGCTGGTCGTTGATGTACGAGCCGCGCTGATAATCGTCGTGCCGGCCGCGACGACCATTCTCGCGACGATCATCCCGGCGATCCTCTGCATGGGGCGAGTCGCCTCCATGCGGCGCCTCGGCGCGATGCCCGCCCCTGTCCTTGCCGCCCCTGTCCGGCTTGTCGGCAAACGCCTGCCCACCGACGAGGAGGCCGGCCATCAGCGAAATCAAAAAGACGCTTTTCATTTGAGCCTCATGTCGTTCTTCACCGAGCTGACCCCGGCAATGCCACGCGCCAGATCGACCGCCTTGTCGGCCGCTGCTTGCGAACTGACGAAGCCACTCAATTGCACCACGCCCCTGAAGGTCTCGACGTTGATTTCGGCGACCTTGAGCATTGGATCGTTGTAGATGGCTGCCTTCACCTTGGTGGTGATGACACTGTCGTCGATGTATTCGCCGGAGCCCTCCTGCTGCCGCGTCGATCCGCAACCGACAACGGAAACCAGGGTGACGGCGAGGAATAGTGCGGAAAATATTTGATCAGTTGCTGCATGGGGGATTCCTGATGAATGCGCGGCGAGGCCGGGGCTGGAAATGGCCGGAAATCAAAGGGGCTTGCGCCCGCCGATGATCCGGAGCAGGACGACAATGATCGCGATGACCAGGAGGACGTGGATGAATCCGCCAATGGTGTAGGAGGAGACCAGTCCGAGCAGCCAAAGGATGAGCAGGACTACGGCAATCGTATAGAGCATGATTTTTCTCTGCCGTTACGGCTTGTCGCCCTTGGTGGCATCCTGAATTTTTTCGCCGGCCTTCTCGACCTGTTGCCCAAGCTTTCCGACAGCCTTGTCGACTTCCTTGCCCGCCTGTTCCATCGGGCCCTCTTGCTTCTGGCAGCCACTCAGCCCGAACAGCAGCATGCTCACGGCCAGGATTGAGCCGGCAATTTTATGGGTTTTGATTTTTTTCACCTTTTTTAATAAAGGCAAGCCTGTCGGCCCGCCTTGCGATAAAGCCATCGTTAGTGTTTGCTGGTCTCGTGGCCGATGATGCCGCCAACCGCTGCGCCACCCACCGTGCCGAGCGTGCTGCCGCCCGTCAGGATCGCTCCGCCGATGGCGCCTACTCCGGCGCCGATGGCGGTGTTCTTGTCCTGGGATGACATATTGCTACAGCCGCTCAGGGTGAGGAAAATTGCTGCCGCGAGCGCGGCTGGGTTGAAGATTTTTGTGCTTTTCATGATTTCTCGTTTGTGCCGGTGGGTGGATGTTGGGGTGGGGGATTCAATTGTTCAGGGATGAGCAGGCAAGTCATGCCGCTGACTGGCCGCCTTCCCGGCTTGATGCTCCTCTTTCTTGATCGGGCTATCTGTGCGCTGGCACACATAGCTGCAAAAAGGGACAAAAAACCTCTTCCAGCGGCGGAGATCGGGTAGTCTTAAAAAAATTGTTCCAAAAGTGTCTAAATGTTTCCCAAGCCTAAGCCCGAGCCGCAGCAAAACCATCTACTGGCCGCTTTGTCGCCAGAGGTTCAAAGCCGCTTATTTCCGTACCTCGAACTGGTGGCGTTGCCGTTACGCGCGCTTCTGTATGAAGCCCGGCACCCGATGCGCCACGTCTACTTTCCCACCGACTCCATCGTCTCAATGCAGTATTTGATGGAAAACGGGACATCGACAGCGATCTCGGTAGTGGGCAACGAGGGGTTGCTGGGCATCACGTTGTTCCTGGGCGGGGAGAGCACCCCGAGTCGGTCGCTGGTCCAGAGTGCCGGTTACGCCTATCGACTTCCCCGGTCGCGGGTCAAAGCGGAATTCAACCGCCACGGCCAGTTGTTGCTGCTGATGCTGCGCTACACGCAGGCCCTGATCACGCAAGTCTCTCAGACTGCTGTTTGCAACCGGCACCATTCGATTGACCAGCAGCTCTGCCGCTGGCTCCTGCTTTCCATGGATCGCCTGTCGCATAACCACTTGACGATGACGCAGGAATTCATCGGCAACATGCTCGGTGTTCGTCGCGAAGGCGTCACCCAGGCCGCCTTGAAATTGCAGCAGCTCGGCGTGATTTCATATTCGCGCGGATTGATCAAGGTGCTTGACCGGCCGAAACTTGAAGCCCTGAGTTGCGAGTGCTACAGCGTCGTCAAGAAGGAAACGGATATGCTTCTTGATTACCTTCCCCAGCGTAGCGTGATTACCGATACCGATTCCATCCCCACTGCGGTGCTTCGAACCATGTAGGCATGTGTGCCGGGTATTGGTTGTCGCCAGCAGTTGGCAAACGCCTATTCGTTCTCCAACACCACCGATTTTTCCCCCGCCCGCCGTTGGGCTACCCATAGCAGCAGCGCGTCGATGGCTGCGGTGCCGGCCTGGGCGCGCGGGTGATTGATGAAAAAGGTGACGGCGTGGCGCCGGCCCTGGGCATCAAGCGCGTAGCCGGCGGCAGTCTTGACACCATCCAGCGTGCCGGTCTTGATGTGGGCGCGGCCAGTGGCCGGGGAGCCGTTCAGGCGTTTTTTCATGGTGCCGTCGATGCCGACGATAGGCAGGCTGGAGATGAATTCGGGCATCACCGGGCTTTGCCAGGCGTCGAGCAGCAGGCGGTTCAGGCTGTGGGCGCTGATCCGCTCCTGGCGCGACAGGCCGGAGCCGTTTTCGATTTCGAGCTCGGCAAAGCGTAGGCCGCGGGCGGTCAGCCAGTCACCGATCCGTTGCCGGGCGCGCTCGGCGGTGGCCGGGGCGCTGTCATTGCCGAGGGTGAGGAAGACCTGGCGGGCCATGACGTTGTTGCTGAATTTGTTGATGTCGCGCACGGCATCGGCCAGCGGTGCCGATTCGTGCTGGGTGAGCAGGTGGGCCGCAGGCGGCAGGCTGCCCGGGCGCACCTGGCCGGCCAGGCTGCCACCCAGTTCGCTCCACAGGGCGCGGGTCAGGCCGGCGACCTGGGCATCGGCGGCGAGCGGCGCCAGGTTGAGCGTCCGTTCGCCGCATTGCGGACTATAACTGCCGGAAAACTCCAGGCGCTGGCCGTTGCCGTCGGGCAACAGGCGGGTGGCGATCTGGTCCTTCCAGTTGCTGGCGCAGGGGCCGTCGCCGTTGCTGAGCTGGTTGTCGAGGTTGAGGCCGAGGCTGGGGGTTTCCATCAACACGCGCGGCTTGCCGTTGTCCGGCAGCAGCGTGAAACGCAGGGCGCGGAAGTTGATCAACAGACCGTCGGGACCAACGTTGTAAGGGCGCATCGGCTTGTCGTCGAAGGCGCCGGGATCGATGGCCGGCAGGTTGAAGACCGAACGGTCGAGCACGATGTCGCCGGCGATGTGGCGGATGCCGCGCGTGCGCAACTGGCGGAGCAGGGCCGACAGGTGCTCGATGGCGAAGCGCGGGTCGCCACTGCCCTTGAGGTACAAATTGCCGCTCAAAACGCCGTCGACCGCAGGATTGTCACTCCACGCCGTGGTTTTCCAGGTCCATGCCGGGCCGAGCAGGTCGAGGGCGGCGTAGGTGGTGAGCAGTTTCATCACCGAGGCCGGGTTCATCGCCCGCTGGGCATGGTGGGCGACCAGCGGCGTGGCGGCGTCGACTGGCTGGACGACGACGGAGACATTGGCTGCCGGAATTTGGGCATTCCTGAGCGCCTTCAGTACTTCGGGCGGCAGGCCGTCGGCCCAGGCAAACAGGGTCAGGCTGGCGAGCAGCAGGCCGGCAAACAATTGGGGAAACATGGGCGAAAAAATGGGGAGGTGGCAACCTCCCCATTCTACGTGCCGGCGCTTAGCGGCGGTACAGTTCGAAGCCGGCGATCAGGTTGTCGAGCTGCTTGGCGGTGACCAGCAGGTCGTCGGCCGCCATCTTGGCCGACTGGGCGGAATTGGTGTTCTGCTCGATCAGGTCGTTGATGCGCTGCATGTTGGTCGCCACTTCCTCGCTGGCGATGCCTTGCTGGCGGGCAGCCTCGGAAATCTGCACGGCCATCTCGGAGACCTGGCTGGAGGAATGGGTGATGCCTTCCAGGCCGGCGACGCTTTCGCGCAGCTTGCCGATCCCGGTTTCCACTTCCTGGGCGGCGAGATCCATGCTGTGTACCGCCTGGGCGGTAACCGCCTGGATTTCGTTGACGGTGGTGTTGATGTCGGCGGTCGATGTCGTCGTCCGTTCGGCCAGCTTGCGTACCTCGTCGGCGACCACGGCGAAGCCGCGGCCCTGTTCGCCGGCCCGGGCCGCTTCGATGGCGGCATTGAGGGCCAGCAGGTTGGTCTGGCTGGCGATGTCGGCGATGACCTTGGTAATGTCGCCGATCTTGGCGATCGAGTTGTTCAGCTTGTCGATGGTGCTGTTCGAGGCGTGCACCGCCTCGACGACGCGGGTGGTTGCCGCCATGCTCTGGCTGATGTTGCTGTTGCTGGCGCTGACCTGATTCTGCGACTGGCGGGCGGCGGCGGCGGTGTCCTCGGCATTGCTCGCCACTTCCTGGACCGATTGGCTGAATTCCTCGGTGGCGGCGGCCACCCCTTCGACATTGGCCTGCTGCTGCACCGATTGCTCGGCAACCAGAGTGAGTTGGCTTTCCAGTTGCTTGCAGCGGTTATCGATGGCATGAGAGGCGGTGCTGATCTCGTCGAGCATCGCTTTCAGCGTGCCTTGCATGGTGGCCAGGTTGCACAGCAGGCGGCCAGTTTCGTCGCGGCCGCTGATGTCGATGTCGTCGGTCAGCTTGCCTTCGGCAATGCGCTCGAAATGTTCGACGGCGCGGCGGATCGGCCCGGCAATGCCGGCCACCAGCAGGGCGCCGGCGATGCCGGCGAGCAGCAGTGCGGCGATGACACTGCCGATGGTCAGGTTGCGGATGGTGGCATAGCGCGCGTCGGCGGCTGCATAGTCCTGGCTGGCCGATTCGCTCAACTCCTTGATCAGGGCTTCGCCGTTGCGCCGCATTTCGGCATAGAGCGGATTGATCTTGAGTAGCAGCAGTTCGTTGGCTTGCAGGAATTTACCTTCCGCGAGCAGGCCGCGTGCCACATTGATCCCTTCCTTGGAGAAACGTTCGCGCGTATCGCTGAATTTGGCGAGCAGTTCCTTTTCCTTGGGCGACAGGTCGAGTTTCTGCAGAGCCTCGAGACGAGCGTTGATTTCCTGGCGATTCTTCAGCGTCGCTTCGATGTGCATGTCGAGCGGATGGTCGTGCAGCTTGGCGTTCGGGTTGGCGGAGTCGTGTTGCAGGCCGAGCATGACCTGCGAACGGTTGTCCGACAGGAGCATCATCATCTGGCTGGCCAGGTTTGACGAAGTCAGCTTGTTGGCATACATGGAGTTGAGCTGGTCGTTGCTTTCGCTCAGGCCCTTGACGCTGATGAAGCCGATTGCCGCCATCATGGCGACCAGCAGGCCCATGGCACCCCACAGGCGGGCACGCAGCGACAGGCTGCGCTGGCCGGTGGCCGGCAGCGTGCCTTGCTGGCCGACGCTCTGGTAGAGCGCTTCGGCGGCGGCCCGCTTTTCGCGGGCGGCCGGGGTGCGTACCGACATGTAGCCGACCGTCTGGCCGTTTTTCTTGATCGGCACGACAAAGGCTTCGACCCAGTAGAAATCGCCGTTCTTGCAGCGGTTCTTGACCAGGCCGCGCCAGGGCAGACCGCTTTGCACGGTGGCCCACAAATCCTTGAAGGCAGCCATCGGCATGTCCGGATGGCGGACCAGGTTATGGCTCTTGCCGATCAACTCGTCGCGCGAAAAGCCGCTGATGTCGACGAAGGCGTCATTGGCGTAGGTGATGATGCCCTTGAGGTCGGTGCGGGAAACCAGGTAGGTATTGGGCGGGAAGGGGACTTCGCGTTGGGTGACGGGCTGATTGTTTTTCATTATTCCAGAGGCCTCTAATCTTTATAGGAACAAGTCGATCGGACGCTGCGGTCGACCCTTTGGGAAGCAAAAAAACCGGGTAAATAAGCAAGTGATTGTACGGTGTTTTACGAATCTATGACTTTATGGATAAGTCAAGATTTGTAATTAGCCGCAAATGCGGAAGCTTCCGTCGTCCAGAGAAAAGCTTACGGCCCGGTTGCGTCCCTCGTGCTTGGCCTGGTAGAGGGCAATTTCGGCCGCTGACAGCAAGGTGTTGGTATCGGCCTCATGGCTGGGGACGAAGACGGCGAGGCCCAGGCTGGCCGTCACCTTGCTGGCCGTTTCCGAGGCTTCGTTGGCAATGTTCAGGGTTTGAATCCGGACGCGCAGGTTCTCGGCGAAAGGGCGGGCCGCCTCGGCGGTCAGATTGGGCAGGATGAAGGCGAATTCGTCACCGTTGTAGCGCGCAGCCAGGTCGCCATATGGACGAAGTGCGGCCTGGCAGGCCTTGCCGATTTCGCGCAATGTGGCATCGCCCTTTTCGCGGCCGTAGAGCGTGTTGAAATCGCTGAAATGATCGAGGTCGGCAATGACCAGGGCAAGCGGCTGGCCGGAGCCCTGCGCCTTGGCGAATTCGCCGGCCAGGGTTTCGTCGAACAGGCGCCGGTTGGCCAGCCCGGTCAGGGGGTCCTGGTGGGTGCTGCGGCGCAGGTGTTCGGCTTGCTGGCGCAGCACGCGCTCGCGCGACACGGTGGCCGTCATGTCGTTGATCTGGATGATGCAGGCGGCGCTCTGCTGCGGGTCGTCGACCGGCAGCACGTGGATCAGCTGGTGCATGCGGCGATTCAGCCGGCGTTCGTCGGCGGTCTGGAATAACGGCAACAGGGTACCGTGCAGCGCCGGCGAAAGGAGCGCCGGCAGGTGGTTGCGGATGGCCTGGTCGACGGCCATTTCGAGACGGGTGCCCACGGTTTCCGGCAGCACGTCACTCAGCGGGCGATCGGCCGCCCGCCCGGGCTCGATGCCGCTCCGTGCCGCCAGCCAGCGGTTCCAGTGGATGACCCGGGTTTCCCGGTCGAGCACCGCAATGCCGATTTCCAGCCGGTCGATGACCGAATGGAGGCCGTTGCCGCCGGTATCCGCCAGGCTCATGCCAGCCCCTGGGCGCGCAGGTAGTTATTCAGGCAATCGATCAGCGCACTCAGCGAGGACACGCTGAGCAGGAAAATGATGTGCCCCTGAATGCGCTGCTGGCTGATGATCAGGTCCACCTGCAGAATCAGCACCAGCGGATTATCGCCGTCGCCCGGCAATTGCAGCGACTGGGTGGTGCCGAAACGGTGCAGCGGCAGGGTGCTGTCGAAGCGGATGTGCAGCAGGTCGGCCAAGGAACCCATGCAGGCGTTGAGAATGATGTTGCCGATTTCGCACATGGCCTCCTGCTCGAACTCCGACAGTTCGGCCACGCTCATGTGCGGGCCGACCATCAGGCGGACGATTTCCAAGGCGTTGCTTTCCGGGAAGATGAGCATCGCGTTGGCTTCGAAGGCCCCGGAAAACTGCTGGCTGACCGTGCTGAAATGGCGAAACTCGGTGCCGAGGAGGAGTTGCGCCGCTTCGTTGCGGTCGACCAGCAAGACCTCGGGGGCGGACAGCAGCACTTCGTCCTGGACGATCTGGCTCAGGCTGCTGGCGGCGCGGCCGACGCCGATGTTGAAGATTTCGCCGAGGGCATCGTGTTGCAACTCGTTCAGGTGGATCAAGCGGCACCCTTGAAGAAGCTTATGGCATCGGCGATCGAGGCGGCGGTGATCGGCTTGGCGACGAAGTGGATGCCGGCCCGGCTGGCCGCTTCGCGGGTGCTGCCCTGGATGTTGGCCGTGCATAGCGCGATGCGTGCTTCCGGGTGGTGCAGGCGGATGCGTCCGGCTGCTTCCAGGCCGCTGATGCCCGGCATGTTGACGTCCATGCTGACGAAATCCGGGTGGTGTTCGTCGGCCAGCTTGATGGCTTCATCGCCGCTGCTCGCTTCGATGATCTGCCAGTCCGGCTGACTGTCGCTGATCAGGGCGCGGATCAGCATGCGTGACATGCGGCTGTCGTCGACGATGAGAAGGGTGGGGATTTTTTCCATCGGGCGATTATCGCGGCATGGGCCGTTGCCGCCAAGTACCTATTTCGGATGGGGTTGGCGCGCCGGCTCAGTCGCCTTCGCTTTCCTTCAGCTTTTCGATGACCAGCGGGAAGGCGCCGGAACCAAGCAGGGCGACGGCGGAAACGAGGAAGGCCAGGCCGGCCATCGGGTCGTCGAGCACCGGGTGGACGGCGGCGCCGAAGCCGATCAGGCTGAGCAGGCCGGGAACGGCGCAGAGGATGCCGAGCGTGGTGAGGACGAGGAAGGAAACCGGATAGTGGCGCATCGGGAGGAGTGTAGACGAAGCGGGATTTCGGCGCGATGATAGCCAGCTATTTTAACGTTTCAGGAGATGCTGATGAACCGTCGCCGTTTTCTCCGCACGCTGGCCGCCGGCGCGGCCCTGGGGGCCGTCGAGTTCGCGCCGTGGCAGGCGATGAGCGCCTTTGCCCGGGAAGTGGACGATTTCGTGCGCGGGCCGGCGGTCAAGGATCATCCGCTGCGCCAGATCTCGCCGCACGTGTGGATGATCTTCTCGCCCGACGGCTTTCCCAGCCCGGAAAACCAGGGGATGATGTGCAACATCACCTTTGTCGATACGCCCGAGGGGCTGGTCGTCGTCGATTCCGGCGCCTCGGTGCAGATCGGCGAAATGGCCATCCGGCAGATCCGCCGGCAATTCACGAAGCCGGTGGTCGCCGTCATCAACACCCATTACCACGGCGACCATTTCCTCGGCAACGACGCCTTCGCCAGCGCCTACCCGGGCATCCCGATCTACGCCCATCCCGGCTCCATTCGTGAGATCGGCGGCCTGCAGGGCAAGCTGTGGCGCACCCTGATGGAGCAATGGACCAACCAGGCCACGCTCGGTACCCGGGTCGTGCCGCCGACCCGGCCGCTCGAACACGGCGCCGAACTGCGCTTCGGTGGCCTGACGCTGCGCATGCATCACTATGGCAAGGCCCATACGCCGGCCGATCTCTGCGTCGAAGTGGTGGACGACCGCCTGACCTGCGTCGGCGACGTGGCCATGGACCGACGCATCGCCAACATGGACGACGGTTCCTACCTGGGGTCGCTGAAAGCGTATGAGGCGCTCGAAAAGAATGCCGCGTCGACGATCTGGCTGCCCGGCCACGGCCAGCCCAGTGGCGAGGTGCTGCGCTGGAATCGCGAACTGTTCGAGGGCATCTACCAGCCCTGCGAACAGGCCATCCGCGAAGGTTTGCCGCTCGAGGCGGCCAAGACGCTGGTCCTCAAGGATGTCCGGGTGAGCAGCCGGGCCCGCGACACCAAGGGTTTCGACCTCAATATCGGCAAATATGTCAGCCTGGCCTATCTGGAGGCCGAGGCGGCCAGTTTCTGAGGCCGGGGGCGGACCCCTGCGGTCGACCGCCCCCGCAGGCCAAAAAACCTACTTGGCCAGTTTCCAGCCGCCGTTCTCGATCTTGACCATGACCCGGGCGCGCTGGTCGAGGCCGAGGTGGTCGTTGGCGCTCATGTTGTACACCCCGTGGGCGCCGGCCACTTCCTTGCTGGCTTCGAGGGCGTCGCGCAGTGCCTTGCGGAAGGCCGGTGTCCCCGGTTGCGCCTTCTTCATGGCGGCCGGCACGGCATTGGCCAGCAGCAGGCCGGCATCCCAGGCATAGCCGCCGAACGCGGTGACGCTGCCTTTGCCGTGCGCCGTCTCGTACTTGTTCACATAGTCGCTGGCCGATTTCTTGACCGGGTTGTCGGCCGGCAGCTGGGTGGCGACCAGCACCGGGCCGCTCGGCAGCATCGTGCCTTCGCAATCCTTGGCGCAGACGCGCAGGAAGTCATTGTTGGCGACGCCGTGCGTCTGGTAGATGATGCCCTTGTAACCCTTTTCCTTCAGCGACTTCTGCGGCAGCGCGGCGGGCGTGCCGGCACCGCCGATCAGCACCGCGTCGGGGCGGGCCGACAGGATCTTGAGGATCTGCCCGGTGACCGTGGTGTCGGTGCGATTGAAGCGTTCATTGCCGACGATCTTCAGCTTACGCACTTCGGCGATGCTGGAGAATTCCTTCCACCAGCCGTCGCCGTAGGCGTCGGAGAAACCGATGTAGGCCACCGTTTTGACGTTGTTGTTGGTCATGTGCTCGACGATGGCGGTGGACATCTGGGCATCGTTCTGCGGGGTCTTGAACACCCATTTTTTCTTGTCGTCCATCGGCTCGACGATGCGGGCCGAGGCGGCCATCGAGATCATCGGCGTTTCGCCTTCGGCGGCGACATCGATCATGGCCAGCGAATTGGGCGTCGTGGTCGAGCCGATCACCACATCGACCTTGTGCTCGCTGATCAGCTTCTTGATGTTCTTGACTGCCGTCGTGGTGTCGGAGGCATCGTCGAGGACGAGATAATTGACCTTCTGGCCGGCGATGGTTTTCGGCAACAGCTCGATGGTGTTCTTTTCCGGGATGCCGAGCGAGGCGGCCGGGCCGGTCGCCGACAGCGTGACGCCGACGTTGATGTCGGCCAGCGCGGTGGCGGCGCTGGCCGACAGCAGGATGGCGAGCACTTTCTTGTGCATTTTTGTCTCCTCTGGGTGAATCGATTACGAAAAGTTAAAACCCTATTAGCAATGCAGTCTTGGCGCAACTGCATTGGTCAAACGGATGATAAAGTCCGCACTTTCCCTTCACGGTGCCTTCCATGTTTTCCGGAATCATTGCGGCCGTCGGCCAAATCAAGCAAATCACGCCGCGCGAAGCGGGTTTTCGTCTGCATGTCGAGGCCGGCAAGCTCGGCATCGACGAGGTCGCGCTCGGCGACTCGATCGCCCACAACGGTGTCTGCCTGACCGTCGTCGAACGGGAGGGCAACATCTTCGCCGTCGATGTGTCGCCGGAAACCCTGTCGTGCACCGTCGGCCTCGATGCTCCCGGCCCGGTCAATCTGGAAAAGGCCTTGCGCCTGAACGACGTCATCGGCGGCCATCTGGTCTCCGGGCATGTCGATGGCGTCGGCGAAGTGCTGCGCTTCGACCCGGTCGGCGACAACCGCCTGCTCGAAATCCGGGCGCCCAGGGAAATTGCCAAATTCATCGCCCGCAAGGGGTCGATCACCGTCGATGGCACCAGCCTGACCACCAACGAGGTCAACGGCACCGACTTCACCATCAACCTGATTCCGCATACGCTGGAAAACACCACCTTGCAGTACCTGAAGCCGGGCAGCCGGGTCAATCTCGAAGTCGACCTGATCGCCCGCTATTGCGAGCGCCTGCTCAACGAGGCCGCCAAGGCCTGAGCGGACTATACTGAGCGGCGGCAGACCCTGACCGAGAGCCGGGGCTGCCGGAAGTTTGCGATAAGGGAGGCAACATGAAGGCATGGTTGGTCTTACTGCTGGCACTGGCGGCGACGCTGGGACCGGCGCGCGCCGCCGAGCCGCCGGAATTCGTTCTCAAGCCGGCCAGCAAGGCCACGCTCGACCTGGTGCGGGCCGGCGGTTACGTGCTCTACATGCGTCACGGCAGCACCGATACGTCGCGGCCGGACCGGGCGCCGCAGGTCGATCTCAACGACTGCTCGACGCAGCGGCCGCTGACCGAAGAGGGCCGCCGCCTGGCCGTCCGCCTCGGTGACTACCTGCGCAAGGCGGCGCTGCCGCTGGGTGAAATCTACGCCAGTCCGTTGTGCCGGGCCAAGGAAAGCGCCCTGGCAGCCTTCGGCGAGCGCTTCAAGGTTGAAGTCGGCCTGATGTATTCCGGCAACATGACCAGCGAAGAAAAGCAGCCGACCCTGAAGAAAACGCGCGAACTGCTGAGCGCTCCGGTCAAGGCGGGCAGCAACCGGCTGATCGTCGCGCACGCCCCCAACCTGATGGATTTGATCGGTTATTTCCCCAAGCCGGAGGGCACGATCGTCGTCTTCAGGCCGCTCAATGGGGCCGGTTTCGAATACGTGGCCAGCATCCAGCCCGAGCAATGGCCGGAATTGCTTAAATAGGCCATCGAGTGACCGGGCCGCGTCGCCATGTCCTGATCTTCCTGCTGCTGCCAGCCGTCCTGGCCGCTTCGGTGGCGGCGGCTTTCAATATCTGGTCGCTGAGCAGCCTGCAGAACGAGCACCGCCAGAGCGGCGAACGGCAGGCGGTCGAATTGCAGGTTGCGGTCGAGGCGGCCCGGCTGAGCGCCGAACTGGCCGCCGTCCAGTCACAGGTCAATGCCATGCTGACCCAGGCGGCCGCCGGCCAGTTGAGCGAGGCGGCCGCCTACCAGGGACATGCCCGGGTGGTCGATGCGCTGGGCGGGCTGACCCGGCGGGTGGCCTCGCTGGCCGACTCGGCCAGCCAGCGCCAGGCGGTCGACAACGATGTCAGCGGGCTGTTGGCCGATTACGAGAGTTACCGCAACCAGGTGATGACGGCCACCGACATCATCACCATCGATCCACCACGGGCGGCCGATTACATTCGGCAGGCGCAGGAGTCGTTCATCGAGTTCTCGCGTCATGCCTATTCGATTACCACTTTGCTGACCGAGCGGGCGCAGCGCCAGAACGAACTCCGGGTCGATCGTTTCGGCGCCGTGTTCAACGAAATATTGCTGATCGGTCTGGCCGGCCTGCTGCTCATGCTGCTGCTCTCGGTTCTTGCCGCACAATATCTGGGCGCCCGGCTCAATGCGGTGGCTGCCGCGCTCGACCAGCTGGCCGGCAGTCGCGACCAGCCACCCGAGTTGCCGGAGATCGAGCAACTGCGCGGCACCGCACCGGGCGAAATCCGCCGGATGGCCGATGCCGTACTGCTGTTTCGCCAGGCCCTGATCGAGCGCGGCGAGGCCAGGCAGGAACTGCTGGCCTACCAGGCGCAACTCGAGGAGCTGGTCAGTCAGCGCACCGAACAGCTGGCCCAGGCCAAGACGCAGGCCGAGGCGGCCAACGAGGCGAAGAGCGCCTTCCTGGCCAATATGAGCCATGAAATCCGCACGCCGATGAATGCCATTCTCGGCCTGACCCACCTGCTGCAGCGGCGGGTCAGCGATGCGGCCCAGCGCGACATGCTGGGCAAGGTCGGGGCGGCGGCCAATCATCTGCTGGCCGTGATCAACGAGATTCTCGACATGTCGAAAATCGAGGCCAACAAGCTCGAGATCGAGACCGAGGATTTCGACCTGGAGAACCTGCTGGCCGGGGTGCTCGCCTTGCTCAACGACCGGGTCGCCAGCAAGGGGCTGGAGGTGCTTTGCCATGTCGCGCCGGAGGTGCCGCGCCGCCTGCATGGCGATCCGCTGCGCCTGAAACAGATTTTGCTCAACTATCTGGGCAATGCCATCAAATTCACCGAGCACGGCTCGATCACACTGCGTGCGCAACAGGCCGGCCTCCATGGCGACAAGCTGGTCATACGCTTCGAGGTCGAGGATACCGGCATCGGCATCGCCCCGGAGGTTCAGCAGCGCTTGTTCCAGCCCTTTGCCCAGGCTGACAGCACGACCACCCGGCAATACGGCGGCAGCGGCCTCGGCCTGGTCATCTGCCGCCGCTTGGCCGAGCTGATGGGCGGTGAAACCGGCCTGATCAGCGCCCCCGGACAAGGCAGCACCTTCTGGTTCACCGCCGAGCTGGAGGTGGCCCACAGTCCGGTGGCGCCGCCGGCCGAGCCGCGACCGAGCCTGCGCCGGCGGCGCGCGCTGGTCGTCGACGACCACGCCGAAGCCGCGCTCATCCTGTGCGAAATGCTGAACAGCCTGGGGCTGGAGGTGCGCAGCGCAGCGTCCGGCAGCGAGGCGCTGGCCCTGATCGAGGCCGCCGACCCGACCGAGCATGCGTTCGAGATCGTCTTCATCGATTGGCGCATGCCCGATCTGGATGGCCTGGAAACGGCCAGGCGCCTGCAACAGCTGGGTTTGCGCCACCCGCCGAAATTTCTCATGGTGACCGCCTACGACCTGGATGTTTCGTGGCCGACCATGAAAAATGCCGGCTTTCACGGACTGCTGCAAAAGCCGGTTACCTACTCTGCACTGGTCGATAGCCTGATGGAGGTGGTCGAGGTCGGTGCCGCGGTGGGCGGGCGGGGCAATCGGAGCGATACCGAGGCCCGGCTGCGCCAGTTGCACGCCGACAAGTTGTTGCTGCTGGTCGAAGACAATCCGATCAACCAGGAAGTGGCCCTCGACCTGCTGCGCGAGGCCGGTCTGCATGCCGACCTGGCCAGCAATGGCGAGGAGGCGCTGATCTGCGCGCAGGCGGCCCATTACGATCTGGTGTTGATGGACATGCAGATGCCGGTGCTGGACGGCCTCGATGCGACCCGTGCGCTGCGCCGCCTGCCAGGCTATGCCGCCACCCCGATTCTGGCGATGACCGCCAACGCCTTCAGCGAGGATCGCGAGCGCTGCCTGGCCGCCGGCATGAACGACCACATCGGCAAACCGGTCGATCCGCAAGTGCTGTTCGACAAATTGCTGCAATGGTTGCCCGGCACCCCACCCGGAGTGGCGCCGCAGTCGCCTCCGGCAACGCCTGCGGTCGACGGCGAAAAACTGCCGGAAATCGACGGCCTGAACAGCTTCGCCGGTTTGAAGAGCCTGAATGGCAACCTGGCCTCCTACCGTCGCTTGCTGCATACCTTCGCCGACAAGGCGGCCGGTCAGCTGGCCGAGTTGCGTCAGCAGCTGGCCGACGGTGATCGCGAAAGCTCCCAGCGGCAGGCCCATTCGCTGAAGGGGGCCGCCGCCACGTTGGGCGCCGAGGCCGTGTGCGACAAGGCCAGGGCACTGGAAAAGGCGCTCAAGGAAGCGGCCGAGCCGGCTTTGGTCGACGACCTGGCCAGCCAACTCGATACGGTCTTTCGCGACTTGGCCGAGCGGATTCTGGCTGGTGCGGCGCAACCCGTCGGCGGTGCGTCGGTGCCTGAGCCGAGCGCTCTGCGGGCGGTGCTGAAGAGCCTGCGCGCGGCGCTGGCCGTCGATGACGTTCGCGCCGGCGACATCTTCCTGAGCCATGCCGAGCTGCTGCACGCCGGGCTGGGCGAGGATGGCCAGCGGCTGGCCCGGCTGATCGACAACTACGACTACGCCCAGGCGCTCGAACTGGTTCGCACCCTTCTCGCCGATCGCTGACCCCTGGTGCCCGAGGGCGATTCTTGATCCGGATCAAGCGCGGCCTATTCGCCCGTTCTACAATCGGGGGCGGAGAACTATGACCAAATGCCTAATATCATCGCGTTGTTGAGCCAGCATGCCGATCGGGTCGGCATTGATGCCACCCTGGCCGATGCGGCCGAACTGATGTTGGAGTCGCACATTTCGGCGGTCATCGTCGTCGATCAGGGACTGGTCTGCGGCATTGTCACCGAGCGCGACATGCTGCACGCCATGCGCCTGCATCAGGCGCCGGCGATGCCGATCCGCCAGGTGATGACGGCGCCGGTGCACACGGTCTGCGCCGACATGGATTTCCGCGCGGCCTACCACGAGGCGGCCAGCTTGGGTATTCGCCATCTGGTGGTGGCCGATGCGGTCGGCCACCCGGTCGGCGTGGTGACCGAAAGCGATTTCCGTCGCCATCTCGGCCTCGATTTCTTCCGTCAGCTCAACGACGTGGCTGCCTTGATGGAGCGGACGTTTCCCCGCCTGCCCGGGACGGCCTGTCTCGACGAGGCGCTGGCGACGATGGAGGCGGTGCGCGCCAGCTGCGTGCTTGTCGTTGAGGATCATCAGGCGATCGGTATCGTTACCGAGCGCGATATCGTCCGCCTCTATCTGGGGGGCGACGACAACCCGCCGCTTAGCCGGGTGATGACCAGCCCGGTCGCCACCGTGCATCAGAACACGCCCTTGGCCGAGGCCGCGCAGCAGATGCTGGAAACCGGTGTCCGCCATCTGGTCGTGGTCGACGAGGCGGGGAAGTTGTGCGGCCTGCTGACCGAGCACAGCCTGGTGCGGCCGCTCGAAATGGATCTGGTCGACGATGCGCTGGCCGACCGTCTGGAGCTGGCTCAGGTGCGCGATGCCTTGCTTGCGGCCGAACTGGCCGAGAAGAAGCGCGCCGAAAAGGGCCTTCTGCTGCGCAATGCGGCATTGTCTGGGGTGTTGCGCGGCGATCCCCTGAAGAGCGTGCTGGAGTGCATCGTCCATTCGGTCGAGGCTGAAATGCCGGAATGGAGCTGTTCGGTGATGCTCACCGACGAGTCCGGCAGTCGTCTGCTGGTCGGCGCTGCGCCGCATCTGCCGGAAGGTTACGTGCAGGCCATCGACGGCCTGGCGGTCGGCGACGGCATCGGTTCGTGCGGCACGGCGGCCTTCCGGCGGACGCGCGTGGTTACCGAAAACGTCATGGAGCATCCGTTCTGGCGCCCCTATCGCAAGCTGGCCAGCAGCGCCGGTTTTGCCGCCTGCTGGTCTGAACCTATTCTCGGTCCGCAAGGCGAACTGCTCGGCACCTTCGCTGCTTACCATGCCCAGCCGACGCAGCCGGCGGAGGAGGATGTTGGGCGGCTGATCCAGGCGAGCCAGCTGTCGGCCGTGGTCATCGCCCACCAGCGTCAAAGCAGCCAGCAACAGGCCAGTCTCGACACGTTTCGCGGTATTTTCGACAGCGTCGATGATGCCCTGTTCATCCAGGCTGCGGACGGCAGCTTTCTCGACCTGAATCATGGGGTCGAACGGATTTTCGGCTACCCGCGTGCGGCCCTGATCGGGCAGACGCATGCCGCCGTCGGCGTTGCCGGCCTGAACGACCAGGCGGCGGTTGGCCGGGCCATCGCCGAGGCGGTGGACGGCACGCCGCAGTGCTTCGACTACTGGGCGCAAAGTCCTGCCGGGCGGGTCTTTCCGGTCGAGGTGCGACTGCATCCGGCGGTCTATTTCGGGCGCAAGGTTCTGGTCGCCGCCGCCCAGGACATCACCGAGCGCCGGCAGGCGGCGCTTCTGCTCGGCGTCGAGAACGACCTGGCCCAGGCCCTGGCGGCCGGCTGCCCGCGCGAGCGGATACTGGCGCTGCTGCTCGACAGCCTAGGGCGTTTCCCGGAATTCGACAGTGCCGCCTTGTACTGGCGCGAATCGTCCGGTGCGTTCACTGTGCACAGCGAGAATGGCTTTTCCCCGGCCGAGAGCGGTCAGCTGTTCGCGGCCTTGCGCCAGTCGCCCCTGTTTTCCCGCCTGCTCGACGGCGAATTCGTCGTCAGCAGCGAGGCGGGGGAAGGCGCCGACTGGCTTGCCGACCCGCTGGTCGCGGGGGCGGGATGGCGTTGCCTGGTCGCGCTGCCCGTACTCGTCGCCGGCCAATTGGTGGCCTGTCTGTGCCTGGCCGGGCGGGGTGTCCGCCAGGTGTCTTCGGTGACGCGGGGCTGTTTGCCTGAATTGGCCCGCCATTACACCCGAACCCTGGAGCGGCTGGGCGAACAGGAGACGGCCGCCCGTTTGCAGCAGAATCTGGGCTGCCTGTTCGATGCGCTCAACGATTTCCTGCTGGTGGTCGATGCGGCCGGTACCATCATCCATCACAACCGTGTGGTCGGCGAGCGTCTTGGTTATGCCGGCCATGAACTGCTCGGCCAGGCATTGCTTGCGGTCTACCCGCAAAAATGCCGGGAAATTGCCGCCGAGCAACTGGCCGAAATGCTGGCCGGGCAGCGTCGCCAATCCACCTTGCCGCTGTCGCGTAGCGACGGCAACGAGATCGCGGTGGAGACGCGGATGGTGCGTGGCGACTGGGACGGCCTGCCGGTGCTGTTCTGCGTGGCCCAGGACATCACCGAGCGGCTGCTGGCCGAGGAGCGCCAGCGCCTGGCCGCCAGCGTCTTCGAGCACGCGCACGAAGGCATCATGATCACCGATCCGGCCGGGATCATCGTCGAGGTAAACGCGACGTTCAGCGAACTGACCGGCTACAGCCGGGCCGAAGCGGTCGGCCAATCGACCGCACTGCTCAAGTCCGGTCACCACGAAGCGGCCTTCTATGCCGACATGTGGCGAGTCATCCAGCAAGCCGGCTATTGGCATGGCGAGGTCTGGAACCGCAAGAAGAGCGGCGAGATCTTCGTCGAATTGCTGACCGTCTCGGCCGTCTATAACGGCCTGGGCGAGATCACCCACTTCGTCGGCATCTTTTCCGACATCACCCTGCTCAAGGAGCACCAGAGCCGGCTGGAGCGGCTGGCCCATTTTGATGCCCTGACCCAGTTGCCCAATCGCATGCTGCTCAGCGACCGGCTGCAACTGGCGATGGCGCAGACGGTGCGCAACGGTGACCTGCTGGCCGTCTGCTACCTCGATCTCGACGGCTTCAAGCCGGTCAACGACGAGTATGGCCACGCGGTCGGCGACCGCCTGCTGGTCGAAGTCGCCCAACGCCTCAAATTGTGCGTTCGGGCCGGCGATACCGTGGCCCGGCTGGGCGGCGACGAATTCGTGTTGCTCTTCTCGGCCCTCGGCGACGAGCACGAATGCGACCACGCGGTCGGCCGGATCATCTCGGCCCTGAGCTCGCCCTTCGACATGCTGGGTCACTCCATCACCATTTCGGCATCGGTCGGCGTCACCCTCTACCCGAGCGACCCTTCGGACGCCGACACCCTGCTCCGCCATGCCGACCAGGCCATGTATGCGGCCAAGCAGGCCGGACGCAATCGCTATCACCTGTTCGATCCGGAAAGCGACCGCCGGGCCCGGGCACGCCGCGAGGAACTCGCTCGCATCCGGCAGGCGCTGGCCAGCGGCGAGTTCGTGCTGCACTACCAACCCAAGGTCGATATGCGCCAGGGGCTGGTGCTTGGCGTCGAAGCCCTGATCCGCTGGCAGCATCCGGAGCGCGGCTTGTTGCTGCCGGCCGATTTCCTGCCCCTGATCGACGGCAGCGATCTGGCGGTCGAACTGGGTAACTGGGTGCTGGCAGAGGCGCTCGGCCAGATGGAATCGTGGGGCCAGGCCGGGCTCAACCTGGGAGTCAGCATCAACATCGCCGGTGAGCATTTGCAGGCCCCCGGCTTTGCCGATGACCTCGGCCGCCTGCTGGCCAAGCATCCCACGGTGCAACCGTCGGCAATCGAGCTGGAGGTGCTGGAAACGGCCGCCCTCGAAGACATGGTGCTGGTCGGCGAAGTCTTTGCCGCCTGCCGGCAGCACGGCGTTCATTTCGCGCTCGACGATTTTGGCACCGGCTATTCGTCGCTGACCTATTTCCGCCGCCTGCCGGCCGAGGTGCTGAAAATCGACCAGTCTTTCGTGCGCGACATGCTGGACGACCCGGAGGATCTGGCCATTGTCGAAGGCGTCATCGGCCTGACCAAGGCCTTCCGGCGCAAGGTGATCGCCGAAGGCGTCGAGACGCCCGAGCACGGCATGCTGCTGATCCAGCTCGGCTGCGACTGGGCGCAGGGTTTTGGTATCGCCCGGCCGATGCCGGCCGCCGATATTCCGGCTTGGGTGGCTGGCTTTCGGCCAGATCCGCTGTGGAGTTCGATTGCTTCCTTCCAGTGGGCGCGCGAGGACTTGCCGATGCTGCTCGCCGAAGTCGACCACGGGCGCTGGAAAAAGGCGCTGTACGCCTATCTGGCCGATAGCTCCGGTGTCTTGGTGGCGCCGGCCAGCGACTACCGGGAATGTCGTTTCGGGCGCTGGTATTACGGCGTCGCCCAACAGCGCTACGCCCATCTCGACGCCTACGCGGCAATCGACGATGTGCACCGCCGCATTCATCAACTCGGCAGCGAGATGCTTGCCTTGCGTGCCCGGGACGATAGCGGCGAGGCCATGGCCGCCAGGCGCAGCGAGCTGGAGGCGTTGAGTGCCCAGCTCACCGATTGCGTGCAGGGAATCCAGACCGAAGTGCTGCTCGCGGCGGGCGGGCTTTAGCCCGCCGCGGGCGGCCGGCCGCCGTTATTTGATGGCCAGCAGGCTGTCGTCCCAGGCGGTGTGTTTCTCCAGGCCGAGCAGGTTGGCGACGGTGGCGGCGATGTTGGACAGGCCGGCCGTATCTGTCTGGGTGAGGCCCAGTTTGCCGCCGCTGGCGTTGTCGTAGAGGATCAGCGGCACCGGGTTCAGCGTGTGCGCGGTCTTCGCCTTGAACGAGCCGTCCTGGTTCTGGGCCGGCAGTTTGGTTTTCTTGTCCAGCTCGTACATTTCGTCGGCGTTGCCGTGATCGGCGGTGATCAGTGCGACGCCGCCCAACGCGTCGATGACCGGCAGCAGCCGGGCCAGGGCCAGGTCGACGGCTTCGATGGCCATCGTCGCGGCGCGGAAGTTGCCGGTGTGGCCGACCATGTCGCCGTTGGCGTAATTGCAGCGTAGGGTCCGGTACTGGCCGGATTGCAGTGCGGCGATCATCGCGTCGGTGATCTCGGCCGCCTTCATCCACGGCCGCTGCTCGAAGGGCACGACGTCGCTCGGCACTTCCTGCCAGGTTTCGCCGGCGAACTTGCCGGAGCGGTTGCCGTTCCAGAAATAGGTCACGTGACCGAATTTCTGCGTTTCCGAGCAGGCGAACTGGGCGATGCTGGCCTGGCTGAACCATTCGCCCATGGTGTCCTTGATCGCCGGCGGGGCGACCAGGAAGCGTTGCGGTAGCTTCAGGTCGCCGTCGTATTGCAGCATGCCGGCGTAGGTGACGCGCGGGTGGCGCACCCGGTCGAACTTGTCGAAAGCCGCTTCCTCGAAGGCGCGGCTGATCTCGATGGCGCGGTCGCCGCGGAAATTGAAGAAGACCACCGAATCGCCGTCCTCAATCGTACCGACGGGTTTGCCATTTTCGCCGATGACGAAGGGCGGCAGATCCTGGTCGATGGTGCCCGGATTCTGCGCGCGCAGGCCGTTGACCGCAGCGGTCGCATTGGGGAACTGCTGGCCCAGCCCAAGCACATGGGTTTGCCAGCCTTTGTCGACCATCGGCCAGTTGGCGTCGTAGCGGTCCATGGTGATGTGCTGGCGGCCGCCGCCGGAGGCGATGCGGGCGTCGAAGCCGGTGTCGCTGATCTCGGCCAGGAAGGCCTCGAAGGGCACGACGTAGTCGAGGGCGCTGGTTTCCGGCACGTCGCGGCCGTCGAGCAGGGCGTGGATACGCACCCTGGTGAGCCCCTCGGCCTTGGCCTGGACGACCATGGCCTTCAGGTGGTCGATATGGCTATGCACGTTGCCGTCGGAAAAGAGGCCGATGAAATGCAGCGTGCCGGTCCGGGCGCCGGCGACGATCTGTTGCCAGGCCTCGCCCTGCCAGATGGCCCCGGACGAAATCGCGTTCGACACCAGCGCTGCTCCCTGGCTATAGACCTGACCGGCGCCGATGGCATTGTGGCCGACCTCGGAATTGCCCATGTCGTCGTCGGACGGCATGCCGACGGCGGTGCCGTGGGCGCGCAGGCGGATGTTCGGGTAGTTGGCGAACAGGCGGTCCAGCGTCGGCTTGGTGGCGGCGGCGATGGCGCTGCCGGCGGCCGTTTTCGGCAAACCGTAGCCGTCGAGGACGATGATGACGACCGGCCCTTGAACGCCGGCGAAGGTGGAGAGTTTCTGCAACATGGCGAATCCTGGGGGAATGGGTCGGGAGGTTAGCGCTGGTAGACGATCCGGCCGCCGACCAGCGTGGCCTTGACCTGACCGCTCATCGGATAGCCCAGCCACGGCGAATTCTTGCCCCGGCTCTTCAGGGCTTCCGGCGTCAGTTGCCAGGTCGCTGCCGGATCGAAGAGGCAGAGGTCGGCGACGCTGCCGACCGCCAGTTCGCCGCTGGCCAGGCCGAGCACGGCGGCCGGTGCACTGGTGATGCGGGCCAGTGCGTCGGACAGGCCGACACCGGCCGCTTCGGCCCATTTCAGGGTCAGCGGCAGCAGTACTTCGAGACCGGTGGCGCCCGGCTTGGCTTCGCCGAAGGGCAGCAGCTTGTCGTCGGCGCCGACCGGGGTGTGATCGGAGCAGATCGCCGCCAGGCCGGCTGCGGCGGCATCGGACAAGGCCTGACGATCGCCCTGGGTGCGCAGCGGCGGGCAGAAGCGGGCGTGCGGATTGAAGAAGCCGATGTCATTTTCACTGAGCAGCAGGTGATGGACGCCGATGTCGAAAGTGAGCGGCAGGCCTTCCTGTTGCGCCCGGTGAACCAGAGCGACGCCGGGGGCCGAGGACAGCCGGGTCAGGTGCACGCGGCAGCCGGTGTCGCGCACCAGCTGGACCAGGGTGGCAATGGCGATGGTTTCGGCGGCGACCGGGATGCCGGCCAGACCGAGTCGGCTCGACACTTCGCCCTCGTGGGCGATGCCGTTGCGGGCCAGCCAGTAGTCTTGCGGTTGCAGCCAGACGGCGAAGCCGAAGGTGGCGGCGTATTCCATGGCGCGCAGCAGGGCCTCGGTGTCGGTCACCGGCTTGTTGGCCTGCGAGAAGGCGACGCAGCCGGCCTTCTTCAGGCCGGCCAGCTCGGCCAGCCGCTCGCCCTTGAGGCCCAGCGTTAGTGCCCCCAACGGCAGGACGCGGGCCTTGCCAATTTCGGCGCCGCGATGGACCAGGCGGTCGGCCAGTTCCGGTTCGTCGAGCGGCGGGTCGGCATCGGGCGGCACGACGACCGAGGTGACGCCACCGGCGACGGCAGCGGCCAGTTCGGCCTCGATGGAGTTCAGACGGGCGCCGAGGTCGATCAGGCCCGGGCAGACCACGCAACCGGCGGCGTCGATCCGTTCATGGACGACAAAGCCGGCCGGGGCGGTGCCGATGGCGGCAATCTTGCCGTTGGCGACATAGAGGGCGGTATTGCTGCGGTCGACGCCGTTTTTCGGGTCGATTACGCGGCCGTTTTCAATCAGGATATTCATCTCAATTCCCCGCAACGATGCTCATGACCGCCATGCGCACGGCGATACCGAAAGTGACTTGCGGCAGGATCACTGCCTGTGGGCCGTCGGCCACCGCCGAGTGGATCTCGACGCCTCGGTTCATCGGCCCCGGGTGCATGACGATGGCGTCCGGCTTGGCCAGCGCCAGTTTCTGCGGCGTCAGGCCGTAGTGGCGGAAGTATTCGCCGGCCGACGGCAGCAGCGCGCCGTTCATGCGTTCGTTCTGGAGGCGCAGCATGATTACCACGTCGCAATCCTTGAGGCCTTCCTCCATGTCGTGGAAGACATGCACGCCGAGCTTGTCGAGGTGCTTGGGGAGCAGGGTTTCCGGTCCGATGGCGCGCACTTCCGGCACGCCCAGCGAGGTCAGCGCATGGATGTCGGAACGGGCGACGCGCGAGTGCAGGATGTCGCCGACGATGGCCACGCGCAGCTGCGTGAAATCCTTCTTGTAGTGGCGGATGGTGTACATGTCGAGCAGGCCCTGCGTCGGGTGGGCATGCCGGCCGTCGCCGGCATTGACCACGTGCACGTCATGGCGACCGATGCGTTGCAGATGCTCGGCGATCAGGTAAGGGGCGCCGCTCGAGGCGTGGCGGACGACGAACAGGTTGGCGTGCATGGCGCACAGGTTGTCGATGGTATCGAGTAGGGTCTCGCCCTTGGCCGTCGACGACTTGTTGATGTCGAGATTGATGACGTCGGCGGACAGGCGCTTGGCGGCGATCTCGAAGGTGGTGCGGGTGCGCGTCGAGTTCTCGAAGAACAGGTTGAAGACGCTCTTGCCGCGCAGCAGCGGCACCTTCTTCACCTCGCGTGCCGACACTTCCATGAAGGACTCGGCGGTGTCGAGGATCTGGGTGAGGATGGCCTTGGGCAGGCCTTCGATGGACAACAGGTGGGCGAGTTCGCCGTTCTTGTTCAACTGCGGGTTATGCATTTTCCAGTCTCCAGGCGAGTTGACCGTTGTCCTCTTTGCCGAGCACCAGGTTCTGGCCGTCGGCCAGGTCGACTTCCCAGATGCCGTAGCTGGCACCGATCGGCAGTTCGCGGCCGCCGCGGTCGGCCAGCACGGCCAGCGCGACCGAGGCCGGGCGGCCGTAGTCGAACAGTTCGTTGATGGCGGCGCGGGTGGTGCGGCCGGTGTACAGCACATCATCGACCAGGATGATGTGGCGGCCTTCGACGTCGAAGGGGATCAGCGTCGGCTTGACCTGCGGGTGCAGTCCCTTTGCGGCGAAATCGTCGCGGTAGAAGGAGACATCGATCAGGCCGAGCTCCTCGCTCAGGCCGAGCAGTTCCTTCAGGCGTTCGGCGATCCAGGCGCCGCCACTGTAGATGCCAACCAGTGCCGGGTTGCGCTGCAATTGCGGGCGGATCAGTTCGGCCAGTTGCCGGCATTGAGCCTCGGCATCGGGCAGGGGATTAGTCAGGGGTGACATGGTGCGGGCTTTCGAACCAGGTTTGCAGGATGAGTTGGGCAGCCACCGCATCGAGCAGCGGCTTGGCGGATTTGCTGTTGCGGCCGGTTTCGCGCAGCCGCTGTTCGGCATCGAGCGAGGTCAGGCGTTCGTCGGCGAAACCGACCGGCAGGTTGAATCGTCTCTTCAGTCGTTCGCCGAATTTGGTGGCCAGCCGGGTCATGTCGTGCGGCGTGCCGTCGGCATGGGTGGGCAGGCCGACCACCAACTGCTCCGGCTGCCACTCGGCGATCAGTTTGCCGATGGCGGCGAAGCGGTCATCGTTCGACTCGGCGTGAATGGTGGTCAACGGGTGGGCGGTGCCGAGCAGGCTTTCGCCGGTGGCGACACCGATGCGTTTTTCACCGAAATCGAAGGCCAGGACAGTGCCCATCAGCGAGCCGATGCGTTCATGCGTGGCCGGCCACGTCGGACAGTTGGGTGAAGCTGATGCCCAGCTTCTGCATGGCGGCCGGCAGGCGTTCCTCCGGCGGCAGGTCGAACAGGATGGCCGGCTGGGCCGGTACGGTCAGCCACGAGTTCTGGGCCAGTTCCTCTTCGAGCTGGCCGGCTTCCCAGCCGGCATAGCCGAGGGAGACGATGATTTCCGAGGGTTGGCCGGTGCTGCCGACCGAGGCCAGCACGTCGCGTGAACTGCTCAGGCCGACTTCCTGATTCACCGCCAGCGTCGATTGCCACTGGCCGACCGGGCGGTGCAGCACGAAACCGCGGTCGAGCTGCACCGGGCCGCCAAAATAGACCGGCAGCTTGGCCAGTTGCTCGGCTTCGAGTTTGAGATCGATTTTTTCGAACAGCCCGGCTAGGTCCATGTCGATCGGCCGATTCACGATAATGCCCAGCGCCCCGTTCTCGTTGTGTTCGCAGATATAGACGAGGGCGTTGGAAAAATAGGGGTCTTCCAGTGCCGGCATGGCGATCAGGAAGTGGTCGGTCAGGTTGACGCTGTTCATGGCTGGAATTTTAATCGCCGGCGGGGTACAAACCAACCATGACACAAGAAAAAGCCCTCGTCTGGTTCCGCCGCGACCTGCGCGACGACGATCACGCCGCGCTGAGCGCGGCCCTGAGCGGGGCGCGGCAGGTGTACTGCGCCTTCGTCTTCGATACGGAAATTCTCGACGCCCTGCCCTCCCGCCAGGATAGGCGGGTCCATTTCATTCGCGAGTCGCTGGTCGAACTGGATCGCGCCCTGCGCGCCCGGGGCGGCGGCCTGATCGTGCGCCACGGCCGGGCGGTCGACGAGATTCCGGCGCTGGCCCGCCAGCTTGGCGTCGGTGCGGTCTATGCCAATCGCGATTACGAGCCGGCCGCCAAGCAACGCGATAGCGCGGTGGCGGCGACTCTGGCCGGGGCCGGTATCGCCTTCCATGCTTTCAAGGACCAGGCCATTTTCGACGGCGACGAGGTGCTGACCCAGGCCGGCAAGCCATTTTCGGTGTTTACCCCCTACAAAAACACCTGGCTGAAGCGGTTGACCGCAGCCGATTGCGCCCGTTGGCCGGGGGGCGGTTGCCTGGCCGGTGGCGAACTGGCCGGAATGCCCGGGCTGGCCGAGCTCGGCTTTGCGCCGACCGATCTGGCAGAACTCGGCATCCGGCCCGGCATGTCTGGCGCCCGCGCCTTGTGGGACGAATTCAGGGACGGGCGGATCGCGCGATATGGCGCCTTGCGCGATTTTCCGGCGGTGCGCGGGGTCTCCTACCTGTCGGTGCATCTGCGCTTCGGCACCCTGTCCATCCGCGAACTGGTACGCGCCGCCCTCGACCAGTCGGCCGACGTCTGGTTGAGCGAACTGATCTGGCGCGATTTCTACTTCATGATCCTCGACCGTTTTCCGCGGGTAGTCGGCCAGGCCTTCAAGCCGGAATACGACGCCATCCGCTGGGCCGACTGGCCGGAGGGCTTCGCCGCCTGGTGTGCCGGGCGAACGGGTTACCCGCTGGTGGACGCGGCGATGCGCCAGTTGAATCACTGCGGCTGGATGCACAACCGTCTGCGCATGGTCGTCGCCTCCTTCCTGACCAAGGATCTCGGCCTCGACTGGCGACTCGGTGAACGCTACTTCGCCGATTGGCTCAACGATTTCGACCTGTCGGCCAACAACGGTGGCTGGCAATGGGCGGCGTCGACCGGCTGTGATGCGCAACCCTACTTCCGTATTTTCAACCCGGTCAGCCAGTCGGAGAAATTCGATCCGGACGGCAAGTTCATCCGCCGCTACGTGCCGGAGCTGGCGGCCCTGCCAAACAAATACATCCACGCCCCGTGGCTGATGGGGCGGGTCGAACAGGAGGGGCTGGGGGTGGTGATCGGCCGGGATTACCCGGGGCCGATTGTCGATCACGCCCGGGCCAGGGAGCAAACCCTGGCCCGTTACGCCGTGGTCAGGAAGCCTTCGCCTTGATGTAGCCGTCGATCAGGCCGAGCAGCTCGTCTTCGTCGTAGGGCTTGCCGAGGTAGTGGTTGGCGCCGATTTCCAGCGCGTAATTGCGGTGCTTGTCGGCCGTGCGCGAGGTGATCATGATCACCGGCAGATTCTTCAGCTTGTCGTCGGCCCGCACGTTGCGCACGAAGTCGAAGCCGTCCATGCGCGGCATTTCGATGTCGGACAGGATGACGTCGGGGCGGGCGTCGATCAGCTGTTCCAGCGCATCGACGCCGTCCTTGGCCAGAATCACCTGATAACCCTCGCGGGTCAGCAGGCGGCTGGTGATCTTGCGCACGGTCAGCGAGTCGTCGACGACCATGACGGTCGGCAGGCTGGGCGCCGTGCTGGCGACCGGCACCACGTCGCTGGGGGCGACCACCGTCTGCACGCTGACCAGCGCAGTCCGGCTGGCCAGGGCCACCGGGTTGAGGATCAGGACGACGCGACCGTCACCGAGCACGGTGGCGCCGTCGATGCCGACCACGCGGGCCAGTTGCGCTCCGATGTTCTTGACGACGACTTCCTGGTTGCCCTTCAGTTCGTCGACCAGCACCGCCACCCGTTGCGTCCCGGAGCGCAGCAGCAATACCCAGTACTGACGATGGGCTTCCGGCACGGCGCCGGCGTCGCCGAGCAGGTGCGGCAGGAAATGGAAGGGGTAGTGGTTGCCCATCCAGACCGCTTCGCCGTGCTCGCGCAGGCCGGCCAGGGCCTTTTCCTTCATTTCCTGGACCTGCTCGATCATCGTCGAGGGAATGGCGTAGGTATGGGCGCCAACGCGGACCAGCAGGGTCTGGGTGACGGCCAGGGTGAGCGGCAGGTAGAGACGGAAGGTGGTGCCCTTGCCCGGTTGCGACAGGATTTCGATGCGTCCGCCGAGGGCGGTGACCTCGGTCTTGACCACGTCCATGCCGACGCCGCGCCCGGAGACCTGCGTCAGTTCGCTGGCCGTCGAGAAGCCGGGCTGGAAGATGAAGTCGAACAGGCTGGCGTCGTCGGCCGCCTGGCCCGGCTGGAGTAGCCCCATTTCCTCGGCGCGGGCGCGGATGCGGGCGGCGTCCAGGCCCTTGCCGTCGTCGGTCATGGCCAGGATGATTTCGTTGCCTTCCTGGACCAGCGACACGGCAATTTCGCCGGCTTCCGGCTTGCCGGCCGCGGCGCGTTGTTCCTGGCTTTCGATGCCGTGCGTGATGGCGTTGCGCAGCATGTGTTCGAGCGGTGCCAGGATCTTGTCGAGCACCGAGCGGTCCATTTCGACCTGGCCGCCGGCGATGTCCAGACTGGCCCGTTTGCCGACATCCTTGGTAGTCTGGCGGACGATCCGGTACAGACGCTCGGACAGGCTGGCGAACGGGATCATGCGCACAGCCATCAGTTCCTGCTGCAGGCCGCGGTTCAGGCGGGCCTGGGCGATGATCGCCGCGTTGGCGTCGTCGAGGTTCTTCAACAGATTCTGCTGGACGGTGGCCACGTCGTTGACCGACTCGGCCATGAAGCGGGTCAGTTCCTGGAAGCGGGTGAAGCGGTCGAGCTCCAGCGGGTCGAAATCGGCCTCGCCTTCGTGGGTGTGGGCGACCCGTGCCTGGATCTGGCCTTCGGCCTGGATTTCGATGTCGCGCAACTGGCGGCGCAGACGGATGACGTTTTCGGTCAGGTCGAGCAGCGAGCTCTTCAGGCTGCGCATTTCGCCTTCGATCCGGGCGCGGGCGATGGACAACTCGCCAGCTTCGTTGACCAGGCGGTCGACCAGTTCGGCGCGCACGCGCAGGGTGGCCCGGCGGTCGCCGGAGGCTTCGACTTCGCTTTCCCGTTCCCGTTCGCCCTGCGGGCTGGGCGCTGCCGGTTCGGCCGGGGCCGTTGCGCTTGGTGCCGACGCTTCACTGAGCTCGGGGGGGGCGGGTTCGGCCGGCGGGCCGTTGAGCAGATACTCGACGCCCTGGGCCAGCAGGTCGCAACCGCTTTCGATGTCGTCGATCAGGGCCGGGCCAGCCTTGCCGGTACGAACCGCTTCCTGAACCCGGGTTTCGAGCAGGTGGGTCAGTTCGCCCAGATTCATCGCCCCGGCCATCCGGGCGTTGCCCTTGAAGGTGTGCAGCAGGCGGGCCAGTGCCTGTTGCGGGGCGGCCGCGGCGGGGTCGGCGCGCCAGGCGCGCAATTGCTCGGTCAGGGCGCGTAACTGGTCCTGGGCTTCCTCCAGGAAGATGGGCAGCAGTTGCTCGTCCAGTTCGTCCTTCAGTTGCGGCAGCGCGGGCGCCGGGGGCGGGACGAAGGACTCCGCCTCCGGGAGCGGGGCGGTCGGCTGTGCGACGGCGCCGGGCAGCGGGATAATTTCGGCGCTGAGCGGTAGCGGTGCTTCGACGGCGGCGTCCAGTACGGCAGGCGGTGCCAGGAAGATGTCTTCAAGGGCGGCCACCAGTTGCGTCTGCTCTTCCGGTGCTTGCTGCTCGGCCAGCGCGGCAAACATGCCTTCCAGCGTGATGATCGTCTGGCGGACGGTTTCCAGACCTTCGATACTGTCCGGATGGCCGGAGCCGTCGCGCCGCAACAGCGCGTGCTCGAGCGCGATCGACAGGTGGTTGAGCGGCATCAGCCCGACCGTGGCGGCGATGCCGCCCAGGGTATGGGCGGCCCGGGTCATTTCGAAGGTGGTCGGCCTGGTCGGGTTGAGTTCAAGCTGGGCGTAGCTGTCGACCAGGGTTTGCAGATGACCGCGTGCCTCCTCGCGGAAAATGTCGTACAGGGTCGGCGAGGCGGTGACGGTCGGCGGGATTGCCGCAGGCGGAATCTGCTCGCTTTCCGCTGTCGACCGCAGGATTTCTTCGCTTGTCTCGTCGGTCGGGGCCAGCAGGTCTTCGAGGGCGGAGGCGGTGGCCTCCAGGAGCTGTTCTACGCCGGGCTCGCCGGCCAGGTCGGCAACCTCGGTTGGGTCAATAGCGTCGAAGTCCTCGGCCTGGGCTTCCTGGTTGGCGCCTTCGCCGTCGACGGTCGGCGACTCGGGTAATTCGACCAGCAGCGACGGGGCCTCGTCGGCGGCTTCCGGCACCGGCAATTCGATGGTCTGGACCGGCGTCGCCAGTTCGGCCGCCGAGGGGGCGGTGGCGGGGGTTTCCATCGACAGGAAATCCGCTTCGTCGCCGAAATCGATGTTGAATGCCTGGGCGTCGTCGGCGCCGGCCTGGAGCGCCGGTTCCTCGCCGACTGACGGCAGGTCGATGTCAATGGCCAACGCTTCGGGCTCAGCGGCAACGATTTCCTGTGCAGCCTCGGCAAGGTCGATGGCCAGTGTCGGCCCTTCGTCGGGCTCGGTCGGGGGCAGTGCTGCCTCGGAGCCGGCCATCGGCATGGCTGCCGGCTCGCTTGCCAGTGTGGCATCGTCGCTCGCTGCCTCGGGGAAGTCGATGGCGAGGTCCAGGCTTGCTTCCGACGCGCTCGGCGCGGGGGGGGCTTCGGCCTCTGCCGTCGGCATGAGCGCCAGGTCAAAGTCGCCCAGTTCGATGGCGTCGGTCGGGAGTTCTTCCGGGGCCAGGGGGGGGGCTTCAACGAGGGGCTCAACGGCCGGCTCAACAGCCGTCGCCGCAGGCGGGGTGGGGAACGCATCCTCCTGCTCGGCGCCCCGCAGCCGGGCGGCCAGGGCGACCAGCGACGACGGATCGGGCGCTTGGCCGGTGCCGGCTTCCAGGTGCTTGACCCAGGTGCTGAATAGTTGTTCCTCTTCGTCGATCATGCGCAGCAGATCGGCGTTGACCTCCTGCTCCTGGCGCAACCAGAAATTGAGCGTTTGTTCCAGTTCCCAGGCGGCTTCGCCCAGATCCTTGAGGCCGACCATGCGGCCGCTGCCCTTCAAGGTATGGGTGGAGCGGCGGATGGTGGTCAGCGCTTCGCTGTCGTGCGGCGTCGCATGCAGGATGGCAGCCTGTTCGGCGATGGTGGCCAGCACCTCGTTCGCCTCTTCGAGGAAGATGGACAGCAGTTCGGCGTCGATTTCCTCGTGGCTGGCCTGGGCCAGTTCCAGCGTCGCGGCTGACGGGGCCGGGGCTTCGGCAGCCAGTGGCTTGAGACCGGACAGGGCGGCATCGTCGATGGCTGGCGTTGCCACCTGGTCGGCCTCCAGGGCGCTCAGCGCCGCCTTGGCGCTTTCGCCGAGGGCGTGGTCGGCTACCAGGTCGGCGTCCTTTTGCAGGGCTTGCAGGTTCTGTTTCAGTTCGCCCTTGAGGCGCTCGTCCTGTGGTGCCTCCTTGAAGGCTTCGAGCAGCGCCTGGGTTTCCTTTTTCTGCTGCTCCAGCTGGACTTCGAGGGTCGGTTGGGGCAGCGGCTCGTCGGCCTGTTCCTCGTCGACCGTCTCGTCGGCCGACCCACCTTGCAGCTTGCGGACGAAGTGTTCGTAATCGGATTCGCCGTGTTGCAGCGAATCGACGAAGAAACCGAGCAACGACAATTGCTGGGCGACTTCCTCGAAATCGGCGTCGGCCGGTGTGTAACCGGCTTGGGCGAATTGCCGGATGCGGTCGCCACACGCCTTCAGGCTGGCCACGGCGCCGAGATGGCCGAGCATGGTCAGGGCGCCGGCGATCTGTTTGAGCGGGCCGTCGAGTACCGACAGGTCGTGGGTCTTGGTCGGGTCGCGGAAGAAGGCGTCGAGCGCCTGTTCGACCTGGGCCAGGTTGTTCTGGATCTCGCGGCCGACCTGGCCGATCAGCAGCTTTTCCTGGGCACGGCGGGTCATTTCGTCGAGCAGCGGAATGCCCTCGTCGGTGACCGGCTTGCCGGCGATGCAGCCATGGAGGCGGGCCACCATCAGGTCGACTTGCTGGGCGAAGTCGGTGCCGAGGCGGCGGAAATTGTCGAGCGCGCTCTGCAGCAGCAGGATGGCGGTGGCCAGTTCCATGGCCACCGAGTCCGACTGGCGGCGACTGTCTTCGGCCAGCCAGTTGGCCATGGCGGCGAATCCCTGGCCCAGTCGCTTGAGATCGGTATGGCCGATGTCGGCGGTCAGGGCGGCGCACTGGCGGGCGTGGGCGCCGAAGTCGGGCAGCACGCTCTGGCTGCCGGTGCAGAACTTGTTCCACAACTCTTCGGTGGTGGACAGGGTTTCACGCAGGCGACGCAGCGCCGCTTCCTGCGGCTGATTGGTGCTCGGTGCCGCACTCGGCAACATGGCCGGCAGCTGGAAGGCGCCCTGGATCTGGGCGACCAGCGGACTTTGCCCGGCCGGGGCCTGGGCGACGAAATAGAGGGCGTCGCGCATGATACGTTCGGCAACATTGGCCGAACCTTCGAGCTGGCGCCGAATCTGGGTGTCGATGCGCGAACAGAGTTGCTTGGCCCGGTTTTCGGTGGCGATATCGGGGTTGGCCAGGGCTTCGCTGAAGCCGAGGGCGGCCCACCAGAAGGCGCGGGCGGCCGGGGTTTCCTGGGTGGCCTCGATGGTGGCCAGCGCCTGGTGCATGGCGTCTAGCCCGGCGGCAGCCTGTTCGGGATTCTTCAGCCAGGTCAGCAGGCCCTTCTGGTAGCGCATGCGCTGGGCGCGCAGGATTTTGCGCAATTCTTCGGCGTCGACCGCAGGCTTTGCGCTGGCGCGCTTGGGCGGGCGGGCCGACAGGTCGGGGTAGAACAGGTCGGTGGCGTGGCTGGTGCTCTGGCCACGGGCGTCGGCCAGGGCCTGGTAGGCGGGGAGCAGCCGCAAGGGCTGGTTCGGCTCGCCAGCCATCAGGTCGTCGAGGTACTGGCGAATGGCCGACAAGGCCAGATTGATCGTCGCCGACACGTCGCCGTCCCGGGTCAGTCGCCCTTCTTCCAGCCCGATGAGCAGGGCTTCGAGCGACTCGGTGACCTGGGTGACACCGTCCAGGCCGACGATGGACAGCGCGCCGTGTACCTGGTGGATGTGGGTGCGGCCGAACTTGAGCTGGGTGGCATCGCCGCTTTCGTCGTAGCGGGCAAGCGCCTCCTTGGCGCGCTCCAGGGCCAGATCGATCTCGCTCTTGACCCAGGTCAGCGGGCCCAAATCAAATTCGCTTGCAGCGTTCATGCTCACTCGGCTGGTTGGGTCAGGCTACCTTGAAACCGGCGACCGAACCCTTCAGTTCGGAGGCCAGGGCGGTCAGTTCGTCCACCGCCTCGGCGGTGCGTTGCGTACCGGCGGTGGTCTGTTCGGTGACGCGCAGAATGTCCTGCATCAGCTTGGCCACGTTGGTTGCCGAGTTGGCCTGGTTCTGCGTCGAGGCCGAAATGTTTTCAATCAGGCTGGACAGGTTGCGCGACACCTGGCCGATCTCGGCCAGCGCCTGACCGGCGGCGTCGGACAGCTTGGCGCCCTCGACCACACCCTGGGTCGATTGTTCCATGGCGGACACGGCATCCTGGGTATCGGTCTGAATGGTCTTCACGATCGCCGCGATCTGCTTCGTCGCTTCGGCCGAACGTTCGGCCAGTCGCTGCACTTCCTCGGCAACCACGGTAAAGCCGCGGCCCGCGTCGCCGGCAGAAGCGGCCTGGATGGCGGCGTTCAAGGCCAGCACGTTGGTCTGTTCGGTAATGTCGGAAATCAGTTCCACGATTTCACCGATCTCCTGCGAGCTTTCGCCGAGGCGCTTGATGCGTTTCGAGGTTTCTTGGATCTGGTTGCGAATTTCGTTCATGCCCTTGATCGAGTCCTGCACGGCCAGCGTCCCCTTTTCGGCGGCAGCCAGCGACTGGCGGGCCACGTCGGCAGACTGGTTGGCGTTGCCGGAAACTTCGTTCATCGAGCGGGCCATGTCGAGCGCCGACTGGCCGGCTTCCTGAATTTCGCTGGACTGGCGCTCGGCGGCGTCGAGCAGTTCGGCGGAGGTCTGGCGGGCGATTTCGGTCGCTGCCGTCACTCGGTTCGCCGCGTCGTTGATGCGGCCGACCAGAACGCGCAGTTCTTCAATGGTGTAGTTGATCGAGTCGGCGATGGCGCCGGTGATGTTTTCGCTCACCGTCGCGGTAACCGTCAGGTCGCCGTCGGCCAGGTCGCCCAGCTCGTTCATCAGGCGCAGAATGGCTTCCTGGTTCTCGCGGTTGGTTTGTTCCGAGGACTGGCGTTGCTGTTCGGAGGCGTCTGCCCGGTGGCGGGTGTCGTCGAGATAGACCTTGGCCAGCAGGGCCAGGGTGGCGACGGCAGCGACGGCCAGCAGGATCAGCAGGACCAGGTAGAAGCCGCGGTCCGACAGTTCTTCCTGATAACCGGCCGCCAGTTCATCGGTGGCTTTGAGCAGTTCGTCGCTCTCGCGGAAGATGCGCGAACCGGCTTGCTTCGAGAGCACCAGCGGCTGCATGTTGCCGAGAATGCTGGCAACGGCTTCCTGGTATTCCTTGAAGGCGACTTCCAGTTCGCCGAATTTTTCCCGGCTGTCGGCATCGCCGCCCTTGGGCAGGGCTTGCAGATTGTCGCGGAAGGCGTTGGTGTCCTTGCCGAGCAGGAAGGCCACTTCCGGGCTGATCTGGTCGCCGACCAGCAGTGCCGAGGCGTTCTTGGCGATACGCTGGGTCAGCATCACCAGCTGGTTGGCGGCGGCGATCTCGCGGGCCGAACTGCTGCCTTGCAGCTTGAGGGCGGCGATCTGCTCGGTCAGTTCGAGCATGGAGGCATTCTTGCCGTCGATGATGGCGACGTTCTTGGCGAGGGCCAGCAGGTTGCTTTCCTGGCCGATCACGGTCGTCGCGTCCTTGTCCATTTCGGCCCAGCGCTGGCTGAGAGCGTCGATCTGCGGGCGGACGGCATCGGGCGAAGGCGGCACGCTGGTGCCATTGATCTCGCCGCCGAGTGACAGGCGGTCGAGCAGCTGGCTGAAGGTTTCGCGCGATTCCTTGAGCTGGGCGAAGGCAGCCTGGTTACCCTGAATGGCCAGCGACGAGGCCTTGGCCAGACGTTGCGACAGCATGCGCATTTCGCCGGAGGCGGCGACATAGGCCGTGCCGTAGGTCGATTCCCGGTTGTCGTGATAGACCAGGGCGGCGATGGCGACCAGCAAGAGGACAAATCCCCCGCCCAGCGTTTTCATCTGCTGGATGACCGGCTGGCCGGCCAGGAAGCCTGGCATCGGCAGGCTGAGGGCCTTGGCGGCCGGTGCCGCCGGGGAAAAAGCATCCGAAACGGTCAATGCCGAGGCGTCGCTCTTGCCTTTGCCAAATTTCGGGAGCTTGAAGCTGAAAGCCATCTTGTCGTCCTCCGCCGGGGCTCAGGCCCCGATGTTCATGAATTTGTCGTCGGCGAGCAGCTCGCGGACAGAAAGTTTGCGCCAGATGCGGTCCTGGCTGTCGGCATAACGTTCGGCGCCCCAGGCCGGGAAGGCCGGGTCCGGCAGTTCCGGGGTGAAGCCTTCGGGATTCTTCAAGCCGAGCATGCGGGTGACCAACAAGGCTGCATTCGAGCCGAACTTGACGCCGACGAGCAGCAGGCGGGTATTGGCGTTCTGCGGCGTCGGCTGGCCGCCGCAGAACACCGAAAAATCGGTGACCGCATGCAGGTTGCCGCGAATGTTGGCCAAACCGGTAAACCACGGTTGGGTCAGCGGTACCGGCGTCAGCTGCGGGGCCTGGACAATTTCACCGCTGTCGGACAGGTCGATCAGCCAATTCTGGTCGCCGGCCTGCAGGCCCAGCCAGGAAATCGATCCCTTGCCACGTGCAGCCGTGGTCAGGCGACCGGCCAGGTATTCCTGGAAGTCACGAAGACTGGTTTTTCTGGCCATCGTCTAGGGCAGTGCAGCGACTCTTTGCAGCAGTTCCTCGGGATTGAGCGGCTTGACCAGATAATCCACGGCGCCCTGGCGCAGCCCCCAGATCTTGTCGGTTTCCTGGCCCTTTGAGGTGCATACGATGACCGGGATGCCCTTGGTTTCGTCGTCGCGGGTCAGGGTGCGGGTGGCCTGGTAGCCGTTGAGGCCAGGCATCACGACATCCATCAGGATCAGGTCGGGCTTGATGGCCTTGGCCTTGGCGATGCCTTCCTCGCCGTTTTCGGCGGTGCTGACCTGATAGCCGGCCTTGGTCAGCACGTCGACGGTGAAGAAACGTTCGGTGGGAGAGTCGTCGACGACAAGAATGTTTTTGACGGGCATGTGTGCTCCAGTAAAACTAGGTGGATTCGGGCGTATGGGAGAAGGCGGAAACCGTTTGCAGCAGACTATCCTTGGTAAACGGCTTGGTCAGATATTGGTCGGAACCGACCATGCGACCGCGCGCCCGGTCGAACAGCCCGTCCTTGGAGGACAGCATGATGACCGGCGTGGCCTTGAAACGGGCGTTTTTCTTGATCAGCGAGCAGGTTTGATAGCCGTCAAGGCGCGGCATCATGATGTCGCAGAAAATGACTTCCGGCTGATGGTCGGCAATCTTGGCCAGGGCATCGAAGCCGTCTTCGGCGAGCACGACCTGACACCCGGCCTGCACGAGGAAGATTTCCGCGCTCCGCCGAATCGTGTTGCTGTCGTCAATGACCATTACCTTGACGCCACGCAGTCTGGATAAGTCAGCCAATTCCGTGTCCCCCGGCCTCTTCATGGGAGGCTTTTTGCTATTGGTGCATCATACTACGGAAGAACTGGATTCGGATAAAATCGCCAGCATTCCAGCTATCCACTTCTGTGTCCGTGACGGGTACGGAGTTTTCGAGTGCCGACCCTGATGACAACGAATATCCCTTCGCCGCCCCAGGTCCTGGTCTTTGCTGCCAGCGACCCGTCGTCGGGCGCCGGCATCCAGGCCGACCTGCTGACCCTGGCCAGCCTCGGCTGCCATCCGCTGACCGCGCTGACCGCGATTACCGTGCAGGACACCGTTGGCGTGCAGAGCGTGCAGCCGGTGGCCGCCGAACTGCTTGAGCAGCAGGCGCGCACGGTGCTCGAGGACATGCCGGTGGTCGCCTTCAAGATCGGGCTGCTGGGCAGCGTCGAGAACGTGCTGGCGGTGGCCGAGATCGTCGGCGACTACCCGGAAATCCCGCTGGTCTTCGACCCGGTGCTGGCCTCTGGTCGCGGTGACGAGTTGTCCGGCGAGGACATCATCGCCGCGATGCGCGAAATGCTCTTGCCGCAAACCACCATCATCACCCCCAACGCACCGGAGGCTCGCCGGCTGGCCGAGAGCGACGAGGACGACAGCGAGCCCTCGCTCGATGTCTGCGCCCGGCGCCTGATCGAGATGGGGGCGCAATATGTGCTGATCACCGGCACCCACGAGAATACCCCGCAGGTGGTCAATACCTTGTACAGCGCCGACGGCGTGCTGCGCCGCGACCGCTGGGAACGTCTGCCCGGCAGCTACCACGGCTCGGGCTGTACGCTGGCCTCGGCCATCGCCGGCTGCATCGCTGGTGGTGCCAGCGTCGAGGATGCCGTGCGAGATGCCCAGGATTATACCTGGCAGACGCTGAAGAACGGTTTCCGGGCCGGCATGGGCCAGTTCATTCCCGACCGCCTGTTCTGGGCGCGCGACGAAGAGGGCGAGACGCCGGCAGTCGCCGATAGCAAGGATGGCGATGCCAGTTAAGTTGCGCGGCCTCTATGCCATCACTCCGGAGCGGGCCGACGGCGCCCGTCTGCTGGCCGAGGTCGAGGCGGCACTGGCCGGCGGCTGTCGGCTGCTGCAATACCGCGACAAGTTCAGCGCCATGGCCGAGCGGGTGGCGCGAGCGCGGGCGCTGCGGGCCCTGACCCGCCGTCATGGCGCCCGCCTGCTGATTAACGACGACCTGGCCCTGGCCTTTCTGGTCGATGCCGATGGCGTGCACCTGGGCGCGGACGACGGCAACCTGGTTGCCGCCCGCGCCATTCTCGGCCCGGACCGGCTGCTCGGCGCCTCCTGCTATGCCGACCTCGCTGTCGCCGGCAAAGCCGCGGCGGCCGGGGCCGACTATGTCGCGTTCGGTGCCGTTTATCCGTCGCCGACCAAGCCGCAGGCGACGGTGGCGGCGGTCGACCTGTTTTCCCGGGCAAAAGCCGCGTTTGCCGCAGCGACCTGCGCCATCGGCGGCATTACCGTCGACAATGCACCGCCGCTGATTGCCGCCGGCGCCGACCTGCTCGCCGTCATCACCGATCTATTCTCGGCGCCGGACATTGCCGCCTGCGCCACCCACTATCAACGTCTCTTCGAGGAAGCACAGCCATGACCACCCGCAACCAGCAACTGTTCGATCGCGCCCAGCGCCACATCCCGGGCGGCGTCAATTCGCCGGTCCGCGCCTTCCGCTCGGTCGGCGGCACGCCGCTGTTCTTCCAGAAAGGTGCCGGCGCCAAGGTGCAGGATGCCGACGGCCGGTGGTACACCGACTACGTCGGCTCCTGGGGGCCGATGATCCTCGGCCACGCCCATCCGGAAGTCATCGCCGCCGTGCAGTCCGCCGTCGTCGACGGCCTGTCGTTTGGCGCGCCGACCGAGAAGGAGGTCGAGATCGCCGACCTGTTGTGCGACCTGGTGCCGTCGATGGACATGGTCCGCCTGGTCTCCTCCGGCACCGAGGCGACGATGAGCGCTATCCGGCTGGCCCGTGGCTACACCGGGCGCGACCTGCTGATCAAGTTCGAAGGCTGCTACCACGGCCATTCCGACAGCCTGCTGGTCAAGGCCGGCTCCGGCCTGCTGACCTTCGGCAACCCGTCGTCAAGCGGCGTGCCGGCCGACCTCGCCCAGCACACGCTGGTCCTGGCCTACAACGACCCGCAGCAACTGGCCGACGCATTCGCCCAACATGGCGACAAGATCGCTGCCGTGATCGTCGAACCGGTGGTCGGCAACATGAACCTGATCGCCCCGACCCAAGAGTTTTTGCAGGCCATGCGCGCGTTGACCGCAGCCCACGGTGCCGTGCTGATTTTCGACGAAGTAATGACCGGTTTTCGCGTCGGCTTGAAGAGCGCGCAAGGCCTGTATGGCATCACGCCGGATCTGTCCACCTTCGGCAAAGTGGTCGGCGGCGGCATGCCGCTCGGCGCCTTCGGCGGCAAGCGCGCCATCATGGAACAGATCGCCCCGCTCGGCCCGGTGTACCAGGCCGGCACGTTGTCCGGCAACCCGATCGCCACGGCGGCCGGGCTGGCCACGCTGAAGCTGATCCAGGTGCCCGGCTTCTACGAGGCGCTGACTGCCAAGACCAAGGCGTTATGCGATGGCCTGGTCGGCGCCGCCAGGAAGCACGACATCGCCTTCAGCGCCCAGAACGTCGGCGGCATGTTCGGCCTCTATTTTGCCGAGCAATGTCCGGGCACCTACGACGCCGTGCTGGCCTGCGACAAGGAAGCGTTCAACCGTTTCTTCCACGCCATGCTCGATGCCGGCCACTACTTTGCGCCGTCGGCCTTCGAGGCCGGGTTCGTGTCGGCGGCGCACAGCGAGGCCGATATCGCCGCGACGGTAGCGGCGGCCGATGCCTACTTTGCCAGCATCAAGTAAACGGTGAGCACCGGCTTCGCCTGGGCCATCCTGTTCGTGGCTGGCCTCTGCGAGGTCGGCTGGGCGGTCGGTCTCAAATACACCGAAGGCTTCAGCCGCCTGTGGCCCTCGCTGGCCACTTTGCTGGCCATGGTGGCCAGTGTCGCCCTGCTCGGCTGGGCGCTGAAGGTGCTGCCGCTGGGTACCGCCTATGCGGTGTGGACCGGCATCGGCGCGGTCGGCACGGCCATTCTCGGCATTTACTTGTTCAACGAATCGCGCGAGGTATTGCGCTTCGTCTGCATCGGCCTGATCGTGGCCGGCATCGTCGGTCTCAAGCTGGTGACACCGGACTCAGCCTGAATTGGCGCACCGATATGGTGCGCAACATGAGGCCTTCATGCAGATGGCACTTCGTTGGTGCGCCAGCCGGGCGGAGTCCGCCGAAATTCGACGGCCGGCGCGGCCGGCACCCTTTTTGCTGTACTGCAACATCCGCCGGGATGGCGGCCATGCAACGCGGAAAGGGAGAGTCAGCATGAGCAAACGCAAGGGATCACGTTCGAAAGACAGCCTCGATTATCTGTCCGGCTTCATGGGCGGGCTGCGCGCCGACCAGAAGCGGCTGACCGAAATTCAGTCCACCTACGACAACCTGAGCCTGCTCGGCCAACTGCTCTGCTCCGGCACCGATATTTCCCGCATGCGCGAGGATTTCAACGAGCTGGCCACGCAGTTGCTCGACCAGCTGGCCCGCGAGCACTACCAGAAGGCTGCCCTCAACCTGGATTCCTGCGCCCGGGTGGCGATCGACATCCTGACCCGCAATCTCTACGAGCGCACGGCCGATATCGGCTTCCTGGCCAGCGATGCCGAAATCCGCGCCTTCGCCGAGGCGGCCGCAACGGCCCCGGCTGCCGGGCTGGTTATCGAACGCCAGGCCTTGCAGGCGCATTTCGCCGAATATGTGCGCAAATACTCCGTTTACCACAACATCATCCTGCTCTCGCCGGCCGGCGAGGTGCTGGCCCAGCTTGACGACGGCAATCCGGTCGTCCGTTCGACCGATCCCTTGGTGCAGGAAGCGCTGAATACCGAGCAGGCCTATGTCGAGGTGTTCCGCCCGACCGACCTGTTGCCCGGCGAAGCCAGTCCGCTGGTCTATGCCTATCGCGTCATGGCCACCGACGGTAGCCGGCCGCTCGGCGTGCTGTGCCTGTGCTTCCGCTTCCAGGACGAGTGCCGGCGCATTTTCGACAGCCTGATCGGCGAGGACGAATGGACGGTGATCACCCTGCTCGATGCGCAGGGCCGAGTCATCGCCAGCAGCGATCCCTACCAGTTTCCGGCCGGCGTCCGGCTGGAGACGGTGGACGATGCCGCCTGCCGCGTCGTCCGTTTCGCCGGCCGCGAATACCTGGCAACCAGCCGGCCAACCCAGGGCTATCAGGGTTACGCCGGGCCGGGCTGGGTCGGTCACGCGCTGGCCCCGCTCAATCATGCCTTTGAGATGGCCGAGGCGCACGAGCTGGAGCAGGTGCCGGAAGATTTTCTCGATGGTGTGCTGGAAACCAGCACCCTGTTCAGCCAGGAGCTGCGCAGCATTCCGTTACGCGCGAGCAGCATCCAGCATGAGCTGAACCGCGCCGTGTGGAACGGCTATGTCTTGCTGGTGCGCGATGCGCTGGCCGCCCAGAATGCCGCCTTCGCCAAGGTCTTGCTGCGCGAGATCGGCAGTACCGGCGTGCGCACTCGCCAGGTATTCAGCGAATCGACCGGCAGCCTTTACCAGACCGTGGTGTCGTCGGTGCTGTCCACCTGCACGCGGCAGGCGGCATTGGCCATCGAACTGATGGACCGCAACCTGTACGAACGGGCCAACGACTGTCGCTGGTGGGCGCTGACCCGCAGCTTCCGCGAGGAGCTGGCCGTGGCCGACCCGCAGGACAAGGCCCAGCGCCAGCGGCTGACTGAGGTGCTGCGCCGGATCAACGGCCTGTACACCGTCTACAGCAACCTGATCCTGTTCGACCAGGGCGGTCGCGTGCTGGCCGTCTCCAACCCGGCCTACCACGACTGGCTGGGCAGGACACTCGGCGAAGGCTGGGTGCGCCCGGCCCTCGGCCTGGCCGATACGCAGAGTTACAGCGTGTCGGGCTTCGAGCCCAGCGCGCTGTACGACGGCCAGTCGACCTACGTCTATGCGGCCGGCGTGCGTGCCGCCGACGACGAACCGGTCGGGGGCATTGCCGTCGTCTTCGATGCCGCGCCGCAGTTACGCGCCATGCTGCACGATGCGCTGCCGCGCCGGACCGACGGCCAGGCGGTGGCCGGCGCCTTTGCCGTGTTCGCCGAACGCGACGGCCGGGTAATCGCCGCCACCGACCCCGAACTGACGCCGGGTACGCGCCTGATGATCGGCTACGAGTTTTTCAACCTGCAAGCCGGCGACAGCTGTACCAATGTGGTCATCTACAACGGTTGCTACTACGCCGTCGGCTCGTCGATGAGCGCCGGCTACCGCGAATATCGGGGCGCCGGCGACGGCCAGCGTGGCGGCGTCGTGGCCCTGGTCTTCTCGCCGCTCTCCGACCGCATCGTCGATGGCGAGCGGCTGACGGGGCGCCGCGATGCGCTGGTCGATACCTATGCCCGGCGTCTGCCGGATGCTGCGGTCGACAGCGTCGATGTGGCCTGTTTTTATGTCGGGCGGAACTGGTACGGCGTGCGTTCCAGTCATGTCGTCGAAGCCGTCGATGCCGATCGCCTGACCCCGTTGCCCGGGGTTTCGGAAGCCCTGTGCGGCTGCCTGATGTATCGCGATCAGGCGATCAGCGTGTTCGACCTGTCGGCCATCCTGTCGCCGCGCCAGCCGGTCAGCGAGCGGCGTCGGCCGAGCAGTGCCGGCAAACGGCAGGTCGTCGTGCTACAGGTGCCGGAACAGCAGACCCGCTTCGGCATTCTGGTCGATCAGCTGGGGGCCGTCTGCGAAATTCCGGCGGCCCGCATCGAGGCGCTGCCCGGCATGATGAGCGAGGGCAATTCGCCGATCGAAAGTCTGGTCAAACCGCATGCCGACGATGTCGAGCGGCGCATCCTGATGGTGTTGTCGGCCACTCGCATGCTGCACCGCCTGGGCGGCGCTGGCCTGACCTCGGGAAGCGGCTGGGCGCTCCCGGAAAGGTGATGAAGCGGCGCGGGCTGTTCTCAGCCCGGCCGCTTGACCGCTGCGGCGCTCGCCTGCTCCAGCTTGCGATGCGCTTCGCGGCGCTCGGCCTGGCGTAACGCCAGGTAAGTCAGCCAACCCACCCCGGCCATGCCCACGGTAAATCCGCCATAGGCCAGCGGCCAGGGGATGCCGGCGGTCATCATCGAGAATTCCGACATGCCGCCGATACCGGCCACGATATTGATCGGCATGAAGACGATGGACAGCTTGGTCAGTTTCGAGACGCGCTGATTCTGGTTGATGTTGATGAAGCCGACCACCGCATCCATCAGGAAGTTGATCTTGCCGAACAGGAAGGAGGTGTGACCGTCCAGCGACTCGATGTCGCGCATGATCTGGCGCGAATCCTCCAGTTGGGCTGCCGACAGGAACTTGCCGCGCATCAGGAAGGAAACGGCGCGCCGGGTATCCAGCACGTTGCGCCGGATGCGCCCATTCAAGTCTTCCTGACGGGCGATGTCGGCCAGGATGTTGCCGGCTTCCTCGTCGGTCAGCTTGGTGTTGAGCACCTTCCGGCCGACCGATTCCAGTTCGGCATAGACGTCTTCCAGACGGTCCGCGGAATATTCGGCGTCGGCGGCGTAAAGGTCGAGCAGCACGTCGGTGCCGTCATTGACGTAACCCGGCTTGGTCCGGGCGCGCAGGCGCTGCAGGCGGAAAACCGGCAACTCCTCGGTACGCACCGAAAAGAGGATGTCCTTGTGCAGGATGAAGGCCACGGCCACGTTGCGCGACTCATCTTCCAGATCGAGCAGGAAGTCGGAGTGCAGATGCACTTCGCCGTTATCCTCGATGTAGAAGCGGGCGCTGGCCTCGAGGTCGGTGAGGTCTTCCGGATCGGGCAGCTCCAGGCCGAAATACTTGCCGACCCACTCGCGCACGCGCGGTGTCGGGGCGACCAGGTCGACCCAGATCGGCTTGATGTTGGCCAGTTGCAGCGGCCGGTCGACAGTAATCTGCCGCAGGCGCCCATTGTGCAACTCGAAGGCATTGACCATCACCTTGGTGCTGGTGTGATGGCCGTCGCCGACTAGGTCCTCGCAGATTTCCTCGGAGAGCAATTCCAGGATGGAATCGATGCGCTCCTCGGCGATTTCCTTCCAGGCCAGCAGGCGGTCTTCTTCCGGCAGCGCGCTGAGCACCAGGGCGACGGTTACCGTCGGCAGGCGGGCAAACAGGTGGCGCAGTTCGACGATATGCTGGCGCTGGACCAGGCTTTCCACTGCGTCGTGCCGACCGGTATCCTGGCGCCGCGACACATCCTCGGCCAGCCGATGCTTGGCGAGCAGGCTCTGCACCTCGGCAAGGTCGTCCTTGACGGTATCGGCTTCAGTCAGGTTGTGTTGTTCGCTCATGAGACTTCATGGTGCGCTGCGCAAGAAGGCCGCCATTCTAGCACCGCAACGGAGCAAAGCCTGCCGATCAGGGAATCTCCGCACCCGGCATCCGCCCGAGAATGATCGCCGTCTTGCGACCGAGCCCGGGGGCGTTGCGATTGCGATCATAGAAGCGCGGGTTGGGTACCATGCCGGCCAGCCGGGCCGCCTGTTCCGGGCCGAGCTGGCCGGCGCCGATGCTGTAGTAATGGCGGGCGGCCGCCTCGGCACCGAACACGCCGTTGCCCCATTCGATGACGTTGAGGTAGACCTCGAAGATGCGCTGCTTGCTCCACAGGTTTTCCAGCATCAGCGTGATGATCGCTTCCTCGGCCTTGCGGAAATAGGATTTGTTCGGGGTCAGGAAAAGGTTCTTGGCCAGCTGCTGGCTGATGGTCGAGCCGCCGGCGACGAAGCGGCCCTTTTTCTGGTTCTTCTCCAGCGCTTTCTGCATGCCTTCCCAGTCGAAGCCTTCGTGATCGACGAACTTGGCGTCCTCGGCGGCGATGATGGCCCGCTTCAGGTGCGTGGAGATGCGGTCGTAGGGGACCCATTCCTTCTTCAGCTGGGCGTCGGGTTTCTTTTCACGCAGTTCGGCCAGGCGGATCTCCATGAAACGCGTCGTGCCGGGATTGACCCAGCCCCACCACAGCACCCAGCACAGCAGCCAGACCTGCCAGAGCAGGAAGAGGCCGAGCAGGAGCAGCAGAGCACGCTTGAGCCAGCGGCCGGCCGTTTTCATCCGGCGAGCTGGCGCCGCAGCTCGGCGAGCAGGGCCGTGGTGGCCGGGCGGACACCGCGCCAGACGAAAAAGGCTTCGGCGGCCTGTTCGACCAGCATGCCGAGGCCGTCGGCCAGCACGCCGGCCCCCTGTTCCCGGGCCTGGCTCAGGAAAGGGGTGTCGCCCCGGCCGTACATCATGTCGTAGGCCAGGCTGCCGGGGGCGAACAGGGCGGCCGGTAGGGGCAGTGCCTGGCCGGAAAGGCTGGCCGAGGTGGCGTTGATCACCACATCGAAGCATTGGCCGGCAATTTTTGCGAAATTTCCGGCGTTGACCGCAGCGATATCGGCGAAGGCAGCGGCCAGTGCCTCGGCTTTGTCGGCCGAGCGATTGGCGATGCACAAGGCGGCCGGCATCTCGGCGAGCAGCGGGGCAATGACACCGCGCGCCGCGCCGCCGGCGCCGAGCAGCAGGATGCGCTGGCCAGTCAGGGAGTGACCGAGGTTGTGGGTGATGTCGCGCACCAGACCGGCTCCGTCGGTGTTGTCACCGAGGATTTCCTGCCCGTCGAAACGCAGCGTATTGACCGCCCCGGCTCGCGCGGCGCGCTCGGACAGCCGGTTGCTCAAACGGCAGGCTTCTTCCTTGAACGGCACCGTGACGTTCGCCCCCTTGCCGCCTTGAGCGACAAATTCGTGCACGCTGGCGGCGAAACCGTCGACCGGCGCCAGGCGGGCTTCATAGCGCATGTCCTGTGCGGTGGCAGCGGCAAATGCAGCATGGATCAGCGGCGATTTGGAATGGGCAATGGGATTGCCGAAAACGGCGTAGAGATCGGTCATTTGGCGGAAACCTGGTCGCCCTGGGTGAAATACCAGGCGCGGGTGATTTCGAGTATGTCGGTATCACGCCGGATGTCGGGCGGAAAGGCCGAGTAGGGCGAAGCCATCTGGACGATGCGGCGGGCAGCGTCGTCAAGCACCTTGTGGCCGGAGGAGCGGTTGATTTCGATGTTGGCCACGCTGCCGTCGGCCCGGATCGCCACGGTCAGCGTCAGCGAACCGTACAGCTTGCCGCGTGCCGCCTCCGGGTAGTTCAGCGTGCCGATGCGCTCGATCTTCTGGCGCCAGTCCTCGATGTACTGGGCGAAACGGTATTCCTCGGCGCGGGCGCCGACAAATTTCTTGCGCGGCCGCTTGCTGTACTCGTCCACCGACTTGCTGATCTCGCCTTCGAGGCGGGCCATGGCGCGGGCCGACTCGGCGAGGTCGAAGCCGCTCGGCGTTGCGGCCGGCGTCGGCTGTTCGCTGGCGTTGCGGGCGACGGGCGCCGAGCGCAGGCTCTTGGCCTGGGTCAGCATGGTTTGCTGGCGCGCTTCCAGTTCATGGACGCGGCGCTTCATCTGTTCGAGGTCGCTGCCGGCCGTTTGTTGCTGGGTGGGCGGCAGTGGCGTCCTGGCCCGGCGGTTGTCGTCGGTATTGCCGCCGCCGTCCAGATTGGCCTGGGCCAGCGCCTGGGCGTCGTGCGGTTTGCGCGCCGAGCGGGCATTGACCAGGATGATGTCCATCGCCTTGTCACGCAGGCTGTTGGCGGCGTCGGGAAATCTGAACTGCAGGGTCAGCGCGGCGCCATGCACGAAGACGGAAAGGCCGAGTCCGACGGCCAGCGGCGACAGGCCGGACAACCAGTTGCCCAGCCGATAGCGGAGGGTCGCCTGGCCCAGGCTCACTGCTCGGCCTCCTCCTCGGCGACGGCGGCTGCGTTGGCGGCCAGCGTCGTCAGGTAACGGCAAGTCAGTTCCGGAGCCAGCAGGTCGATGCTATCGACCGCCAGCCTGACCCGGGTACCCGGACCCAGATCGCCCGGCATCGACGGCACGCGCAGCAACAGCGGCAGGTGGTCAAGCTTGACGCTCTGCTCGCGGCGCACGGTGGCGTCGATTTCGCCGATGCCGTTCTGTTGCAGCCAGCGCAGGCACCAGTAACGTTCCATCAGGCGCTGGAAATCGGCGTAGGCGGCGTAGGTCTGCTCGAAATCGCGCATGGCGCCGAACAATTCGGCCGATTTCTGGGCGAAGGCCGGCGTTTCGCCCTTCAGGCAGGCGATCAGTTGCCATTGATTGACCAGGTCGCAGTAACGGCGCAGCGGCGAGGTCATCCAGGCGTACTGTGGAACACCGAGACCTTCGTGCGGCAGCGGCGAGGTTGTCATCCGGACCTTGCCCTGGGTCTGGGCGCGGTACAGGCAGGCGACGTTCTTCTCGGCGAGCAGGCCGCCCCAGGTCGAGTTGGCGACGATCATCAGTTCGGCGACCAGCTTGTCGAGCGGGCTGCCACGCTTCCTTTCGGAAATGCCGACCGTGCAGCTATCCGGCTCGGCCAGATCGCCGGCAATCTCGAAGTTGTAATCGTTGATGCCCTGCATGGCCGACGGCTTGCCGCGCCGACCTTCGCAGGCGTTGGCGAAGTGCCACAGGTGGACCAGTTCGTCCTTGAACGGCTGGTCGGGCAGCGGGCCATTGATCGTTTCGGCGTTGAACCACGGTTCGATTTCGTGGTGGCGCAGGTTGGCGGCGATGTGCACCATTTCCAGCCGCGATTCGTGGCTGAGGATTTCCAGCGAGTCGTTGACCGTTAAATACAGGGACACGGCCGGGCAATCGACGCCGCCGGCCAGCGTGTAGTTCTGCACCACGGCGTCGGGCAGCATGGTGATCTTGTTGCCCGGCATATAGACCGTGGACAGCCGGGCGCGGGCGACGCCGTCCAACGGCGAACCATGCTCGATGGCCAGGCCGGGGGCGGCGATGTGGATGCCGATGCGGCTGCCGATGCCGGGCAGTTTGACCACCGACAGTGCATCGTCGATCTCGGTGGTGTTGGCGTCGTCGATCGAAAAGGCGCGCACGTCGGCGCGCGGCAGGTCGCGCGGCAGTTTCGGCGCCTCAAGGGGGGGAAAGGCGACGCCCTTGGGGAACTGTTCGTGCAGGAAACGGCGGTAATGCAGGAAGTAGGGCGACTTGATGGCGCCGCACTTGAACAGCATTTGCGCCGCGGTCAGGCCGCTGGCTGCGCAGGCGGTCTCGAAGGCCTTGGTTTCTGGCTTGTTGCGGTCCGGCGCGTAGAGCAGGGCATCGGTCAGCGCGCCGATTTCCGGCGGCAGGCGGAATTCCTTCAGCTCGCCAATCCAGCCTTCCATCGTGACCGCTTGCTGACGCTTTTTTTCAAGACTGGCCAGAGCAGCTGCGAGAATGTCGGCAGGCGCCTTCCTGAAGCGGCCCTTGCCTTTGCGGTGGAAATAGACGGGCGCGGCGTGCACGGCAAGCAGCACCGCCGTCGCTTCGAGCGGGTTGGGTTCGTGGCCGTAGTAGTCACGGGCAAAATCAAGAAACGAAAATTCGCCATCGCTGACGCACTCCCACAGGAAATCGGCCTCTATCTCTTCGGCCAGCGGCGTCGCCTGCTCGAGCAGGGCAGCGGCCGACGGTTTCTCGAAACGCAACAACACGGTGGCGGCCTTGATCTTGCTGCGCTTGCCGGTGGGCATTTCGACCTGCAACGAGCTGTCGTTGTCGGCCATGATATTGCCGGCCTTGAAGCCGCCATCTTCTTCAAACAATACGTTCATCGGCGGATTATAGCCCGGCAAATTCAATCAGTTGGCCGACAAAGTCGGGAAAACGGGTGAAGCTGTGATCGCCGCCGGGCAACACCGTTTGCCGGCAGCCGGCGTAGAAATCCCGCGCCTGCCGGTAATCGAGCACCTCGTCGCCCTCTTCGAGCAACAACCAGTAGCGCCCGGGCGTCGGCCGGGTAACCTGCGCCTTGAGCTGGGCGGCGTGTTCCGGAGTGAAGGTGAAATGTTCGCCGCTGTGGAAATTGTGATGCTCGCCGACGAATTTGGTCAGATCCAGCCGGTCGACCGTAGCGGGGTTGATCAGCGCCGCGTTCAGGCCATATTTTTCCGCCAGATGGTTGGCGTAATGGCCGCCCAGCGACGAACCGACCAGCGTCACTGGGCCGGCGGCGCGTTCAATGAGTTGACTGACGCCGGCCACCGCCGCATCGGGCTCCGGTGGCAACTGCGGACAGTCGAAGTTCGCCGCCAGGCCGCGCCGGGCCATCGCCTCGGCCAGCAGGCGCGATTTCCATGAGGCCGGTGACGAGCAGAAACCGTGCAGGTAGAGGATCAGCCCGCGGTCCATTGCACCCAGCCGAAATGGGCGGTCAGCAGCACGACGATACCGAAGACGATGCGATACCACGCGAAGACGGTGAAGTCGTGGTTGGACACATAACGCAGCAGTGCCTTGACGGTCAGCATCGCCGCCACGAAAGCGGCGACGAAGCCGACGGCGAACACCGGCAGGTCGGCCAGGTGCAGCAGCCGCCAGTTCTTGGCTACATCGTAGACGGTGGCGGCGAACATGGTCGGAATGGCCAGGAAAAAGGAAAACTCGGTGGCCGCCTTGCGCGACAGGCCGAACAGCATGCCGCCCATGATCGTCGCGCCGGAGCGCGACACGCCGGGGAACATCGCCACCGACTGGGCAAAACCGACTTTCAACGCATCCCGCCAGTTCATCTCGTCAATGCTGCAGACCAGCGGGTGGTAGGCCTTGCGCTCGATGTAGAGAATCAGCAGGCCGCCGCCGATCAGCGCGCCGGCCACGGACAACGGATTGAACAGGTAGGTCTTGATGGTGCTGTGAAAAAGCACGCCGAGCACCGCCGCCGGCAGGAAGCCAACGACCAGCAAACCGGCAAAGCGCTGTTGCACCGGCTCGCTACGCAAGCCGCCCAAGACCTTGCCGATGCGCTCGCGAAAATCCCAGCAAACGGCCAGGATGGCCCCCAGCTGGATGACGATCTTGAATACCTTACTCTGTTCGTCGGTGTAGTCGAGCAGGCTACCGATGATGATCAGGTGGCCGGTCGATGACACCGGCAGAAATTCGGTCAGCCCTTCGACGATGCCGAGAATGAGGGCTTTGAGGAGAAGAATCGGGTCCATGGGGCGCAGCCAAGAGGGGGAGCGCGCATTCTACTATCCCGGCCGGGTAGCCGCTTCCAGATTCGCCAGCCAGAGCATGGCCTGCTCGCGCGATTCGCCGCACATATCCTGCGACGGCTGTAGGCCGCCGCAACAGGCCGGGCGCTGCGGCTGGCCGAAAATGGTGCACTGCAACTCCGTGTCGAGATGGGCGCAGGCCACCCCGGCAGGTTTGTGCAGGGAAGTGATGGAGGGCGCGATGCAGCAGGCTGCGCAATGGGGACGGCAGTCCATTCAGTGTGGCCGGAGTTTGGAAGGGGCGAATTTTCGCGCATTTCATCGAGTTGACCGCAGTATTTAGAATGAGGTCTGGCGATGGAAAAGGCGGGACGCGGCCAGAAGCGGACATTCGCCAATGTTGCTACTAGAGTTATCCTTTGGTCGCCATGTTCGATGCCAAAGCTAATGCCGATGGACCCTATTGATGCGAGAGTTTCAGCTATTAAAAGCCTAGATTCACCCCAGTCCGATGTACTTCTATTCAAGTACAGAGATATTGATTCCATACTGGACCAAGTTCTTCTGGAGCAGCTGATCTACTTCAGCCCACCAAGTAAGCTGAATGATCCATTTGACTGCCAGCACAACCTACTTAACTCTTTTCGACATGCTATCGGCCGTAAGGATGCACAGCGTCCAGACCTTCTTGAAGCCTTGTTGGTTAACAAGGAAGAGCTTCTAGAAATTGAGCGAGCAGTAGCGGGTTCCGGTGTATGTGCATTCTCAACGAGTCTGACAAATCCGTTGCTATGGTCGCACTACGCGGCCGGCGGGCAGGGATGCTGTGTCATCTTTCGATTTCCACAGAAGTTTTTCAGCGAAATTCCAGATGTTCTTGGGCTAGAGGATGTTGCTTACGACAACTCTGGACTAAGCCGCTGGCTATGGATGGATGCCCACCGCTACATGACTGATGAAGCGACAAATCCCCACAATCTAAAACATTTCTTTACGAAGCTGAATACAAGAATGCTGGCGACCAAGGGTAAGAGCTGGGGATATGAAGAAGAGACACGTATCGTTCGCAGCACATCAGGCCCACTAACGGTTGATCCCAAGTTCGTTGCCGGTTTGTGCTTTGGAATGAGAACGTCAGAGGAAAAAATTCAGTACGTGATCCGGAGAGCGCATCAGGGCGGCCTGAACTGCAGCTATTTCCAGATAGTCAAAGACGAGACTGATTTCGGTCTTACCGTAAGAAAGTTGGATGGGCCAGAACACCAAGACTCCGATTTGGCGCAGCGCATTCCTCTGGCTGCCATTTCGCCAGTACGCTTCGCATTCGATGAATTAATAAAGCGCGACATGGCTCGGCAATACCTTTCCCAAAAATACTGAAGGCTCGTAATTGCCGGTTGAGAGGCAGCTAAGGGTCGTCTGTCGCCGGTCAGATAAACCTCGAAATTTAGCTGCCTTTCGTTGCTGACCGCAGCATTCCGGCAAAAAGAAAAAAGGCGGCTGATTTAGCCGCCTTTCCTTTGCTACCAGTCGTTTGGCGTAGCTTAGACCTTGCTATAAACCTCAGCTCCAGCCTTCACGAACTCCACCGACTTCACTTCCATCCCCTTCTCCAGCGCCGCTGTTTCATCGATGCCCTGCTGGGCAGCGAATTCGCGGACGTCCTGGGTGATCTTCATCGAGCAGAAGTGGGGGCCGCACATGGAGCAGAAGTGGGCGACCTTGGCCGATTCCTTGGGCAGGGTTTCGTCGTGGAAGCTCTTCGCCTTGTCCGGATCGAGGCCGAGGTTGAACTGGTCGTCCCAGCGGAACTCGAAGCGTGCCTTGGACAGGGCGTTGTCGCGGATCTGCGCGCCGGGGTGGCCCTTGGCGAGGTCGGCGGCGTGGGCGGCGAGTTTGTAGGTGATGATGCCTTCCTTGACGTCGTTCTTGTCGGGCAGGCCGAGGTGTTCTTTGGGCGTGACGTAGCAGAGCATGGCCGTGCCGTACCAGCCGATCATCGCGGCGCCGATGCCGCTGGTGATGTGGTCGTAGCCCGGCGCGATGTCGGTGGTCAGCGGGCCAAGGGTGTAGAACGGGGCTTCCTTGCAGTATTCGAGTTGCAGGTCCATGTTCTCCTTGATCATGTGCATCGGCACATGGCCCGGGCCTTCGATGATGGTCTGCACGTCGTGCTTCCAGGCGATCTCGGTGAGTTCGCCGAGCGTCTTCAATTCGCCGAGCTGGGCTTCGTCGTTGGCATCGTAGATCGAGCCGGGACGCAGGCCGTCGCCTAGGCTGAAGGCGACGTCGTAGGCCTTCATGATTTCGCAGATTTCCTCGAAGTGGGTGTAGAGGAAGCTTTCCTTGTGATGCGCCAGGCACCACTTGGCCATGATCGAACCGCCGCGGCTGACGATGCCGGTCATCCGGTTGGCGGTCATCGGCACGTAGCGCAGCAG
>Ga0316605_10000165_pt1 | contig 61558 bp, 56 predicted proteins | sample OWC_soil_day20_n_FD_207666 | JGI IMG/M metagenome (GOLD analysis project Ga0316605, IMG submission 207666) | Wetland soil microbial communities from Old Woman Creek delta, Ohio, United States - OWC_soil_day20_noCT | ecosystem: Environmental > Terrestrial > Soil > Wetlands | place: USA: Ohio...
TACCCGCACACTGGCTGCATTGTTGCCTCGCTATGCTCAACAGCCTTTTTCCGAAAATGATATTTCGGTAGCTAATAAAAGCAAAATAAAACATAATATTTCCGTTAATCACAACGGGCTTGACAATGCCATTGATGCCGTACTAGTTTCTGAATTTATGCCGGCAAGTGTTGTAATAAATTACCAAATGGAAATTGTGCAGTTTCGCGGCACAACCGATTTGTTTCTCACTCATCCAAAAGGTAAACCCACTTTTAATATTTTAAAAATGGCAAGACCCGAAATTGCATTTGAATTGCGCAATGCCATTTCAAAAGTCATAAAAACAAAAGAACGTTTTCGCAAAAGTGGAATTGAAATGAATCCCGACAAAAGTGGGACTGCAGTTAAAATTATCAGTTTGGAAATAGTTCCGCTTAGTATAGACTCGAATGAACCCTTGCTCTTAATTCTTTTCACCGAACAGGAACAAATAGAAAATTTTTGGCAACAAACGGAAGGCGGAAAAAACAGTTCCGTGGCAAAAGACCGCAGAATAAAAAAATTAGAACAGGAATTAGCCGCAGCACATGCGGATGCACTTGCAATTGCACAGGAGAACGAAGCTTTTACTGAAGAGTTGCAGAGCGCCAATGAAGAAGTAGTTTCAAGCAACGAAGAGCTGCAAACCGTGAATGAAGAACTGGAAACTTCAAAAGAAGAAATAGAATCGGCCAACGAAGAACTCACCACGACCAATCAGGAACTGCAAACCCGCAACGACCTGCTCAACGAAGCTTACGACTATTCCGAAGCCGTATTTTCCACCATACACGAACCTCTGATTGTTTTAGATAAAAACCTTCGCGTAAAATCGGCCAACAAAAGGTTCTATAAACTATATAATACAAAAGCAGAAGAGACAGAAGGAATGCTGTTGTATGACTTAGGAAACAAGCAGTGGAATATTCCGCGACTTAGAGAATTGCTCGAAGAAATCCTTCCAGGGAATACTCACTTCCACGATTTTGAAATTACTCACACATTCCCCGGAGTTGGCGAAAAAACATTGGTTCTCAATGCAAGACGCATTATTCAGAAAAGGAATCATGAAGAATTAATTCTACTCGCAATTGCAGATATAACAGAGCAGATGCTGGCCATGCACAAAATGGAAGAAAATGAACTTAAATTGCTGGAAGCAATGGAATCTGCAAAAAATGCCGTTAAGTTCAAACAACAGTTTTTATCTAACATGAGCCACGAAATCCGAACCCCTTTAAATTCCATTTTAGGATTTACAAATGTGTTATTAAAAACCCAGTTAGGCGTAGAACAAAAAGAGTTTTTACATGCTATAAAAACAAGTGGCACTTCTTTAACCCAGCTCATAAACGACATACTTGATTTGTCAAAAGTAGATGCAGGCAGAATGACATTTGAAAAACAGCCATTTGATCTACACAAATCGATAGAATCAATACTATATACTTTTGACCTGAAAATAAAGGAAAAAAATTTAGAACTGATAAAAGAATTCGACAGCAAAATACCATCAATACTATTAGGTGATTCAATACGATTAAATCAGATTATTTTAAATCTTATAAGCAATGCCGTTAAATTTACTCACAAAGGGAAAATAGTTGTGAGCGTCAAATTACTAAGCGAAGACGACGAAAATGTGACCGTTGAATTTGCCGTTGCCGATACAGGTATTGGCATTGCTGAAAATAAAATAAATTCAATTTTTAATGTTTTTGAACAGGCAGAAATAGGCACTGCTAATTCTTATGGAGGAACAGGATTGGGGCTTGCTATTGTTAAACAATTAGTAGAGGCTCAGGGAGGAAGTATCAGCTTAAAAAGTAAGATAGGAGAAGGCTCAACATTTAGTTTTATCCTGCCTTTTGGAAAAACAAATATAAAATCGGAAGAAGAGATAGAAATACAAAAGCCCGATTCAGAAATTAAAAACCTTCGGGTATTGGTTGCCGAAGATGTCGCATTAAATAAATTATTAATCAAAATTATCTTAACCGATTTTGGATTTGAACACGAAATAGTATCCAATGGAAAAATTGCGATAGAAAAATTACAAACCAATACTTACGATATTATTTTGATGGATTTGCAGATGCCTGAAATGAATGGGTTTGAGGCAACGGAATACATACGCAAAACAATGAAATCTCAAATTCCGATAATTGCTTTAACAGCAGATGTAACCACAGCAAATATTTCCAAATGCAAAGAAATTGGAATGGATGATTACATTTCCAAACCTATTAACGAAAACTTATTATACGGTAAAATAGTGGAGCTGGTAAGAAAGCAAAACTGATACCCGTAACAAACGCCAGTCGATAACACATGTTTCTGGAGGAAACGGACAAGTTAAATTCCGAGTTGATAAAATTTTCCAAAAAATAGCTAGCTTTGAGTGATTTAGTTCGCATATAGCACAAGAATTTGATTGATTGGACTTATGACTTGGATTTAAAAAATGCGAAAAAACAAAATTATAAACAACTCAATGGTTTTACTCGCATTGCTGATATTGATATTACCAGCAAACGGATATGCTCAGAATTTACTGAACGGACCTCAGAAGATTGTGATTGATATCAAGCGTAATAGACTATTGGTCTCAAATGCTAATTCCGGAGATCTAATCCAGATTGACAGTATTGGAAATCAAACATATTTTGTACAAGGGGCTGATTTTATTGATGGTATAGAGATTGTTGGCGATACTATTTATGGTATTGGAAACAATCGAAAAATCAAGGCCTATAACTTAGAGACTAAACAACTTGTATTGAATCTTACCTTGCCGGGATCCCCCTCCAATTATTTATCGAGTATTACATATGACTCAATAGGACATCTTTTTATATCCTGCCCGTTATTAAACGAAATATACAGGATGAATATCGACAATCTTTCGTATTGGGTATTTGCTAAAGATAATGGATTGAACAAACCAAATGGGATTCTTTTAGAGAAAGAAAAAAATAGGATAGTGGTTATTGATGATTCTCCAAATTCAAAAATTCATGCCATTAATCTTTCTGATTCAACAGTCTCTACACTTTACACTTCATCCTTAAATAGTCCTGATGGAATTATCAGAGACAAGCATGGAAAATATTATATAGGCGGATATTATCTACAGGGAATGTTTCAGGCAGATTCAGAATTTAAAAATGATATTGAGTTGTTTTATAAAGGGAGTACTATTGTTTACCCCACCTATGATGAGAAGAATCATTCCATACTTGTCACACATTATGACTCTAACACATGGGAGCGTGTACCTTTAAAAATTAATCGTTGAAACATAAAACGTATAATTTATGAATTTTACCGGATTGATAATTGGATCAATAACTTTTGTTATAATCGGAGTCTTTCATCCACTTGTTATCAAGGCAGAATATTATTTGGGAACCAGGAGCTGGATTCTGTTTCTCGTTTCCGGTCTGATATTCATAGGGCTTTCATTGATTCTTGAAGGTCAGGTTCTCCCTACTTTACTGGGTGTGCTTGGATTCACCTGCTTATGGAGCATTAAGGAGGTCTTTGAGCAGGAAAAAAGGGTCAAGGAGGGCAGATATCCTAAGAATCCTAAACGAACTTATTAAATCCTAAACGCCGCTTGTCGGCTTTGTTCCTTCCGGGATAAATCAGATTTGTCCTCCGGGTAGGTCTTTTTTTATGAGACCCAAATCTTCCTGATTTTCAATAGAAAAACATTGTTCAAGAACGACAACTGGCACCAATTTTGTGGCAAAAAATTTTGTACTAAATTTTATGCCTTGGTTGTGAGTCAATTGCATATTTTAGTCAAAATTATTACCTCTTGCTGATATAATTTGACCGTCGAATAATTCCTTAAAGAGTTGAATATGAAAAAGTTCTGTTTATTTCTATTTCTAATTTTCCCTGTCGTAGCGCTTTTCTCGCAATCGCATGAAAACCTGCGGCTTGTGGGTATATTTTCTATGGAAGGCGATGAACTCAGAGTCCTTGTTACATCCAAAAATTCTCAGGTTAAGATGTCTGACAAAGAAATTGCTGAGGTGATCAAAATAATTAATGAGAGAAAAGAAGAGTATTTAACTTTAAATGAAAAGGCAAGGAAATCTAGCCCTGTTGATGCAAATGGTAAGCCGGCAGGTAAGGCAGATCCGGAATTAATAAGAGCCCGGGATGCAGTCGGTAACGAGGTCTATACTTCTATTTATGAAATTCTTGGTGAAAAGAGATTCATACAATTCAAAAGAACCTTGATGAATGAAAATGAGAGAAAAAATTCGGAGGGTCTGAATAAAGCCTTAAAAAATAAAAAGAAGTAAGTTATGATAAACAGACGTGCTTTTTTATTGGTAGTTGCAACCTTACTTATCTCATTTTCATCTCTTGCCCAGCAGCGCGGCTTTATAATGAAGGCCGATATAACCCTGTCGGTTAAAGACAGTTTAACAAATGCTCCTTTGGAGTTTGTTACTGCAGTTTTGTCCAGAATTGACAAAAATAACAACAAAGAGATATTCACCTATGCAATTTCCGATAGTGCCGGTGTAATAAAATTCAACAGGGTGCCGGCTTCTGACTATGAAATATCATTGCAGTATATGGGGTATTACATGAAATTAATCCCCGATATTAAAATTGATGCAAAAGAACTCTTTCAGGGGAATAATCTGAAAGCTCTGGGTGTGGTCAAGTTAAGAGAGAATGTCGCTGAATTGAACGCTGCCAAAATCAGCGAGCATGTTGTTCCAATTAAGTACTTAGGCGACACTATCCAATATAACGCAGCTGCCTTTAAACTGACAGATACAGATGTTCTGGAAGATTTTTTCAAAAAGTTGCCCGGCTGGAGTGTGGATAGAGACGGGAAAATCACGGCCAACGGTAAGGTTATAGAACAAATAACAGTTAATGGAAGGGTATTCTTTCTTGACGACCCGGTTTTTGTAAGCAAAAACCTGCCTGCAAAATTGCTGAAAAACATAAAGCTTTTTGAAAAGCAATCCGACAAATCTAAATTTACCGGAATAGACGACGGTTCAAGAAAAAATACCGTAGATGTAGCCGTAAAAGAAGATATGTTAAACGGCTGGCTGGCTAATATCAAGGCAGGCGGAGGTACGGAAAAAAGATACAAAACCAACAACTTTGCTGCAAATTTCAATAAATACAACCAGATTGCTATAATTGGAAATGCATCGAATCTGAACGAAAGCTCTCCCATTCCGGGAATGTCCAGTGCTGCAATGGGACTGTCAAGTGACTATAACTTAGGGAGCAATATAAACCTTACGGAGAAGAAGAACAAATTCATAGCAGACATTTCCTATAAACTCAATGGGAAGAATAGCCTGAATGAAAATGAAATGCACAGGGTAAATTATATTAAGGATAGCTCTTTTGTTTATGACAAGAGTACAAAAAACGAAAACACGAATAATAGTCACACATTCAATGGAGTAATAAAGTACAATGGCAAAAAAAGTATGATTGTAATAAAACCCACGGCAAGGTTTTCATATGGTAATTATTCAGATTCAACAAAATATACGACAATTGGCGGAGAATCGGGAGTCATTCTCAACGAGGGAGAGAGCGTAAATACAGGTAAGAGAAACAGCGAATCAATATCTACAGACTTCAGTATTATTACAAAAGCAAATAAAAAATTCAGGACTTTCAGCATAAATGGATCACTGGATTACGACAGGACGGCTAATGAAGGCAGAAATCGCATATTAAACAAAACAGATCAGAAATACTTTATAGACAATAAATCATTGGGTTTTTCTGCACAATTCTCATACACGGAGCCAATTACAAAAAAAATTCTTTTTGGAACGAATTACAGGCTATCCTCCTCATTCTCTTCCAGAAACAAAGAGACATATAATCCCGGCAATAACGGAAATTTCACGAGTCTCGATACTCTTCTGTCAGATAAATCCGATAATACGGAGTTTCGACAAAATATTGAGCTATTTATTCAGAAACCTAAAGGGAAAGGAGAATCAAGCTTTTATATGATAGGGGTATCAATCCTGCCTTCGTATCTAAAGAGAAGTGCTGAGAACCGGAATATTGATAAATGGTTTATCGATTTTTCTCCAAAAGCTGAACTAAGGACTTCAATTAATAAGTTGACTCAATTTTTTTTAATTTACAAAGGTAATGTAAGAACACCTGACCTCTCAATGATGGTTCCCGTTCCGGACAATACAAATCCGCTCTTCTTCAGGATTGGCAATACCGGCTTAAAGAGCGAGTTTGAGCACAATGTCAGTCTGATGTTGAGACAAATTACAAACGTTAGTAGCGGACTAGCATCCGGCATATTCTTAGATGCCAAAGCTTCCTACTTTACCAGCAGAATTTTGAACAAATCGTGGTTTGACGAAAACGGGATACAATACTCCATGCCGTTCAACGATAGCGGAGATTATTCAGTTTATTCAAGACTGTCATATGACCAGCCTTTCTTCAAGGGAGCCCTTTACATTGGGAACGCGTTTAATGCTGGTTATTATAATAATATCTCATACGTCAACGGCGAAAGGAACATTACAAAAAGGACTGTGATCGGGGAGAGCGCAAGGGTATCATTCAAGTCAGGAGATTTTCATTTTTCGGGCAGTGCCTCTTTTAATTATGAGCAGTCTGAGAATTCAATATTCACCGGGAAGAAAACAAAAACCTGGAGAAACAATATTGAAGGGAGCATCAGGTATTTGCTCCCGCTTGGAATAGACCTGCGTACCGACCTCTCTTACCAATATTTTGCCGGCTTTAGTAATCAATATGATAAACCATACCTCCTCTGGAATGCCGAGGTATCAAAACCACTTATCCGAAACAAACTGACTCTGTCCATCTCGGCGAGCGATATTCTAAATCAGAACAAGAATATCCAACGGGAAGTTACAGACTTCTATATTCAGGAAACCCGCTATAATGTGGTCCGGCAATATTTTCTGTTTACACTCACATATAAATTCCTGACAGGTGGTAAGACAGGAGCATTCAAAGAAAGAGCCAATTCAATCCAGAGGTCACAGGAGAGTCTTATTTTTGAAATAGGAAACATAAGGTAAAGCGACCCCTGATATGTTATTTGTGTAGTAATTCAGCTCTCTTCAAATTTTCGTGTAACTTTATAGAAATTCACCTTTCTTTTGTTGCGCTAATTACGAAAAAATGAAAATACTACTAACAGGCTCATCCGGATATATTGGGAAACGGCTTCTTCCTATTTTGGTTGAGAGTGGACATGATGTTATTTGCTGTGTCAGAGATATCAAAAGATTTGCACCACCAGAGTCAATAAAGTCCAAAATAAATATCATTCAGATTGATTTGCTTGACAGATCTTCACTGGATATCATACCTGAAGATATTGATGGCGCTTTTTATTTAGTTCATTCTATGTCGGCATCTTCGGACTACCCATTGCTGGAACAAAAATCGGCTGAGAATTTCAGAAATGCAATTAATAAAACTAAAGTAAAGCATGTTGTTTATTTAAGTGGGATTGTAAATGAATCTGATTTGTCAAAACATTTGGCATCAAGAAAGAATGTTGAAAAAGAACTTGGTAAAGGGAATTATCATTTAACTACATTGAGAGCCGGCATTATTGTTGGTTCAGGAAGTGCCTCTTTTGAGATAATGAGGGATTTGGTAGAAAAGCTTCCGATTATGATTACACCAAGGTGGCTGAATACTAAATGTCAGCCAATAGGAATTTCTGACGTGATAAAAATTCTATCAAAAACAATCCTTAATCCCAGGACTTACAATAACGATTTTGACATTGGTGGCCCGGATATTCTGTCGTATAAAGAAATGCTCTTAGAGTTTGCCCGTATAAGAAATTTAAAGCGATACATTTTTACTGTTCCAATAATGACTCCAAAGCTTTCTTCGTACTGGCTCTATTTTGTAACATCAACATCGTACAAACTTGCCGTTTCACTGGTCAACAGTATGAAAATTGAAGTAATATGCAGAAACCATGATATTAATGAAATATTGGGAATTCGACCCATGGATTACCAAGCAGCATTGAAGAGTGCTTTTAGCAAAATTGAAAGAAACGAAGTGGTTTCAAGTTGGAAAGACGCTTTCATAAGCAGTGATTTCGATTACAATATTTCAGAGTTTATTCAGGTACCATTATTCGGATGCTATAAAGACATTAGAGAAAAAGTTTTTGTCGATAGAGAGAACTGTATCGGCAAAATTTGGAGTATTGGAGGTAAAAATGGTTGGTATTATGGGAACTGGCTCTGGAAGACCAGAGGTTTTCTGGATAAATTGGCAGGTGGGGTGGGGTTAAGAAGAGGCCGGACTTCAGAAGATTATTTAAACGCGGGGGATGCTCTTGATTTTTGGAGAGTCTTATATGCTAATAAAGAGGAGGGCCGATTGCTCTTGTACGCCGAAATGAAGTTGCCGGGCGATGCCTGGCTTGAATTTAGAATTTTTGAAAACAAACTGATTCAGACAGCTACCTTCAGACCGTTAGGGTTAATTGGGAGGTTATATTGGTTTTTGCTCCTTCCACTCCACGGATTTTTATTCAAAGGGATGATTAAAAAAATTACCGAAGTGTAAAGACTTGAAATTTAATCAGCCCTCGTACGCAAATTTTGCCGCTTTGTTTAACAAATCATTAAAGACCACGGTCTTTTTAAATTCATTAACCGTCCTTTCTGCAAGATTGTTGCCTAAAACAAATGAGTCGTCTATAAATTGCATCAGAAAATAATCTCTCAGTTTATAATATTCGGCATATTCGTCATCCGAAGGGAAACCGGTTGGAACTCTTTTAAGAGCAGTACTGCGGTCGAGTTTGAAATTTGAAGCAAAGTCAATTGCTTCCTGAAATTCCTTGCCATTTAGCATAATCTCCTCGCGGATGCTTTTAATAACTTTTGGTTCCGGCCTGTATATGCCTGTGCTTACTATGTGCCCCCCTATATATTCCGCCCCTTTGGCTTCAAGGTGAAAGTAATATCCGGACAATCCCGAGCCTTTTCCGTGAGGAGAAACAAAAGCTCCCATGTGAGTTTTGTATGGCGATTTATCCGACGAAAACCGGACATCGCGATATATCCTGTATATACAATCCTTTACCGAGAGGTTGTTTACAGACGGGTCGAATGATGAAATGCCCATAATGAGCTTCTCAACGAATCCGTTGAAAATCTCCTGTGCCTCTTTATACTCTTTTTTGTGTTCTTCAAACCATGGCCTGTTGTTGTTTTGCTGAAGCCGGTTAAGAAAATTTAAGATTTTCTCCATTGTAAAAAAGTTATTTCTAGGAACAAATATATGAAAGATTTATTTCTTAAATTCGCCTCAACAACATCTATAATAATTATGAAATCCAGAGATTATTACGTCGAACTTCTTAAACAAAATATCAAGAATCCAAAAATGATAGCCCACAGCCTTGCCTCCGAAGCCGTTCTGAGAACATTGGCACTCCGGTTTGGAGAAGATGAAGCGGTTTGGGGAATTGCAGGATTGTTGCACGATATAGATTCAGAGATTGTAAACGCAGATTCAACGCGCCACGGATTAGTGGGAGCAGAGATGTTAAAATCGGAAGATTTACCGGATGAGGCCATAGAAGCTATCCGTATGCACAACGAAACGGCATCAGGAAAAAGCCGCTCATCCCTATTCGAGCACGCACTGGCAGCAGGTGAAACAATAACCGGATTGATTTTTGCCGTTGCATTGGTTTACCCGGATAAAAAAATATCAAGTGTTAAGGTGAAATCGGTAGTAAAGCGGATGAAGGAAAAAATATTCGCTGCATCGGTTAACCGCGAAACAATTCTTGAATGTGAAACCATCGGTATTCCGATTGACGAATTTACAGAGTTGTCACTCAGTGCACTTAGCCCTGTTGAGGCAGAACTTGGGTTTTAATAAAGAAAAATAATTGATTATGAGAATAGAATACGATATTAAACTTGGCTTTAAGGACGTGATGTTCCGCCCCAAACGCTCTACTTTGAGCAGCAGGTCGCAGGTAAAACTTGAGCGCACGTTTAAATTTATGCACAGCAAAGGTGATTGGACCGGAATCCCGGTAATGGCTGCCAATATGGATACCGTGGGAACTTTTGAGATGGCACTTGCTCTGCAGGAACACAAGATGTTTACTGCAATTCATAAGCATTATTCTCTTGAAGAGTGGAATGATTTTTTGCATAATGCCCAAGACGGAATTGAAAACTTTATTGCCGTGAGTTCCGGTACAAGCAATAATGACTATGAAAAAGTATGTCATATTTTCAACAACCATCCCCGGCTGAGGTTTATATGCATTGACGTTGCCAATGGATATTCAGAGCACTTTGTTGCATTTGTTAAACAGATTCGCAAGAAGTTCCCGGATAAAGTTATAATCGCAGGAAACGTAGTCACCGGAGAAATGGTAGAGGAACTATTATTAGCCGGTGCAGACATTATCAAAGTAGGCATAGGACCGGGCTCTGTGTGCACAACTCGTATTAAAACCGGTGTAGGTTATCCGCAGCTTTCGGCTATCATTGAATGTGCCGATGCAGCACATGGTTTGGGTGGTCAGATTATAAGCGACGGAGGCTGTTCAACACCGGGCGATGTTGCTAAGGCATTTGGTGCCGGAGCCGATTTTGTTATGCTGGGAGGTATGTTGGCCGGGCATAATGAGAGTGGAGGTGAGCTGATAGAAAAAAACGGGGAAAAGGTTAAACTTTTTTATGGAATGAGTTCGGCCACTGCAATGGAAAAGCACTCCGGAGGCGTTGCCGAGTACAGGGCAAGCGAAGGTAAAACAGTAGTGGTGCCATATCGTGGAAAAGTGGATGAAACAGTTCTAGACATATTGGGCGGAATTCGCAGCACATGCACATATGTGGGGGCATCCCAGCTGAAAGAACTTTCCAAACGGACAACATTTATAAGGGTAGCAGAGCAGGAGAATCAGATTTATAATGGCAACAGCCAATAGTAGGTATATGAAATTACTGATAACAATTTTCATAATCGGATTTGCTTCAGTGATTAACGCTCAGAATAATAATGAGTTTTCGAAAGTCGATAATATCGCGTTAAAAATCCCTGATTCTATGACCCACACTACAAGCGGGCTATCGGATTATATTAACGACAATTTTTCCCGTGAGACCGACAAGTCAAGAGCAATATTCGTATGGATTGCAAACAATATTCGATATGACATCGAAAACATATCTGCAGTTAATACTTACAAGAATACCGGAGAGATTATAGACAAGGTGTTAAAAACACGAAAGGGAGTATGCATGCATTATGCAGAACTTTACAACGAGATTGCAAACAGGGTTGGGATAAAATCTTATGTTGTCCCGGGATACACTAAGCAAAACGGTTCGGTTGATAAACTGCCTCATGCCTGGTGTGCAAGTCTCATCGGGTCAACATGGTTCCTGATTGATCCCACCTGGGGCTCGGGATATATTCAGAACTCCAGATTTGTAAAGAAAATTAATGATGCTTATTTTAAAGTAAAACCGGAGTTGTTCATTAAATCGCATATGCCTTTTGACCCTTTGTGGCAATTCCTTAATTACCCCATTACGAATAAGGAATTTTATGAAGGTAAGCTAACGACTTCCAGAAAAAGGCCATTCTTTAACTATCTTGATACGCTCAGAAAATATGAACAGGAAACAGAAGTTGAAAAGCTGGTTTCGGAAAGTGCCAGAATAGAGAAAAACGGAATTGTAAACTCGCTGATACTGGACCAGTTAAAAAATAATAAACGCGAAATTGAGTATTATAGGGAGAAGCAAACTGTGGAAATGTTCAATTCCGCTGTAAATCTGTATAATGAAGGAATAAATGAGCTAAATGAGTTTATCGTTTATAGAAACAAAAGGTTTCTTCCGGGAAAGACGGATAACGAGATTAAAAATATGGTTGACGAGGCGGAATATTTATTGATAAATTCGCAAAGAAGACTTAAAGAAATAAGAAACCCGGATTCAAAGACTGCCGATTTAATTACGCAATTCAGCAAATCTGTAGGGGAAGCATTGAGAATCCTCAACGAGCAAAAGATATTTATCAATAATTATTTAAAGTCGGACGAAACACTACGAAATTCGTTATTTTATAAATAGACTGTTTTTCCTGAACTTAACCTGTTTGAGGTTTGTTATTACAGTATTAATTAAAATCAGATAAAAGATGAAAGGGATTATTAAATTCGCAGGATTGGCATTGTTTATGGCCCTTGTCTTTTCATGCTTTTCGCAGAGAGTAGTGCCATCTTCCGATGCCGGAAGGTTGGGAATAAAAGGCAGTTCAGATGCCAAAGATTCCACCGAATATGAGCTTATTGTATTTGATGTCGGATTCGATTACTGGTTGAACAGCCGCGGGTATTCTGCAAATCAGTATTCAAATGAATACCTGCAGTCTATGAACAGCCGCTATGTTCAGGAGTGGAACAGCCGCTACATCAGGGGTGACCGAAGGATGGGCAGCAACATTGATTATGATATTCTCACTCATTACAATATTGAATTCAACTTCAAACTTTTTATGTACTTCAAATACTTTGAAGAGACAAATAGAATAAAGCTATTGCAATAATATCCAGAATATTGTTATTCAAAATAAGCGAGAAATTTGTATAAGGAGTTGATTAATGTTATAACTTTAAAACGTATTGTTTTGAAAATAGTTATTGACATTTAAATCGTACTATATGAAAACAAATTATCTCATATTAATATTTACTATTATATCAGTAAGTATTTCTGCACAAAACAGGAAGGAACAGATTGCAACGTTAGCCGCCAGGGTGGACAGCCTGAATGCGGTTTTACTCAATAACGAAAAAGATATTAAGGCTAAGGAGTCTGCGATTAAAGGGCTTAATGCCGGAATAATTAAACGTGATTCAACCATCAAGGCACTTGGGGATGATATTGAACTCTATGAATCAAAATTTTTGGTTTTGAAAGACACAAACTCTAAACTCGAAAGCGAGCTTAAGACAATCACGCAAAAATTTTCCGAAATAGAATACCAGCAAAGTTCAACATCAGGCGAGATTTCAAAATTGAAAAAGGAGATTGAGCAAAAAAATAATCAAATCGCTTCACTGCAAAAAAAGTACGAAATTTATGAAGTAAATGAATTTGTGCAAAGACTCTACTCTTCTTTAGAGCAACCCGGGAATGAAAGCGGGAAAATCAATGTAACAGACAGTACAAGACTGGACCTCTCAAGATTTAATTCTCTGCTTGATTCGAACGCAGTGTATTCAAACAAAAGGATAGAGATTCTTTCAGGTGTAAATAATGGCCGATATCTTGTAAAGCTGATGAAAATTGAATCGGTGAGTAACGAAGGCAGCAGTTTTATAGTTGTTGCAAATGTAGAATATGATATTTATGAGACGGGTACATTCTACAACAATGAATTACTCCTGATTAAAAAATCGAATGGACAGTTTAAACTGTCTAAATGGTCCGACATAAACATGCAAAAGATGGTATTGCTTCAAAGTGAAACATTGCAAAATTTTGGTGAAAAGGACTTCTATAATATGATTGGCAGTATTAATAAATAAACCAGGGATTGAAGAAGTAAAAAATAGTCGTAAATTGTACCCAATTAATTACGAATAAGAAATATTATATACTTACTGATGTTTCAGGAATACTCCCGTAAAAAGTCCTTATCGCAAATAATCAGCAATTCCAGCAGCTCCGAAGGACAATCCCATCTTAATAAGAATCTTACTGTACTTGATCTTACCGCTTTAGGCGTTGCCGGCATTGTTGGAGCCGGCATATTCAGCACTATTGGAAATGCGGCATACAACGGCGGTCCCGCTGTTTCCCTTCTTTTTATTTTTACTGCAATAGCCTGTGGCTTTTCGGCCCTTTGCTATGCCGAATTTGCCTCGCGAATCCCAATCAGCGGCAGTGCATATACTTATGCCTATGTGAGTTTCGGAGAACTCATTGCCTGGGTGATAGGCTGGAGCCTTATAATGGAATATGCAGTTGGCAATATTGCTGTTGCAATATCCTGGTCCGACTATTTTGCCGGGATGATGAAAGGTTTTGGTCTCACTGTTCCTGAATACCTCACAATGGACTATTTCTCGGCCTCGCACGGATTCCGGGAAGCTACTTCACTAATGGCCTCGGGTACCGATTTCGGCTCCCTCACGACCTCTTTGCAGGACTCTTTTACGGCATGGACAAATGCCCCTCAGATATTCGGATTGCATCTTATTGCAGACATACCTGCCTTCTCTATTGTTGTTCTCATTACCGTTCTTGTATATGTGGGCATTTACGAGACAAAGGTTGCGAGCAATATCATGGTTGTGATAAAGATTCTGATTCTGATATTGGTAATAACCGTGGGTTCGTTTTATGTCAACCCCGATAACTGGTCTCCTTTTGCGCCAAACGGTCTGGGAGGCGTTTTGAAGGGGGTTTCGGCGGTATTCTTTGCCTTTATAGGATTCGATGCTATATCTACTACCGCGGAAGAGTGCCGGAACCCTCAGAGGGACCTTCCCAGAGCGATGTTTTATTGTCTCATTATTTGTATCGCTCTGTATATTGCCATAAGTCTGGTAATAACCGGTATGGTTAGTTATACAGAACTGGCTGTTGGAGATCCTCTCGCTTTTGTATTCCAAAAACTGGATTTGAACTGGCTCTCCGGCGTGATTGCTGTGAGCGCAATTGTTGCAATGGCCAGCGTTTTACTGGTATTTCAGGTTGGGCAGCCCAGAATCTGGATGAGTATGAGCAGGGACGGACTTTTGCCTAAACGCTTTTCCAAGGTTCATAAACGCTTTAAGACTCCTTCATATGCGACCGTTGTAACAGGTTTTTTTGTCGCTCTTCCCTCTCTTTTTATGAATCTTACAGAAGTTACCGATTTAACCAGCATAGGTACTCTTTTTGCCTTTATTGTGGTTTGCGGGGGAATACTCATTATTGACAAAGATGATTATGGCTCTAAAAAATCCAACACAAAAGTCGAGGACGAAAAAGCAGATCAATTGAACGGAAAACCAAAAGGATTCCGCGTACCATACTATAACAGCCGTAAATTTTTACCTCCGATAATTGCTGTAATTATTGTTCTTATATTCTCCCTTAATTTCGATAGTGTTACAAACTTTTTCTCTTTGGATAACCTTAATTATAAAATCCCGGTTTGGGGCTTTATAGTATCATCCGTAATAATAATATATTATGCAATACGAAAGGAGTTCTCGTTAATACCGGTTCTTGGATTGCTTACCAATATTTATCTCATCTCGGAACTGGGGCTGGGCAACTGGATAAGATTTACTGTATGGATGGTTATCGGGCTGGTACTCTACTTCCTCTATGGCCGGAAACACAGCAAATTGAACGAGATATAATACGATAGACGGATTACCCTTTCGAGTTTGACGAAACTGATTTTGTCGGATGTATCGGTAGGTTTGTGATAATCGGGATGCATATTAACCTCCATCCATGCGATGTACGGAATGTTGAATTTGGAAAAGGCAATATAATCTGACCCGCCTTTGCCGTCTCCCCAACGCACTTCGTATGTTATATCAAGGCTTTGGCTCTTTTTAGGCAGGGCTTTGTGAAGATTTTTCTGGCAGATAGTTTTTAAGTAAGGGTAATTGTTGTTCCATGCATAGCTCACTTCGGGAAACAGGTCGCCGTTATTTGCCCGCCCCACCATATCAAAATTCATATAAAGAGAGATTCTTTCCGGTTTGTAGAAGTTTGAAGTAAAGTAGTTTGAGCCTAAAATATTTTCCTCTTCCCTGTCCCAGAATGCGAAAATTATCGTTTTTGCAGGTTTAACTCCATTTTTCTTATACATTTTTGCAAGAGTCATTACCGCTGCAACTCCGCTTATATTGTCATCGGCCCCATGGTAAATTTCACCGTTAACAACTCCCAGCCCATCGTAGTGGGCCCCAATAACGACAAAACTGTTTGTGTCCTTTCCGTCAATTCTTGCCAGAATATTTGATACATTCTTGTCAATCCGGCTGCTGTAGAAATTCTGCCTAACCGGGTTGTATCCAATTGACAGCAGCACAGAATCTATATATTTCGCAGCCAGTCTTGACCCATCTGTATCGGTTTGCCTGCCCTGATATTTATCGGAAGAGAGCTCAATTGTTAATCGCTTGATTTCATTGATGTTTATTGCTTTTAAAGCTTTGTTGAAAGGGTTGGAATATAAAGCAGTTGTGCTTAGTATTGCAAGGAGGAGTAGCGTTTTTTGAATTATTTTCATAGATGGGGTTTGTACAAAAATAGATAAAAACTCTGGCAGGGGTTATCTTTTCCATTATCTTTGATATGATATTTGAATGTAGAAAGAATGATTATCGGAATAGACATTGGAAGTACGACTACAAAAGCAGTAGCTGTTCAAGACGGAGAGGTGATAAAAACTGTTAAAACCAAGGCCTTTGATGCAGTAACATCTGCAACCGGTGCTTTGGGGAAGATAGTTATTGAGAGCAACCTCAAAATAACTTCTGTGGACAAAATAATCATAACAGGAGCAGGTGCCTTGAAAATTAAGGACGATATCTTTGGGATTACTACCCATAAGATTGATGAAATCACCGCAATTGGAATAGGAGGCATGTTTCTCTCCAAAAAAGAGAACATAATTATATCCAACATAGGAACCGGCACATCAATAATTGAAGCAAACAAGAATAAAATCACCCACATCGGAGGCACCGGCATCGGTGGAGGGACAATAACAGGATTGTCAAAAGCGCTTATAAACATTTCAACTTTTGACAATATTCTAAAAATGGCCGCCGAAGGAAACCTTCAGAATGTTGACCTGCTCATCGAAGATATTTCGGACCTGGATATAAGTTTTCTGAACAAAAAGTCTACTGCTTCTAATTTTGGCAAGATGCTGGATACTGCAACAAAGGAGGATGTTGCAATGGGTGTGATTAATATGGTTTATCAGGTTATTGGCATGATTTCGGTATTTGCAGCTAAAAGCAGAAATATCGATATTGTCCTTGTTACAGGGAACGGAAGTAACAACCGAATCGGACAAAAAATTCTTGAAAATATTTCCGGGTTATACAATATCCATTTTGAATTTCCTCACGATGCAGAATATACTACCGCAATAGGTGCAGCATTGTCGGAACCGGAACATCATCTGTAAGACTTACGGGTCTAATACCTTACCAGTACGAACGGTTTAATGGGTAATGCCCTGTATATAGAGCCGGCATCTTCCCTTGGTATCTCAATTTTGAGTTGATATATATATCCCCTTTGGCCGGAGCCAAAAAGAGATTTGATGTTTTTTGACAGGAACCAACCCGAATGTTGCCTTTTGTATTTCATGTGTGCGAGCCAGCTGCCTGCAAGCTTACTCTCCTGCTGGTCAATTTCGATGACCATGTTGTTGTCAAAAGCCATAAGTACAAAAACGTCGTTTTGTTTGGGAATAGTAGGAGCGGCTTCGGTCTTATTTACCTCGCTTGTGTCTTTGGCCGGTTTTTTTACCACAATTGGAAACTTTTCAATACTTGAAATGTCTTCGATTGACTGAAGCGGTCCTGAATACAGGCTGTCGCGCAGGAAATCGGGGAGCTTTTTAAGCCCGTTGTTGATTTGTATCCTGGAAATTTTTGACTCGAAAATTGAAACTCCCTTTAAAGAGAGAATGGCTAAGCTGTCCCGCAAATCTATCAACAGGGATATTGAATCTATTTTAGAAAGTTTGAGGGCGTTGCGCAGATACGACTCATGATGTTCGTTTATCCGAACCATATCAATTAAGTTTGATTGTTCTTTTGACAACCGTGCGGTTGTGTTTTCGCCTCTTTCGCGTACCTTATCCGAAATTGTGCCGTATTCCCTTGTAACAGGTATCAAATCAAACAAAATGAATATTACCACAACAATAGCAATTTGTGATGCAAAAAAGGTGATAATGGATTTTTTTGAGATATTTAATTTTTTCATTTTGTTAGCTGCTAAAAGATGAAAACTTTAGATCCTATTTCCATATTTTCATACACGGTTTTCAAATCATCGTCACCCAGCCTCACGCAGCCATGGGTAACAGGAAGCCCGAGAAAACGCTGGTAAAGCGTTCCATGAATCATATATCCGTCCCCCAGGGAAAGAGCATAATCGCCCAGTGAACCGGGTTCTAAACGGTCAGGGTCATTTATTGACGGTACAGGCAGGTTCTCCTCAATAAATGCCCAATCCGGTTTTATCCATACAGGATTTGTTCTTTTTCCAAGAATGCGAAGCTGGCCCTTTGGGGTTTTAAAAATCCACTGCTGTCCATCGCCTGCATCCAGTAAAATATAGCTGCCGGTTGAACATATTCCCTCTCTGATAATACTCTTTTTTGTGCGGAGAACAAATGTGTTCTTAGTTGTATTGATAATGAGATAAGGGGTGGTAGGGGAAAGATTTTCAATTCTTTTTTGCAATACGGAAATCCTTCGCTGAGTCTCTTTAATTTGCCTGGTAAGCTGTACGGAGTCTTTTTGTGCAAGGTCCCCGGGAGAGTCGCGGTAACTGTAAAATGAAATGGCAACCTCTTTTAATGTCTGCGATTTTGCAAGACACAGAAAAATGACACAGACTGTGATAAAGAATGCCAGCAGAATCAATAAAATATTCTTTTTTTCAGGCTTTTCCATAATCGAAATATATGAATAATTTTTTTAATGAGGAAGTAAATCAAAGATTTTTTCCAGGGGTACAAGTGACCCCACAATAGCTATAGGCGTTCCAACAGAGCAAAGGGAATAAAGGTTGTCCATATCCTTGTTTCTGAGGGCCACGCAACCGTCTGTCCAGTCAATTCCTTTGCCTCCTCCTCCGTGAATTTCAATTGCTCCTCCAATGACAGCATTTTTAGAGATGCTTCCGTTGGCCTTTTGATTATTGAACCGTTGTCTGTCGGCAGAATTTGGAAAGTTTATTAAAAGCGCTTTGTGATAAATAGTGTTTCTTCCGGCTTTTTTGGATGTTATTGAATATTTTCCCTCCGGAGTTGCACGGTCGCCCTGCTGGATTTTGTGCCCCAGCCAGTTAATGCCAAGTTCGACATCGAATTCCCTGATTTTTCTCCCGGATTTGTATACAATACATTTCTTGGAAAACTTATCCACCAAAATACTGACAGAGCCATTTGCTTTTGACCTTTGCCTCATTTCGGCATCAAGCTTAAGCCACTCTGGGTAGCTGCCGAAATAATTAGTTAAAAGTTGGGTGGTCTGCTTCTCAATTTCGTTTACACTGGCAGTAAGAGATTCCAGATTTTTTTTGGCAGAAAAGAGGTCATTGCGCTTGAAGGCCGACTCTACCTCTTCCATTTTTAAAATGGCCGGAGTAAATTTCTTCCAAACATTGTGATTTAGGGGCAACTTTTCTTTTGCGGTCTTTATGAAGGCAATTTTACTTCGGAGAACCGGCAGAGCGCTTTCAATTTCTTTACGGAACTCTTTCTTTCTCTGAATCGAATTTTTTAAGGCATTTTGTGCATTTGCTATTGCCGAATCGGCAAGGGTAATGGTCCTGTCATAATTTCGGGCTATTGGTGTCTTGTCGTTGTTTTCCTTCCAGTCGGTCATTGCATTTTCCCAGTTTTTGCGGGCAAGATTAAGTTCGGGGGCAGAGAAAACTCCTGCATCCTCCTTAATAGCCTCGGCAATTGCCTTGCGTCCGGCTTCAATTTTTTCGGTAGGAGGATTTTGAAAAAACAAAGAAACTACCCATGCAATAATTACAAGGAGTAGAATTGTACCAATGATAAAGAATAACTTTTTCCTGATTTTATGAAAATGCATTATAATGGGTTTAAAATAAAGCCCTTTAAAAAAAGGGCTTTATCATTTTTCAAATACAAATTAACTGAAAATCCGGTTAATTATCTTCTTCTCTTAGAAATTGCTGTGCTAAGTTCTTCTTTAATTGCAAGAGCTTTTACTTTTGCTGCACTGGTTTTGTCCTGAGCAGTAAGATAGTCGCCATTTGTAATCAGGGTGTTGATTTCAGCAACTGAAGCGTCTAACACTGTAACGTCGTTTTGGATTGCTTCAAGAGCAGCTTTGCCTTCTTTACCTTGAGGAGCTTTAACAAGCAGGTCTTTGTCTTCCTGAATTAAAGTGGTAAGGATTGCAAGAGTGTCCTGAACCTCTGTACGAACCTGAGCTTTGCGTTCTTCTGCTTTAGGTTTTAGAGCACCAATTTCGGTTGTGATTGCAACAAGTTTCTCGTTGATAACTTTGTAGTCACGTGAGAAAAAAGATTTAGATTTTTCTGTTTCAATCAAAACATTTACAGCATTCAATGAATCCTGAAGAGCATTGAATTCGGTAGGGATGTAACGATCTGCTTCTACTACTTTTGCTGAGTCAATAGCTGCATTAGCTGCGGCCAATTCGGCTTTAGGTGCTTTTGAGCAACCTACTACTAATACTGCCATAAGAAGTACTGTAGAAATTTGAACTAGAATTTTTTTCATTTTGATATAAATATTAAAAGTTGTTATTTTCCGAACAACCATTCAGCAAAAGGGGTGCCAAAGTCGATAACAAATTGATATGTAGGCTATTGTAGCGGCCTGTGATTCGTGGTCTATTTAAAACGAAATGTGTCCGTTTGGCTAATGGGCACATTATCAACGAAAAACGGGAGATTGTTTAGATTATTTGACTTATACGCTATAAAAAAAGTTTGCAGGGTGCAAATAAAGTTTGCAGCCCGGATTTAACGGAAGGAATTAATTATTTTCCCTGAGTTTGTATTTTTCCATCCGTTCGTGGAGCATAACTCTGGATATTCCAAGAAGTTTTGCTGCTTGTACCTGATTCCAGGAAGATTTTGTTAATGCCCACTGCAATAAATCTTTTTCAAACTCTTCAATCGCAAGCTTATAAATTTCACCTTCGCTGGCTACTATTTGCTGGTTGAGGTATGCGAAAAGTTTTGTTCTTTCGCTTGTGCTCTGAATAGCAGGTTTTTCAATTCCTTCAAATAGAAGGTCGGGACTTATAATATTCCCTTTAGCAAGAATTATTGCACGTTTAATAACATTTTCGAGTTCCCGGATGTTGCCGGGCCAGTGGTAATCTGTAAGGCGCTGCATCGACTCCGGAGGGAGGGAAAGATTTTCATTTCTGGACCCCCTGGAATGTTTGACCAGAAAGTGCTGAGTGAGCAATGGAATATCATCTTTTCTCATCCGCAAAGGAGGCAGGGATATGGTGATAACCTTAAGCCTGTAGTATAAGTCTTCCCGGAAAGCCTTGCTGATGATGTCGTTTTCAAGGTTCCGGTTGGTTGCGGCCACAATCCGGGAGTCTACTTTAATGGCTTTTGTGTTGCCAAGACGCTCTATTGTTCCTTCCTGAAGGACTCTGAGAAGCTTTGCCTGAAGGGAAAGGCTCATATCACCTATTTCGTCCAGGAAAAGGGTGCCTCCATTGGCTTCTTCGAACTTCCCGGATTTTTGTTTGTCGGCTCCGGTAAAAGCTCCTTTTTCGTAACCAAAAAGTTCACTTTCCAGAAGGGGCTCAGGAATTGCAGCACAATTAATGGCAATAAAGGGTTTGTTTGCCCTGTCGCTGTATTTGTGAATGGCCCTGGCCACAAGTTCTTTTCCGGTTCCGCTTTCTCCCACAATGAGTATGCTTGCATCGCTTGTTGCCACCCTGCCTATAAGTTTAAAAACTTCCTTAATGGCGTTGCTTTCGCCTACGATGGTCTCTTCGCGGTTATATGGGGCAATCTTTTTCCTTTGAGAATCTTCGGCCGGTTTAAGTTCGTCTGTACTGGAGTTTTTAAGCGCGTCTTCAATTATAAATATGAGCCGGGGAATGTCGAAAGGTTTTTCAACATATTCATACGCTCCGTATTTCATGGCCTTTATTACCCGGTCGCCGGAACCATATGCTGTTATAATAATTACCGGAGTTTTTGGCGATAATTCCTTTATCTCTTTTAGTACCTGAATGCCATCTTTACCGGGCATTTCAATATCCAGAATCACCAGATTCGGCTTCTCTTTGTTGAAGGCAGCAATTGCTTCTTCGGCATTGCCTGCCTCAGAAATTTTGTAGTTGGACGAGTTAAAAAGCTTTTTGAATGAGTACCTGACGCTTTGCTCGTCGTCGACAATAAGTAATTTATGCATATGAAAAGTCTGGTATGTCAGTTAATTAATGAGAGGTAAGTAAAAAGTGAAAACAGCTCCGGAACCGTCGGGTTTGTTTCCTGCAGCAATCCTGCCGCCATGAGAACCTGCAATGCTTTGAGAAATTGAGAGGCCAATTCCAACGCCCTGGTCGGTTCCCTTAATAAATGGCTCAAAAAGAGTTTTCATTATGGCTTCCGGAATTCCCGGACCGGAATCGCTAAAGTCGATTTTTATGAACTCCCGCTCCTCTTCCGGGTTGTTTATGTCAGCCTCCCGCACTACTCCCGCATCAATGGATAGTTGACCGCCATTGGGCATTACCTCAACGGCATTCAGGATTAAGTTCATGAAAACCTGTTTAAGGTGGCCGGCGTCTGCCATTACGCGCCACTTGCATTTTGTAGTATTGTTGTTAATTATAATATTACTGTTTACTAAACGGGGCCTGAAGAGCTGTATAACTTCGCCGAGACATTCAGTAGGGCTGATATCTGCAAAAACAGGATCGTTAGGCTTTGCGAAACGAAGGAAATCCTTTGTAAAATTGTCTATCCGGTCAATCTCTTTAGAAATGATATCCAAATCTTCCCTGACAGACACCGGTGTGTTTTGCTCTTCTCTTATTGAATAGACAAGCATTTTAATAGCAGCAAGAGGATTGCGGATTTCGTGAGCAATCGTTGGAGCGATTTTACCAAGGTTTGCAAATTTATTGGAGTACTGCAAAAGCTCCTTGTTCCGGGATAAATCCTCATTTGTCCGGTTGAATTTTTCGATAAGCTCTTTAATGCTCTCTCCAAGTTCATCCAGTTCTGTGCCGTGAGGGAGTTTAATATGCTCGAAAACTGCACCACCGGAAGAGCCACGGACTTTAAGCACAAGTTGGTTTATTGGGCTGAAAAGCATCCTAGACAGGAGCCATCCGAGTAAAATACCGGCCACAATCCCGCCAATACCCATGGATATTAAAATTAGCAATATTAAGGAGTTGGTTCTTGCAAGTTCCTGTTCGTGCAAATTTTCGGCCTGCTTGTTTATGTTTATAAATTCATTGCTTTTGAGCTGAATGGTTCCTAAAAGTTCCTGAGCAGAGTGAATCAGGAGAGCGTTTACCTTACTTATTTCTGAGTTTTTGAGGAGCGAAACCGCCAAAAGTATATTCTGTTCGTAGTTAGAAAAAAGGGCGGAAATTTGCTGAATCAAAACATCTTCTTCGGGTGTGTTTGAACTTTCGCGTGCACGTTCCAGATAGATGACAAATTTTGCCTGTTGTTGCCGGAGCGAATCGAGCCAAAAATCCGATTTATTGATAAGATATATATAGTTGAGTCCCTTGATGGCGGTTAATTCAATCTCCATATCCTTAGCATCATTTACGCTGATACGGGTAGATTCGATATACTTTTCCGTCTCTTTCTGAAGGTCGTATGTGTATGCAATCACCAGAAATACACCTCCCATTGCAATGGCAAGCGACAGCAACACCCATATAAAGATGCGGTAATTAAAGAATGGTTTTATTATCAAATTTCAAAGGTTTATTAAGGAGGGATTAATTACTAAAAGTACAAATATTTTTAGAATGACGTTTAAAAGACTTTATATAATCATACTCCTTTTCTACCTTTGAAAACTTTAATATAGAATAAATGCAAAAGATAAAACCTTTTAAGATCTTAAAAACCATATTGAATCATGCACTTATAGCTAAAGAATCGGGTTATCCATTCAAACATAAACTGGAAATTCTAAAAGTTCTTAACGGTTTATATTTAAAATCGGTATTCTTTGAAAAAAAACAGGAGGTAACTCAAAAAATATTTGGCTATAAGGTTACTGCCTATGACTATAGTAATTTATTATATCTCTTTAAGGAGGTTTTTCTTTCAAAGGAATATTATTTCCAGTCGGAAAAACAAAATCCTGCAATTATCGATTGCGGTGCAAATATTGGGATGGCTGTTTTATATTTTAAATTTCTCTATCCAAATTGTTCGGTAACTGCCTTTGAACCAAACCCGCTGGCTTTTTACCTGCTGAATAAAAACATCACCCAGAACAACCTTTCAAACGTAGAGATAAAAAATGTGGCACTCTCCAACAGGGATGGCTCGATTGAGTTTTTTACAAAAGGCAGGCAGGGAATGCTGGTTGCTTCAATCATAAAGGAGAGGGGAGGAGACGATTGCATAAGCATTCAGTCACAGAAAATGTCGGACTTCATTAAAGATAACAAGTTCGATTTATTGAAAATGGATATTGAAGGAGCGGAGACGGAAGTTTTGGAAGATTTGATTTTGGCCGGTAAAATAAAAAATATATCGGCATATATAATCGAATATCACCACCGGATTGACCATAATAAAACGTCGATGACAGATTTTATCCGTCCTTTCGAAGAACGCGGATACGGATATAACATAAAAACATCATTTCATAAGTTACGCAGCTTCCAGGATGTTTTGCTTTATTTTTTCAAAGAAGAGTAGCCGCTTTATTTAAAAATTTCAGAATTATTATTACATTTAGTGTAATTAAAAGTCTGAAATTATGAAAGCTGGAAAAATTAAAGGGTTTTTATTAATTGCAGCATTTGCTTTTTCAATGCTGGCCTGCAATTCAACTGTTTCTCAAGACACGATTAAGGAGGCTGTTAAAGCCGATATCGAAAAAGTTCTCAAAGGAAAAGGAGCAGCTCAAGGTGTAGTTTTAACAATTCAAAGTTTTGAAATGGTAAGTGACGGGGGAGATAATTATTCCGGCGCACTTAAAACCATGGAAAACGATAAGGAGTTTAATTACAAAGTTAAGATTACTGCTACATCCGACGGTAAAACTTTTAACTGGGAAATTGTCCAATAGAACTTTTTGCTATTTGTATCTGTTTAATTATTTAAATCTGTCAATTATGAAGAAAAGAATCGTATTAGTGCTAATGTCATTTTTTGCATGCATCTCCGTTATATCTGCTCAAAACGATACAATAAAGAAAAACGTTTCACAAGTAGACACAACTAATCTGCTGGCAGATTTAACTGCTCAGGAAGACCAGAAACCACAGGAACTTTTGCCTGAAAAAATGTTAGTTACACAGCGGTTGCTTTGGGGGCATAAAGGGCTGATGAGGAATTTCAACAGGTTTGAATTAACCCCGGACGAGCGGGCAAGAGAGCTGAAAATTCGCAGAACAATGCTTGTGGCGCATCAGGTAGTGGGGTTTGCGACGCTGGGTTGCATGATAGCTCAGGGTTTTGTGGGGAGCAGTTTATACAATGGCAATATGAACAAGGCCGATTTGCACGAAAGCCTTGCAGGAGCAATTAACATAGGGTATTTCACAACGGCAGGTCTGGCACTTTTTGCACCGCCAAAAATGATGAATGAACGAAAAGGATACAGCAGCATTAAAGTTCATAAAATTCTTGCAGTTGTGCATCTTACCAGCATGATAGCTACAAATATTCTGGCAGGTTCTCTGGAATCCAACCCTAAGCTCAAGCCATATCACAGGGCCGCGGCTTTTACAGCATTCGGGTCGTTCGCGGCAGCAATGATTATTATTAAATTTTAAATTTTGCGAAGATGAAATCTGACAGATTTAAATATATAAAGCAACTGACTATTCTGGTTGCTTTATGGCTTTGTGCCATGCCGGCAATAGCTCAGAACGGAACAAACATTAAGGTATTTGCTGATAAGAAAAATACAGCCGTAACATATGCAATGAGCCATGCACTTCACGACTGGGACGGAACAAGCCGGGATGTGAGCTCGGTTATCATCTTTAATAAGGAGGCACAAAGAATATCAAGTGTGGCCGTTCTAATAAAAGTATCTTCGTTTGACAGCAAGAATGCAAACAGGGATTCTCATATGATTGAGGTACTTGATGGTATAAAATTCCCTCAGATTTCATTTGGCAGCACTTCCGTAACGCAAGAAGGTATGACCTTAATTGTTGCCGGGAACCTTACGTTTCACGGAATAACACATCCCGTATCATTCCGGGCAACACAAAAAAGAAGCGGAAATCAAATAACAGTAAGCGGCGATTTTGAAATAAAAATGACCGACTATTCTGTTGACCCGCCTTCTTTAATGGGTATTTCATGCAAGGACTGGATAAAACTGACATTTACTGCCGTTTATAACCTTCCATAACCTGCGGTTGAATAAGTTTATAATTCGCCAATTCTATCGTACATTTTCCTGAAAGCGTTCCATGGAGTGTTTTCTCCTGATTTTTCATCTATGGTTCTTCCATAGAAACCATCAAGAAATACACCCACTCCCGACCATACGGTATGCATAACGCCAAGGAAACGCGGGCTCATCTGCTTAGAAGAGTTCTGCCTGAAACGAACCATGTCTTCCACCTGCATTACTGCACTTCCCGGATTTCTCCAAGGGCATGTCATTACGGACAGTCCCTTCATCGCAAAGTATGCGGCAGTAAGATCGGGGCGTTCGTAGTGCCAGTCGCAGATAACAACATCTTTGGGAATCATGTCGATTGCCCTGTGGGTATTTATATAGCTTCCTTCCCAACGTCCAAGACCAATTGTTCTGCCGTCGAGAAGCCTGTCTCCCCACATCCACATTTTGCGCCCTTTTAGAGCCAGATGGTCACGAATAGTGTGAACTTCTCCGGCAAAAAGTTCGGCCTTGTCCCTTCCTGCGCAACGCGGACATTTGTCGTTCCCTAAATCAAATACCTCATCCATTCCGGCATGAAAAGCCTCGGAATCGAAAACATCACAAATTTCGTCCACCACATCAAAGACAACTGTATGAACATCCGGATGCAAAGGGCAGTAGCTCTTCATGTTGAATCCGTTCATTACCACCTTTGTTGTATCGGGCACTTTTGGCATTGGAGTTTCGTCAAACTGAGGATATACTTTTAAAAGTCTTCCGGGTCCCCTGCTTCCGGACTGGTGCCCAAGAAGGTCTATGAGAGGAATTACTTTAATGTTGTTCTCCCTGCACGCCTTTAATATTTTCTTCACTTCCCTTTTCGAAAGGGCAAGAGTATCTATAAGTTCCGTGTGACTTTTGAACTTGTATTTGTATTCAACTCTTAAAACCAGAGTGTTTACGTTCCTGGGAGCAAGCTCTGTTTTAATGAAATTTATAAACTCATCAAGATTGTCGGGAGTTGGCAGAGCAATGCAAAAACCTCTTAATGGCAATAGGGTGTCAAGTTTACTTTGGCCACAGGCAGGATAGTTTGTGGACGCAATCAATAGAAGCGAAACCATAATTCCGATTACAAGTTTTTTCATATTGGACGAAGTTTAAGTGAAGAATTATAATACAATATTAAGTTTTTTTTCTACGATAAATTCAATGTCACACTCGTCAATGTGGATGATGTTGAAAAAGCTTTGTCAAATGTGAAATAGCATTCCTCAATTTTGAGTGTCCTCTCGACTTTTTTACGTACTTTCGCGGCCTAAAATTTATTGAATGGTTTCATGTGACGGATTGAGTGTTGAGTTTAGCGGAAGCGTATTGTTTGAGAACATCTCTTTTGTAATCAACGATAAAGACAGGATTGCCCTCATGGGGAAAAATGGAGCAGGTAAGTCTACTTTGCTTAAAATTCTGGCAGGGGTAAAGCAACCAACAAGAGGAGTAATATCTGCCCCAAGTGATGCCGTAATTGCATATCTGCCGCAACATCTGATGACGGAAGACGGCCGTACGGTATTTGAAGAGACTTCAATGGCATTTTCTCACTTGCACGATATTGAGGCAAGAATTGCGGACATCAACAAACAACTTGGGGAGAGAACAGATTATGACTCGGATGAATATTACAAACTCATCGAGGAGCTTTCGGCCGTGAGCGAGAAGTATTATGCAATTGACATAACCAACTATGAGGAGGATGTGGAAAAGGTACTGCTTGGGCTGGGTTTCCTGAGGGAGGATTTTCAACGGCAGACAACTGAGTTTAGCGGTGGCTGGAGAATGAGGATTGAACTTGCAAAGATCCTGCTTCGCAAGCCTGATGTAATTTTGCTGGACGAGCCTACCAATCACCTGGACATGGAATCCATAATGTGGCTGGAAGATTTTCTTATAAACAATGCCAAGGCAGTTGTGCTCATTTCCCATGACAGGTCTTTCGTAGACAGGGTAACCAACAGAACCATTGAAATTACTATGGGCCGGATTTATGACTACAAGGTTAACTACTCGCACTACCTGGAGCTCAGGCGGGAACGAAGGGAGCAGCAGCAAAGGGCGTACGAGGAACAGCAGAAAGCTATTGCCGAAACAAGGGAGTTCATCGAAAGATTCAAAGGCACATATTCCAAAACAAATCAGGTTCAGTCGAGGGTTAAAACGCTTGAAAAAATGGAGATACTTGAGGTGGACGAAATTGATACATCGGCCCTTAAGCTTAAATTCCCTCAATCGCCACGCTCGGGAAATTTTCCTGTTAATCTTGACTCGGTAGGGAAGACCTACGGCGAAAAGAATATATTTTCAAATGCCTCTTTCACTATCCACCGTGGAGATAAAGTTGCTTTTGTGGGACGGAACGGAGAGGGAAAGTCTACCCTGGTAAAGTGCATAATGAAGGAGATAGAGCACGATGGCAAACTCGCGCTGGGACACAATGTGCAGATAGGATATTTTGCCCAGAACCAAGCTTCCCTGCTAGATGAAACGCTTACTGTTTTTCAGACAATAGACGATGTTGCAGTTGGCGACATCAGGTCAAAAATCCGTGATCTTCTTGGCGCGTTTATGTTTGGCCGGGACGATGTGGATAAAAAGGTAAAAGTGCTTTCAGGCGGCGAGAGAACCCGCCTTGCAATGGTGAAACTGCTTCTGGAACCCGTGAATTTGCTGATTCTTGACGAGCCTACAAACCACCTCGACATGCGCACCAAAGACATACTTAAGCAGGCATTGGTTTCGTACGACGGTACTCTTATCGTGGTTTCCCACGATCGTGATTTCCTTGACGGACTTGTATCAAAAGTTTATGAGTTTGGCAACAAGCGGGTAGTCGAACACCTTGAAACCATTCAGGGTTTCCTTGAAAAGAAAAGGATGCTGAATCTTAAAGAGATTGAGCAGAAAGGCAGGGCTTGATTCTGGCAGAATAATTCACTCAAAAAGCTTTCTTGTTAAGAAGCTCCATGAAGTATTTTTTGTACGCATCCGAAATAGGAATGAAGCATTTCCCAAATACAATCCTGTTGCGTTCAATTGTTTTAACCTTTGAGACATTTACGATAAAAGAGCGGTGAACGCGAGCAAAAATTTGCGGAGGAAGATTTGCTTCAATGTTTTTAAGCGCAGAAAGTGTCATTATTTTACCCGCACTCTCGGTGTAAATGGCAACATAATCCCTTACTGCTTCGATATAAATTATATCACTGAAATCAATTTTGTGAAGTTTATAATCGGCCTTTACCATTATGCTGCCGGCTTCCAGTGATTCAGCGGGGGACGGTACTGATATATATCGCTGAGCTTTTTGAGCAGACTTTAAAAAATCGGAATAGCTTATGGGCTTTAATAAATAATCAATAGCATCTGCTTTAAAACCGTCCAGGGCATATTGGTCAAATGCTGTGGTAAAAATCACTTTGGTTTTGTATGTGTCTATGATTGAGGCTAACTGCAGGCCCGAAAGATTAGGCATCTGGATGTCCAGAAAAAGCAGATTTGCTTCATTATTTTTCATTGCCGTTAGTGCGTCGATGGCACCCCCGTAACAACCAATCAACTCCAGAAAAGGTGTCTGAACTATATAAGATTTTATTAGTTCCAGAGCCAGCGGTTCGTCATCTACAGCAATGCATTTAATTTTCATAACCATTAATGTTTATTGGAACAATTACTCTTGCAAAATACTCGTTGCCTTTAGTTTCCGTGAAAAGCAAATTACTGTTTGGATATAACAGGGAGAGGCGTTTACGGAGATTTTCAAGTCCGATGCCGGAACCGCTCTTGTCTTCAGTTGTCTTTGGAAAAGAGCTGTTTCTAACAGAGCAGATTACCGATTTTCCTGCTTCAATTTCAATTTTAATTTCGATGAAAGATGGTTCTTTTGGACTGACACCGTGTTTGAAAGCATTCTCTACCACAGAAATAAAAAGCAGTGGAGGTATTGATATTCCCTGGTCATTTTCCGGCAGGTCTATAGTTACCTGGACGTTTGCCGGCAGCCGGAGTTTCATGAGATTGCAATATCCTTCTACAAACTCCAACTCCTTTTTTAACGGAATTTTTTCTCTGGATGCTTCGTACAACTGATATCGCAGCATCTCGCCAAGGCTGTGGACGGCATACTGAGCCTGCTCCTGGTTAAACGCAATCAATGCATAAATATTATTGAGAGAATTAAAAAGAAAATGGGGGTTCAGCTGGCTCTTAAGTTGCAGAAGTTCGGCCGCAGTATTTTCTTTTTCAAGTTTCTGCATTCTCGATTGCATCTCATACCAGCGCCCGGTCATTTTAACGGCAACACTCACACAAACCACCAATGTCTGCATAAAAATATGTATAACCATCGGCATCAACATCCCGTCTCCCGGCGGAGGGCCGGCATGCGGTTTGGGCTCGAAGACCATAAAAGCATCTCTAACCAAATATGACAAATAGCTTGAAATAAGGATAATTACCAGATTCCAGAAAATGAATTTTGAAATATTCTTATTAAAGAGATATCGTTGAATGAGAAAGTGATAATTGACATAAAAAACTAATATAAAAGCCAGCGGCATTAATAATGCACCAATGCCATGGTTCATGTTTATTGGCTCTCCCCTTAATATTGCGAAAATATAGGGCATGGAGATAACCCCTCCCCAAATGAAAAAGTGGATGAAAATCTGAATTTTTTTGTTTGTTTTTGGCAACATAACAGGAGTATTTATATGTGAAGATACAGATTTTAATAATTATTCGTAACGAAGTGCGACAATAGGGTCCAGTTGTGAGGCCTTCTTTGCAGGATACCAGCCAAAGAAAACTCCGGTGGCAAAGCATACAAAAAACGAAAGGAGTATTGATACTATGTTAACAATGAAGGGCCATCCAAGTATGGAAGAGACAATAAATGTAAGAAGTATTCCAAACAGGATTCCCACGATTCCTCCAATTAAGGAAATGATTATTGACTCAGTTAGAAACTGCATGAGAATATCCCACTTTAAAGCACCTATTGCCATTCTTAGTCCAATTTCCTTGATGCGCTCTGTAACGGTGACATACATAATATTCATGATGCCTATCCCTCCCACAATGAGCGAAATCGCTGCAATGGCGGCTAAAAGAGCAGTGAGCATTCCGGTAACATTAGAAATCATCGAAAGCATCTCCGCCTGTGTCCTTATTTCAAAATCTACTTCGTCCGTTGGCTGCAGTTTGTGAGTTCTTTTAAGGATATTGGTCATTTCTGTAACAGCATTGGCCGAGCGCTCTTCTGATACTGCATTTGCAAATATTGTGTGATAGTGGGTTATTGCCAGTATGCGTTTCTGGACAGTTGTATAAGGAAGATATACAATGTTGTCCTGATTCTGACCCATGGCGTTTTGCCCTTTAGCCTCCAGTATTCCTATGACTTTAAGCGGAATATTGTTGAATCTTATAAACTGACCCACAGGATAAGTGCCATCTGCAAAGAGTTCGTCAACAATTGTTTTTCCTATTATGCACACTTTTGCAGCATTGTCCACATCATTCTGGGAAAAGAGTATACCTCTGTCCAGATTTATTTCCCTAATGGAGAAAAAGGGGATGTCCACCCCCTGCAACGTAGAAGGAGTGTTGTTTGTCCCGTATACCAGCTGGCCGTTTGCATTCACAGACGGAGAGACGGATTTTATCTCTTTTGCCTCTTTTCTTATTGCATCTACATCCTCTTTGGTTAAAGACTTTGCATTGGAAGAACCCATACTCACTCCCCCCTGCCTTTGCGAAGAGGGAGATATGAAAATCATATTAGAGCCAGTTGAAGAAATTTCATCCCGGATGTTTTGTGTTGATGCCTGTCCAAGGGCAATCATAGCAATAACAGATGATATGCCTATGATGATTCCCAGCATTGTTAATATGGCCCTTGTTTTATTTCTAATAAGTGCCCTGTATGCTATTTTTATATAATTGTACCATTTCATAATTAATATCGGTTTATTGGCCATTTACATCTAAAATTGGTAACTGTGATAAAGCCTCTTGTGCCGAAAGCTGAACTACAGGAGTGTCGCTCACAATCAGTCCGTCTTTTAGACGAATGGCCCGGGTTGTAAAATTTGCAATGTCGGGTTCGTGAGTTACAAAAACAATACATTTCCCCTCGGAATTCAGCTTTTGAAACAGCGTCATAATTTCGTAGGAGGTACGTGTATCAAGGTTGCCTGTTGCCTCGTCTGCAAGAATCAAAACAGGGTCGTTTACCAGTGCGCGGGCAATGGCAACCCTTTGTTGCTGCCCGCCGCTGAGCTGATTTGAATAGTGCCTGCTTCTTTCGCTTAGCCCAACCAGGTTAAGGGTAAACATTGCTCTTTCTTTTCTCTCTTTGGGAGATATTGAAGCATTGTACAAAAGGGGCAGTTCAACATTTTCCAATGCGGATGTACGGGGCAAAAGGTTATATGACTGGAAAACAAAGCCAATCTTACGGTTGCGTATTTGTGACAGCTCCTTGTCATTTCTGTTTGAAACGAGGGTTCCGTCTATATAGTACTCCCCCGATGTTGGTTTGTCAAGGCACCCGAGTATGTTCAGCAAAGTGCTTTTTCCGGATCCGCTCGCTCCCATTATAGATACAAACTCACCTTCCTGTACTCCAAACGAAACAGGTCTTAAAGCGTGTACTGTCTCAGACCCCATTATAAACGAACGGGTAAGTTTCTCGATTTTCAATATTTCATTTTTCATTTTTTGTCTTGTATTACTGCGCTGCATGGCCTCCTCCCGGAGGCGGGGTTGGCAAAATGCTTGCAGAGGATTTTACTGCAACCGTTTTTTCGATACCTACAACGAGTTCGTCTCCTGCCTTAACACCTGACAGTATTATTGAGGTTATTCCGTCTGTTGCTCCTGCAGTAACAGGAATTGCTTTCAACCCTTTTTCCGTTTTAATCCAAACCTTATTTCCCTTTATGTTCCCGTTATCAACGAGGAAATTGCCAATTTTTGACGGGTCCGGGTTGAAGTAGAGTGCTTCTGCCGGAACGCAAATGCCTTTTGGTGACTGTGTGATAATTGAAATATTTGCAGTCATGCCCGGGAAAAGCTTTTCATCCGGATTGGGAGCAGAGATAATTACAGTATAGGTTACTACATTAGAGGCAACAACCGGCTCCAGTCTAATCTGAGAAACTGTCCCTCCAAATTTCTCTCCCGGGTAGGTGTCAACTGTGAAGTCGGCAAATTGTCCAATTTGGATTCTTCCAATATCTGCCTCATCGACCTTTGCCTCAACCTGCATCTTTGTAAGGTCATTTGCAATTGTAAAGAGGGTGGGAGTGTTGAATGATGCAGCTACTGTTTGCCCCTCGTCTACGGCACGGTTTAGTACTCTTCCGGAAATCGGGGAGTATATGTCGGCATAAGAGAGGTTAATAAGTGCCTGCTGGAGGTCTGCCTTTGAATTTGTTACCGAGTTTACGGCACTTGCAAGGCGGTTGGTTGCGTCCTCAAGACTTGCAGCGGTCGCGGCATTCTTATCGTAAAGCGTTTTAATCCGGTTGTAATTTTGTCTCGCAAACAGCGAATCGCTTTTTGCATTGTTCAGCGAAGACCTGCTTTGTCTGGCCCTCTCCGTAAGTGTAGATTTGTCGAGTTCTGCCAGTAAATCTCCCTTTTTTACCTGAGAGTTGAAATCGGCATAAATCTTCTTAACAATTCCAGAAACCTGAGTTCCCACATCCACTTTAATAACCGGCTGGATATTGCCGCTTGCAGTTACGGTAAGTTCAAATTCACCTTCACGGGCGACATATGTTATTAGTTGAACATCAGGATTTTTATCTTTAATTAAAAATAAACTTGCAATCAAAACTATGACTACAATACCTGCTATCGAAATGATAATCTTCTTTTTCATTATTTTATATTTATTTAAATCACTATTTCCAGACCCATATATACATCCAGCACCTTCCTGTTAAGCAGATAACTGTATTTGCTTTGCAGATAATTGCTCAATGCATTCAGGTAGTTATTCTGATGCTGAAGCAAATCTGCTGTTGTAATGAGGCCTTCATTATATTGCAACCGGTAAGAATCGAAGTTCTCTTTATATGCGTTATACCCGGTTTCGGAAGCGCTGAATTTATTCTGCTCTGAAACAACGCCATTGTATTCCTGCTCAAGCTGTGTGCGGATACTCATTTCGGTTTCTTTGGCTTCAATTTCTGCCTGCTCACGGCGATACTGACTTTGTTTGATACCTGATTTTACCTTTCCCCTGTTCCACACAGGAATTGAAATACTCACCGAAATCTGTTCATTTAGATTGTTCCCAAATTGGCTTCCCCAGGATGATGTCCCTCCGGTATACCCAGAAGAAACAGAACCTCCGATTGAAATTGCCGGAGTCAATCCTCCTTTTGCAATTTTTAAATCCAGGTCGGCCATATCCATATTCTGGCGGCTTATTTCTATATCCGGCAGCCAGGCAAGTGTCTCTCCCAGAAATTTTGCCAATTCCGGAAGTGGAAGGGCATTTGCGTAAATACCGGAGTTGGGAGCCACAACCTCAATTTTTTGTGAAGGATCTATGCTCAGGTAGTTTTTTAACTCAAGCAGTGCACTCTCTCTTTTTACTTCACTATTGACATAATTGAAACGGTCGCTTGCAAGTTGTGCTTCAAGTAACAGATAGTCACTTTTCAGTATTTTACCCGCACTAAATTGAACTTCACCCAACTTGCACTGCTCTTCACTTATCTTTAATACTTCCTGCTGATATTTACGGAGTTCTTCATTCATGAGTGCAGATAAAAAAGATTTAATAACACTTATTGCCAGCTGATTTTGAGATTGGGATATCTTTGTGCCGGATTGTTTCATAAGCAACTGGTTTTTGCGGATGTTATTTCTGCTTTGACCACCGTTATATAATGTTGCCTGGGAGTTAATGCTGTAATTGCCGTTTAAAATGGTATTAGCGGCCTGGCTATTTTGGCCATTCGATACTCCCTGCGAAAGCGATCCGCTTAAATTTGGAAGCAAATCCCTTTTAGACTGCTGCAGGTCCTCTTCGGCGCTGCTCTTGCTAATGATAAGCTTTTGCTGATTAAAATTATTTTCAAGAGCATAATTAATTGCGTCATTGAGTGTCAATTTTAAAACAGGTTGCGCTTGCTGGGCAAAAGCGGTTACCCCTGCAAATAATAGAATAATTGTTAATATTCGTTTCATTGTAATTCTTTTAACTTGTTGGTACAAAACTAAGAAGGGGGCAGCGCGCCCCCAACCAATATCTATGTACAACTCTGTTTCATCGACAGAATGTAAACAATTGCCGACAAGCCGGATATCCGGGATTGCCTCTTTTTTAATAATTCTGATATACCCGGATAGATTTTGAGTCGCTGTTAATGCCTGTGAAGATTCCGAATCCGTTTTTAACATTCGCAATAACTTCGGTAAGGGACCCTGAACTGTTACCCGAAGCCTGGCACATGATTAAATATTCCGGCTGAATTTTTAACAGGACTATTTTGTGTTTTCCGTAATAAGAGAATGAACGGGATGGAATCTGGATGGAAGAACCATTCGTTGGGTCAAGCTGGAAAGCAGTATCCGGGGGAGTGTCATTATTCCAAATCTGATTGGGCTCGGCCTCTTCATTTATTACAGCTACAATATAATAGCTGTTATCCGGATTGTCCCATGTAACTTCTAGCTGGCCCATAGGGTCGGCCTTGGTTGTTTGGCTCATTCCCTGGAAGCCGCCAATTGTAATTGTTGTGGCAGATATTTTCATGTTTTGCGGCTTCACGGGAATCTCGGTTTTTGCGGAAACCGGCAGGTCGCCGTAGGTGAAACGGATTGAATATTCGTGACCCTCTTTTACAAGAATGCTTTCGTTTGAGTATTTGCCTTCCCCTTTGGAAGCTAACAGATAGTCTGTTTTGTCATTTTCATCGGTTAGCGTAATATTAAGCTTGTCAACGTCTTCAGCTGAAAAATCGACATCATCCTTAAACGGAATTAATTTAGATATTGTTATTACCGGAGGCTGTCCCTCGTGTAAAAAACCCTCAACGACAGGCCTGTCACTAAATTCTGATACAAAAGTAGGCTCGCAGCCTGTGAGCAGAGCAACTAAAATTATTGGGATTAAAAAAGGCATTTTCATCTTTTTAAAACTTAAATATTAATGAAACATTAGGTGTGATGCTCAGGTAATTTATGTTACTCTCCAGTATGGTGTTTCCAACCAACTGGAATTGCTTTGAGCTCACATTTTTCCGGTTATAGGCATTAAACAGGGAAACGCTTACGGCATTTTGCCGCCCTACAGAGCCAAATAAATTGAAACGGAATGTAGCTGCCAAATCTAACCGGTGGTAATCCGGTAACCTGAATGTGTTTTTATCGCTAACAGCATAAAATGTCTCTTTAAGGCCATCTGCCTGTGTAATAGTATATGCTCCCAATGGTGCTGTATATGGTCTCCCGGTAGAGAATATCCAGGTTGCGGAAAAGTCGAAATTTCCAAATTTGTATATTAAAACGCTTTTTAATTCGTGTGTTACATCCTGGTATGCAAAGTAATATTTTGAAGACTGTTCCGGGAATCTGTTTTTTACCTGTGCAAGAGTATAGCTAATCCATCCGCTAAGATTTCCGGATTTTTTTTGTGCCAGAAATTCCAGTCCTGTAGAGTAGCCGTCGCCTGTAAAAAACTGTTCGGATACCTGAGCTGAGCCGTTCGGAGACTGCGACCTCTGAAACCTAAGTGTATACTCGGAAATTTTCTGATTGAGTTTATAGTAGCCCTCAACGCTGAAAATGTAATTTGGAAGGTCGTAGTTTAGTCCAATGTTAAGGTGTTTTGAACTGCTCACCGGTATGTCGGCGTTGTCCGAAAGTATCCAAAAATCGGCATTGCCGGACATCACATCTTCCCTGATAACCCGGTTTGCATATTGATAATAGAGTCCGGTTGCAGCGTTAAGCGTGAGGTTATTGTTAAGCAGATAACTTATCCCGAGACGGGGCTCAATATAAATTTTATTCGAAAGCGAGTAATAGCTGGCTCTTAGGCCAGGGGTGAAAACGAGGTTATTGTTTAGAAACTTTATCTTATCCTGGAAATATACTCCGCCAAGAAACGCCTTGTTTGCTTTATTTAAAATAGAAGAGGTGTCATTCTGGGAGTAGTTGTAATTAATATCGTAGTAGGTCCCGGAAGCGCCAAACTCAAGTAAGTTTTTTTCGTTAAGCGAATATTTCCAGTCGCTTTTTACACTAAAATCGACCAGACTGTTTTCTTCAAGTATGCCGTTTTTAATTTTTTCACTCACTCCGTCTTCCTTTATAGTTATGGAGCGGGTCTGGTCACGGGTGCTATAAAAATTTGAGTAGCTCATCAAATAATTTGAAGTTAGTTTCTCGTTGTTTTTCCTTGCCCAGCGGATGCTGCCGCCAATATTTCCATAGCGGGAATAGTCGGAGTTGTCCATAGTAATAGACCTGTCGTCGCTGCTCCCGTCGGGAGGGGCAGGCATGTTTTTGGGAAACTTAAACTGGGGTGTGTTGTCGAGGTAGTCTGTCCCATTAAAAATACTCAGCGAAAGAATGTCTTTTTTTGTGGGATTGTAAGTGATTTTGCCGTTAAGGTCATAAAAGTATGAAGTAGGCTGCGAACTGCCCATTCCCTGCGGCCTTGGTACTGCGTCTTCGGAGTCACTCTCTGTATATTGGCTTGATATTTTATTATAAAGATATCCCTGATATGAACGACGAAAAGCGACCAGTGAGGTGATTTTCTTGCCGATGGGAACTTCGGCATATACATTCATGCTCAATAAACTTATTTCCCCTCCTAAAGTGGCTTTTTTTGAATTGCCGTCTTTTGCGGTAATTTCTGTAACGCTGGAAAGCCGCCCTCCGTATTTGGATTCGAAACCTCCTTTGTACAGCTGAACATCTTTTATGGCATTTGAATTAAATGCACTGTAAAAACCGTGAAGGTGGTCCACATAATAGACAGTAAATCCATCGTATAGGATAAGATTTTGATCCGGGGTGCCTCCTCTTACATACATACCTGAACTGTTCTCATTTGACGCACTTACTCCCGGCATCAGCTGAAAACCGCGCATTATATCCTTTTCTCCCACATTAGGCAAAACTTTAAGCGCCATGGGAGACATCTTCATTTTATGCTCTCCGGTATATTGCTGAAGGGCCTTGTCGTCTTTCCTGCCTACTATGAAAACTGCTGCAATGTCCTGAGTCTGAGGTTCCATTTCGACATATAGCCTTGTGTTTTCTTTAGCGGGCTTAAGGTTAATTCTTTGTGTCTGATATCCTAAATATGTGATTACAATAGTTGACGTATCTGAAGGTACTTTCTCAATAGTAAAATTACCATTAGGGTCAGTTGAAACGCCATGTGTTGTTCCTGCGATATGTACAGAGGCATAGGGAATTCTTTCTCCGTTTGTCTTGTCAATAATGTCCCCGGACAAAGTAAAGTTCCTTTTAACAGGAGTTAGCTTCTCTTTTGATTTCTTTTCCGCTACTTTAACTTCAACTTTTTCAATTGATTTGCTTTTTATTAAACTGTCCAGACGCTCTTTGTCCTTCCCAATGAATATGTAGCCATCTTCGCTTAAGTGATATTCCATCTCCCAAACGGATTTAAACATATTGAGCATGCCATTGATTGTTTTTTCCTCCTGAGAGTTTATTGAACCTTTGTAACGGGACATGTGATTCTTGTCGTACACAAATCGAATGCTCATGTCCTTGCTCATCATTTCCAGGATGTCAACCATGTTACCCCTGTAGTCCTTACTTATTCTCAGGTTTCCTACTGTTTGCGCTGAGGCGGCAGTTGTGATAAAAATTAAAAAAAATGACAAAAAATGTCTTTGTACAAATCTCATAATTAACGGATAAACTTAAATTAGACCAGCTTCACCGGGTGAAGTAATTATCACAGCTAATCTATTTATCCATTCACTCTTAATCCATATATATGGACTAAACGACATATTTCATCGATAAAAAGCTCAATTTTGTCTATGAGTGGCCCCCAGCCTTGGGGAGCAGCGCAAACGCACCAAATGCATCTGCCATTCCAAATAGCAAGTGTCACTATATGAGCTTAGTACAAAACGCGTTTTTATGATTATTCGAAAAACGGGATTTGGAACTATCAGTATGTCAGCAACATGCTATTTGGAATGGCAGATGTTAAAAACTCCACTTGAGTCGCAGGAAGCCCATATTGAAATGGTCTGTCTGTCCTTTAATGAATTGGCCTGAAAACGACTGGGCAATTAAAGAAAAATCAAGATTCTCGGTTATGGAATAGGAAAGGTTGGGGCCGATAAATATGCCATTGAGCTGTGGAAAGTACATAACGGCCAGCGAAACATTAAAAAGCGGAGTAATGGGGTAACTTCCCTGCATCATAATTGAAAAGTCGGTAAAAGAGAGGTTTTTGGCAGACAGATTCATGTTGTAATAGTCTGCAAAGCTTGTGATTTTAGGTGATTTATCCTGCCTGTAGAGCATTTCAAACTGCAGCACGAAGGAGTTCCTGAATGCATATTCGCTGCCAAGCGAAACTGAAAATACTCCGGATGTATCTGCAAAGTTCTTCTTAGGGTGAAAATATGAGACCTCACCCCGGAAAGAGGCATTGAGAATATTGCCGGACCACCCCGTTCCCAAAACAAAATCCTCTTCGTTAAGGATTCCTCCCAAAAACTGAATGTCGTAATTCCATTTATTGAAACGGTAGAGCAGGGCGGAGGTCACTTTGCGGTTTTTGTCCAGTTTGATAGCAAAATCTAATGCTGATGTGCTGTTTTGGTAATATTGCAGGCGGATGGCATCGCTTCCCGGCTTCTCGGCATAATCGAAGTCGAGGAACGAGTATGCATTAAAAAGGTCATTCGGGTTCCATGTGAAGCATTGTCCCCAGTTGATTCTTTGCCGTCCCGCTCTCACCTGAAACTTCTCTTTTGTATAATCGATGAATGCTCTGTCAATTTTCGAATTAAATACATAAGAATTGCCCGAAAAAATATTTGCCGACAACTTTACAAATCCATTGTCGGAATCAAACATCTGAGCATAACCGGGGGTGTTTTTAACAGATTCTCCAATAATGAACCTGTTGCGCATTTCAACTACCACATTCACACTGTTTGAATTGTTGTGCCATTTGAAGTTAAGCCGGTTATGGCTTAGGTTGTCCGAAATCCAGTCGCCATCCCATCGTTGGAACATAAAGGATTGCATGTTGGTGACATATCCGTTAAGAGTCCAGTTTCTTGATACACTGTCCTGCCCGGCAGATTGCGACTCCTTTTCCGGGAAAGGAAAATAGCCATCCGGAGAAGTCCTGTTTCCGCCAAAAAATACAGTGGAAAGGAGATTAAAAGAGATGAATATAATTATTATGTTTAGCCTCATTGGAATGGCTGAGTTTTCTGCTGTTTTAGCCCCTATTTTCTTATATCGGAAACGACTACGCCGTCCTGAATTGTAATGACCCGCCTGGCCTTACTCACTACCCGCTGGTCGTGCGTAGAAAAGAGAAATGTAATATTTTCTTCCCTGTTTAGCTTTTCCATAATTTCCAGCAGATTGTCTGTGGATTTTGAATCGAGGTTCGCAGTTGGCTCATCGGCAAGAATGAATTTTGGTTTGGAAGCAAGTGCCCTTGCAACTGCCACCCTTTGCTGCTGACCACCGGAAAGTTTATTCGGGCGGCTGTCCATCCTGTCGCCAAGCCCAACGGCCTCAAGCAACTCCTTTGTTCTCTTCTCCCTCTCTGCTTTTGGCTTGCCCTGTAGGTGCAGTATAAACTCAACATTCTCCTTTGCAGTGAACACCGGAATTAAATTATATGCCTGGAAAACAAAGCCGATGTTCTTCATCCGGAAATCTGTCTTCTCCCTTCCGGAAAGCCCGGTAATCTTTACTCCGTCAATAAAAACCTCTCCTTCGGTAGGCTCGTCCAAACCTCCGACAATATTCAGCAGAGTAGTTTTTCCAGAGCCTGAAGGCCCGACTACGGCGGTAAACTCACCGGCTTCAATCTTGATATCAATTCCGTTAACGGCATAAACAGGCAACGACTTTCCGTCGTACACCTTATGTAAATCCTTTATTTCAATTATGCTCATATTTTAACTTCTTATTGCCTGGGAAGGGTTAAGTTTAAGTGCTCTATATGCGGGGTACAGCGAGGAGAAAATTCCGGTTACGATGACCATAATTGTAACAATAATCATGGTTCCCGGCTCAATTACCGGATAGACCATTGCGGAATAACCCATACTGGCAAACGCCTCTTTCCAGAAATACAGGTTAATGCCGGCATGTTCGAAATATCTTGTAACAAAGTAACCGCCAACGATTCCCAAAACGCCCCCGGTGAGTGAAAGGTAAACCGTTTCGAGCATTATCATCATAAATACCTTTAATTTATTCATTCCTATTGCCATGAGCATCCCCAGTTCACGGACTCGTTCCATGATAACCATAAGCATCGTGTTGATTATTCCGAAACAAAGCGCAAGAAGGATTACAACCATAAAAATGTACATATACTGATTCATCGCACTCACAAGATAACCTGCTTCCGGGCTTATCCTAAGCCAGTCTTTTACCTCAAGTTGCGGGAAGCTGGCGGCAACTGATTTGCCCGCCTCTTCGGTAGCATCGTTATTGCTGAGTAAAATGGCAACTTCGTGTGCTTCTTTGCCGTCCAGCCCGGTAAGAGCGGATATGTCGCTGTTACGCACATAAATATTGGCCCCGTCGAACATATTGTTGTCTGTCCGGTATATCCCTACAACGCGAAATGCTCCACCTGTTATATTATTATTTACATCCTGTACAGTGATAATAATCTTGTATTTTAACCCCACTTTTAGCTTTTTGGCGAGAGTCTCTCCAATAACGATTGAATTCTTTCCTGTTCCGTCCAGATATTTTCCTTCGATGATTTTTGTGTACAGCCTGGTAACTTTTTTCTCACTTTCCGGATCTACCCCTGTGATTTTAACTCCTGTGCCTGTTTCGGCTGAGGCTGCCATGGAGTTGATGACTATTCTTTTACTCGCAGCAGATACATTCGGGATGCTTTTTACGACATCCACGACGCTGTCGGCATTGGCTATGCGAAGAGTGAACAAATCGCTCTCCACAAATCCGGGCCGGTGAATCTGAATATGTGATATCTCTGTGCCGATGATAGTCTGGATGCGGTCATTAACCATTCCGTTCATAAATGCCATGAGAAAGATACCCGCAAAAATCCCAAGAGTAACAGCCGTAATAATAACAATGCTCCGGAGTTTGTTCCGCCATAAATTTCGCCAGGCAAATGAAGATATCATAACAGAATAATTTTTAGTTTAGTTAACTTCTTAAAGCTTTGCTGATTTTCATCCGTGAGATGTTTAACACGGGGTATATGCCAATGAGCAGAGTAAATACAAAAATTGTAATTGCCTGATAATAGAATATTGGAGGAATCATTGAAAATGGCATTATAGGCTCAAACCCCATTAACATAACCGTTTCTGCCGCCTGCCCGGTGAGTGGAATCGGGTGAAGCTTAAAGTACCACAGGAGAGGAATGCTGGCTGCGATTCCCGTAATTACTCCCACAAATCCGAGCATAACAGTTTCCATTGCCAGAACGTATCCGAGTTTATATTTTTGCATTCCCACTGCCACAAGCACACCAAACTCCTTGCTTCTCTCTGCCGTCATCATCATTACTGTTCCAAATATTCCAAAAGCTATAATTATATACAGGATACCCTTCATGATAACACCTGAAGCGCGGTCGCTGTCAATCTGCTTTATCAGCATGCTGTTCATCTCCTTCCAGTCCATCACCTCGTATTCATCTCCAAGTTTGGCCGCAAGCTCTCTTTTTATGCGGGGAACATCATCTGCATCTCTGACCATTATTACAAGCGAGGTGAGTCTCTCCTGAGCGGAAAACAATTCCTGTGCTGTTGTTACATCCATATAAACAACCGTTCTGTCCAAATCGGGAGATGGCTGCTTAATAATACCCCGTACCGGATACTTTCCTGCTGCACTCACTCCGTGATATCCCTGGCTAAGAAGAACAAGAGTGTCATTTACTCCCACCTTCATATATTTTGCAAGAGCACTTCCCAGAATAACACCCGCATCTCCATCTGCCAGATAACTTCCTGCGGCTACCCTTTTTGAAAGGTTTGTAATACTGTCCTCCTTTTGGGGTGAAATTCCTATAACCATAACACCCTTGGTAATATCTTCAAGCGAGGCAAGAGCATAGTTTTCGAGTCTTGGAGTAGAAACAGTAATCCCTTTAACGGCCGGCATCTGTGTTTTTAAAGAGGAGTAATCAAGAGTGTTGTTAATTACTTTGTCGTCCCAATAGCCTTTTTGATGTACCTGTATGTAGCCGGAGTAGAAATTGACGATTGTTTTAATATACATTTCGTAGGAGCCCTCCTGCATGGAAGACATAAAGGAAGAGAGGACAACACCAAAGAAGATGGAGGCTGCACAAATGAGTGTCCGGCGCTTGTTTCGCCATATATTTCGCCAGGCCAGTTTGATGTAATCCTTCATAATCGTAAGATTGGTTATTTTACCGACTTCATGTTTTGCTGAGAGAAGAAACTGTCCGGGATAGGCTGGTTATAGACTATATTAACCATTTCAAGTATGGTTTTATTCCCTTTCTTGTTTGCCGGTTCTATCTCCATTTTTGTTGGCACCTCGCGATCGCCCATTTGCTTAATGTTGTAGGCGTTCATGACATTAACAAGTTCCATCTCCTCGTCGTAATACTCTACCTTCCATTCATTGAACCCGTCTGTTGTTATCCAGATAATCACTTTCCCCCAGGTCACAGCAGCTTCCGGCAGAGGTGTCAACTCAACTTTATAACAATCCTTTTCCCGCACCTTTTCCCTGCCCAGCAATTTTTGCCTGTAGTCAACAACAATTGAAGATTCCTTTACAAGGTCATCATTTGTATAGTCCGACCCCATCCAGGACTGCATCATCATTGAAGGCGGAATCTTAATCATTCTTTCTATTGAAGGAACCCAGTTCCACATATCTTTTTGTCTTTTCAGGAAAACCTGACCCTTTTCCTTTGCGGGAGCTGTTATGTATATCAGGGAATATTCAGTTCCCTTGGACCATGATTTCATAGATATGGATCTTGTCCAGCCGGGACGGACAATTGTAAGAGTCATTTCGCCTTTGCTCGTTTGGCCGCGGCCCTTGTCGTCGGCCTTTTTAATGATTTCTTTGGCAGAAAGTTGCTGAGAATATGCAGTGGATGAAGAGAATGCTGCAATGCATAAAACCAGGCAGCCGATAATAGCAAATCTATAGTTCATATTAAGTTTGCTTAAAGATATTTTTGATGCGTCGGGAACTGTACAAATATAAAAAATGTCAATGAATTAGCAATTATCGGAATATTTTTACCAAATTACATTTACGGTGTAATAATTTATTTTAGATTTGTATCATCTTATCTTATAACAAATTATTATGAATACTTATAAGTGTAAAATCAAGTTATTATTCCTTGTATTAATTTTTGCCGGAGCACTATCCGGATGTGTTAAATTAAATCCCGTAAACAATCCAACATCTCCTATTGGTCTTATTCCTAAAGACTTCAACTGGAAGACAATCACAGAGCTTTCTTGCACAGTCAAAGTCGCTTCTGTATCCGGGGTGGGAGATAACTCGATTAGAATCATAAGAATTTACAACAACTCTTTGTTGAATGAACAATCACTTGTAGCAACAGGTGCTGCAACGCCCACTTTACCATATATTGCAAAAATCTCTTTGGCAACGTCCATTCATACAATCTATGTTCAGGAGATATTGCCGGATGGGACAACAACACTTTTAACTAAAAATATTTCAGGAACTGCCTTAGACATAAATTTTGGCACTGCGTCAGCAACAGGCTCGCCAGCTATTGTTTCTCAACCGGCTTCTTTTGGCTCTCTCGCAGTTGCGGTGGATAGCGACGGTGATGGAGTTTCTTCAGGCTATGATATAGATGACAGTAATCCCGCTATTGCGTTTGCTTCGTACTTTCCTTCTGCAAGCACCTGGGGAACATACGCATTTGAAGACTTATGGCCAGTTAAGGGAGACTATGATATAAATGATATAGTTATTGGATTCAGAATTTCGTATTTCACCAACTGCTCAAATTTGGTTACAAAGATGAGGGTGGACTACAATATGAAGGCAGCAGGCAGTATATATAATCTGGGAGCAGCATTCCAGTTAGACAAGGTTTCTTCTTCAAATGTACAATCGGTTTCGGGACGGGCCCTTAACGGAACATCTCCATTTGCAATAGGTGCAAACGGATGTGAGAGTGGGGTATCATTAGCAGTGATTCCTCTTTTGAACAATCAAAAAGATTATGTTTCATATTCTGGCTATCTGAATACTGTAAGCGGCAGTTATCAAAGTACTCCGGATAATTATGTCTACTTTAATTTTATTGCCCCCGTTCAACAGGCAGATATTGCAATGAACGCATTTAATATGTTCATTGTTGCCAATACAAGAGGTTGCGAAATTCACCTCCCGACTTATGCCGGTACTTCTAAATTTGACGCTACACTTGCAATTGGTTATAATTTATACCCCGGGGATAAATTTAAAAATTATGACGGAATGATGTGGGGAATAATGATTCCCGAACCGTTCGAATATCCTGCCGAGTGTAGTTCAATAATTAATGCATATTCTCACTTTGCAGAATGGGCAACTTCCGGCGGAACAAGTAGTACAGACTGGTATAAGCCTGTTTCTGTCAACCAAAGTTTAAACTCTATTTATCTGCATGAAATAACCGGAGCGGGACCGCCAACCGATTTTGACGGCAATATCTACCCTTCTGTGACTATCGGGAGTCAGGTATGGATGGCTACAAACCTTAATACTACTCATTATAATGATGGCACAGCAATCCCAAATGTAACAGCTACCGCTTCATGGGCCGCTCTGACAACAGGAGCCTATTGTGACTACAATAATAATACAAGTAACTCCGCTGTTTATGGCAGGCTGTACAACTGGTACGCTGTAGACAATAACGCTGCGTCAAAAGTTACAAGCAACGGGGGTAAAAATATTTGTCCAGTTGGATGGCATGTTCCTACTGAAACGGAGTGGAAAACCCTAATAACATATCTTGGCGGGTCATCTGCCGGAGGCAAACTAAAAGAGACCGGAACTTCTCATTGGCTGAGCCCCAACACAGGAGCAACTAACCTTAGTGGATTTACTGCTCTCCCGGCCGGCCTGAGATATCCTACCAATTTTCAAAACCTAACCAGCAATGGTAATTGGTGGAGCTCAACTACTTATACCAGACCAATAAATCGTGTTTTATACTCCGGGAATGGCAATGTTGTGCCAGGTTACTGTGAAAAAAATTATGGGCACTCTGTGCGTTGTGTAAAGGACTAAGACCTTTACATTATTTAAATCAGGGCTTTATCTTTATCTAAATATTTTCTGCTATATAATCAATGTTGAATTGCAAATTCAATATGAAATATATCTGTGTGCCTTTCCAGGCACATATAGATAAATTTTCCAAAATGGTTATCTTTGCGGCCAGATAAGTCGATTACATAGAAAAATATATTTCACAGTTAATTTAAATCGAATTTTATGAGTTTTACACATGAAGTTGAAGGAATGATTTGCGTCGCTCAAGGTGCGAATCACGGCTCGGCACCCATCCCGGAAGAGGGTAAATGGGTTAAGGCAAAAGAGGTTAAGGATATTTCGGGTTTGACCCACGGTGTTGGCTGGTGTGCTCCTCAGCAAGGTGCCTGCAAACTGACATTGAATGTTAAAGAGGGAATTATTCAGGAGGCTCTGGTGGAAACAATCGGTTGTTCAGGTATGACACATTCGGCAGCAATGGCTTCGGAGATTCTTCCCGGAAAAACCATTCTGGAGGCACTAAACACAGACCTGGTTTGCGATGCAATAAATACTGCCATGCGCGAACTGTTTCTGCAGATAGTTTATGGCCGTACACAAACTGCATTTTCTGAAGGCGGATTGCCAATTGGCGCAGGTCTTGAAGATCTTGGAAAAGGTCTAAGAAGCGTTACCGCAACAATGTATGGTACTGTCGCAAAAGGTCCCCGTTATCTTGAAATGGCCGAAGGTTATGTTACCAAAATTGGACTTGATGCCAACAACGAGATTATCGGTTACGAATTTGTGAGCCTTGGCCGTATGATGGATATGATCAAAGGCGGAACAGATGCAAACGAAGCCGTTAAAAAGGCTTCTGGCAAATATGGCCGCATAGATGAAGCAGTAGTAGTTATTGACCCACGTAAACAATAGGAGGAACACACAATGCCATTATTTGAAAGCTACGACAGACGAATTAATAAAATAAACAGTGTACTTAATTCGTACGGCATCTCTTCTTTGGAAGAGGCCAGAAAAATATGCGACGAGAGAGGCGTAGACGTATATAAGATTGTAAAGGACATTCAGCCTATCGCATTCGAGAATGCTATGTGGTCATATATTGTTGGTGCTGCTATTGCAATTAAAAAAGGACAAACAGAAGCTGCTGATATCGCTGCAACACTTGGCGAAGGTCTTCAGGCTTTCTGCATCCCCGGTTCAGTTGCCGACGACCGCAAAGTAGGTATTGGACACGGAAACCTTGCTGCCATGCTGCTTCGCGAAGAGACAAAATGTTTTGCATTTCTTGCCGGACACGAATCATTTGCTGCTGCAGAAGGTGCAATTGGAATAGCCAAATCGGCAAACCGCGTTCGTAAAGAGCCATTGCGCGTTATCCTAAACGGTTTAGGAAAAGACGCTGCAAAAATCATATCGAGAATCAACGGATTTACATACGTGCAAACTCAGTTCGATTATGCCACCGGCGAATTGAAAGAGGTGAACCGCACCGCTTATTCAGTAGGCGATAAAGCAAAGGTGAACTGCTATGGTGCCGATGATGTACGCGAAGGTGTGGCAATCATGCATAGCGAAGGAGTAGATGTTTCTATTACAGGAAACTCAACAAACCCTACCCGTTTTCAGCATCCTGTTGCCGGAACATACAAGAAAGAGTGTATAGAACAAGGCAAGAAATTTTTCTCGGTTGCATCCGGCGGAGGTACAGGTCGTACACTTCACCCGGACAATATGGCCGCCGGCCCTGCCTCTTATGGTATGACCGACACAATGGGCCGAATGCACTCCGATGCTCAGTTTGCCGGTTCGTCATCCGTTCCTGCACACGTAGAGATGATGGGACTAATTGGTATGGGCAACAACCCAATGGTTGGTGCTTCAGTATCGGTTGCTGTGGCAATATCTTTGTCTTCGAAACAATAAGCCCGGCCAAAAGGCTGAGTCTGCAAAAACGCCTTATTTATAGGCAGTTACTAAAAAGGATAGCATCTTAGATGCTATCCTTTTTAGTATATTACTGATAGGTAGTGATTTAGCAGTATTGTGCTAGTCTTAGTTACATAAGTCATGTGCGGGAATTCAAAAATATGGCGCGGCTTTGCCGCTGTTTAGAGCCCTGTGGTCGACAATCCTGCAAATTTCCGCCGAAGGCGTAAACCGGCGACGCAGGAGCTCCTAATTGCTCCAAAAAAAGAAGGCGACACAAAAACCTAATCCCTGGAATGTGCTAGTATTAAGGCGGTTAATAAAAATGAAGAGACATCATGTCTCTTCATTTTTATTAACTGTTTGGTATCCTATGAGTTGGGCTTTAAAATCGTCATTCAATTGACAAAATTTACGTAAAAATCGTCAGTGAACGGACTGAATTTAGTTAAGCCTTTTTGCTTTTTCGCCTTTTCCTGAATTTTTTCCACAAATAAACTGCCAAAGCAACTATAATGTAAAGTGGCCATATCTTTATCAGGAAAATGAGGAAGTCAACGAATCCGAACCATCCTTTTGAGAGGGACTGTTTTAGCTCCTGCCAAAATCCGGTTCTTTTGGAAGGGATGTATTTGAACTCTTTTTCTTTTACTATGGAGAGTTCTAAAGTGCTGAAATTTACCTGATCGCTCAAATAGTTGAGTTTTCCTGTGGTACTCTCAATCTCCTCCTCAAGGGCACGAACCTGCTCCTCAATCTCAAGAATATCTTTTACGCTCCGGGCTTGTTTAAGCAAATCCCTATAGCGAATAACATAGCTTTTTTTATTGGCGAGCCTTGTTTCAAGATCGATGAACTGGTCTGTTACATCGCGTGCCTGGATAGATTTGTTCAATATCTCCTTCTCCCCAGACTCAACTTGTGCGATAAATTCCTCGAATTTATCGCCGGGTATCCGGATGTTTAGGGTGAATATAGATTCTGTTTCTGTATTGTCAAATGTTTCTTCTGCATAGTACCCGCCATTTGCTTTCACAAGAGAATCGACTTTTTGCTTGGTCTTCTCAAGTTCCTGAGTAGCGATACTCATCTTCCCATCCTTAATTATTTTTTTTGTGACAACGGCAACAGGAGTGTTAACCGGCTGATCGGGAACTTCGGAAACCGAAGCGACAGGCGGAGGTGCAGCTTCATAGCTCTTCGCAAGGGGAATTGCCTCCTCTTCGACCACCATATTATTGTCACTATCCGTAAGAAGGACCGAGTCGTTTTTTGAATTGCATGAAATAATAAGAATTGATAAACAGAAAAAGCGGATAAATTTTCTCATAACGACTAAGATTAAATAATCTTAAAGTTAGAAAAAAATAGCCAACTACAAATCCTGCTTAATTTCACAAGCGGTCACCGGTTTTGCAATTTCTGTGGGCGGCACTTTCCCTGTATACATTCTGGCATACGCAGCAGTAAATTCTGCACCAAAGAACAAAATCATTGAGGAGTACGATACCCACAAAAGAATCAATATAATAGATCCGGCTGTTCCATAGACCGAAGCAGGCTGAGCTGTTCCAAAATAGAAGGCAAGAGCCGTTTTGCCTATTGTAAAGAGACTCCCGGCAACGAATGATCCCAGCCAAACGTGTTTCCATTTAATTTTCGCATCAGGCAGAATTTTAAACATCATGGCAAAGAGGGCAGATATTATGGCCAGTGAAAAAACAAAATTGAAAACATTATAAATCATTACCATTATACCTGACGCATCTGCCTTAATCCAATTACCCATTGCTGCAAGCGCAGTTGAGATAACCAGCGAAACTAAAAGCAAAAAAGCTATTGCCAGTATCAGCCCGAATGAAAAAAGCCTTGATTTAAGAATAAGTATGATTCCTTTTTGAGGAGCCACCTTAACCTGCCAAATCATATTTAACGATTTTTGCAATTCCACGAATACTCCTGTGGCCCCAACGAGCAAAATAATAATACCAATAACAGTACCCATAAACGTCGATTTGGCTTCGCCTGCATTTATAAGCATTCCCTCTATTTGCGAAGAAATATCGGCACCCATTGTCTCGGATACCTGTGCCAGTATACTTTGGTTAACAACATCCCTTTCGAAAAAATATCCGGTCAGCGTGACAACAAGAAATAATAGCCCCGGTATGCTGAAAACGGCATAATATGCAATAACCGCACTTTGCCGGAACGGATCTTTTATGAACCATTCTTTAAAAGTTTCTTTAAGCAGCTTTCCAATATTATTAATTATTATCCGCATATTTTCATTTGGCCGGCAACAAGCTCAAAAACTTTATAAGCTGATTGTTGAATTCGGCGTGATTCTCCATATTGCTGATATGACCGGCGTGTTCCAGTACAACCAGCACAGAACCTTTTACTTTGTCATTCATATACTTTGCTGACGCTACAGGGGTAACTTTATCCTCACTGCCAACCATAATGAGCACCGGCACCTTTATACCGCTGAGCCTGTTGCACGTCTCTTTGCGCCCTGCCAGAGCAATAAGGGTTTTGCAGAGAATAGGCTGAGGTACGCTTGCAATCTCCTCCTTCATTACGGCAATTTCTGTTTCAATTGTAGTAAAAGCTTCAGGGGCGAAAAGATTATTTATAACCTCTTCGGCATATTCGACCGTTCCGTTCTTTTTAATGGAAGCAATTGTCAGCATCCTTTTTGCTTTGGTTTCCGGCGTATCTGCCATGCAGGAAGTGTCGCAGAGTACAAGAGCATCAAATCGCTCCGGATGCTTTGAAATGGCACTTAATGCAATGTATCCGCCCATAGAAAGCCCGCACAGAATTGCCCTGTCCAGCCGTATGGCATCCATAATTAAAATAAGATCGTTTACAAAAAGGTCAATAGACGTTTCCTGACTTCGGTCGTCGGAATGCCCGTATCCGCGGATGTCATAAGCAACTACCCTGAAATTTGACTTAAGCTCCTCCATCTGCCTCACCCACATAGATTTATTAAACGGGAAGCCGTGTATGAAAATTATGGCAGGAGCATCCTTTGGCCCCTCATCATAGAAGCTAATTTTGATTTTATTCGGAGTTATTCGGACAGTGTTTTCAAGATATCGCATTGCTTGTTTGTTTTAAGTTCACTAAGCTCAGAACTTTAAACAAAAAGTGAATTACATAACCTTGAAAAAAAGTTACATAATTCACAGATTTATGCCTCCAAGTCTCCTCAGGACTCGTCCTTCGTCGTGCGCACAAGACTAATCCCGGCGAAGAAAAAGAGCACTCCAAGTACGCCGTAAATGAGCAGGGCTTTAAGATTCATTTCGCCGCCGGAGCTGGTTACAAATAGCACTGCAGCATATATAAGGCCCGCAATTCCCAGGACAGTAAGTAATGCCCCGAATATTCTTTTTAAGTTCATAATCAGAAATTTAAACAGTAATATCTTTCAGGAAATCTAATAGTCCGAATATCCTTAGAAGCCAGATGATTACTATAATCACGACAACGATGTTCAGAATTTTTTTAAGTTTCCCATCCATAGGGATGTATGTGTTCACAAGCCATAAAACAACGCCTGCAACAATTATTACAAGTAAGACAGTTAATAGTGGCATAATATTGATATTTTAGTATGCCCAAAGATAATCTCACACAAATTTTAAGTGTTATATAATATTGGAGAAAAGTTATATTATTCACTTATCCCGGCTAATTCGCATATTCCGTGGCAACTACAAATCAAACTTAAACCTGATCCGTATCCCATACCTCGCAACATTGGGATTGTCCAGGTATGTAAATCGCCGGACCAAATCCACCCTCACAAACTTTAATATGTTTGAAATTCCGACGCTCGCTTCGATATATGGTGTGTTGTCAAAAGCAAATGTTGTTGGGCTTCCGGCAATATCTGTGGGGAATTTGAACAGGTCGGGCTGCAGGTCCGGGTTATTGGTCTTGCTTAAACCGCCGTACAGAACTTTAAATGTCACAATCTCTCTCAGGCCAAGCCTGTTTATTAAAGGAATCTTATTGAATAAAAATCCGTTAAAGCAGTGGTCCACAAATAGAGATACATATTTGTCGCTCACGAATTCGAGGAAATTCATGAGGTTGTATGTGGTGGACTGATATATATAGGATTGATTTGCGTTGTGCATTTCAAGAAGAGGGTACGGAACCTTTCCGAATATTTTGCCGGCCTCCAGATTGACAGTTGTATAGCCAATTACAGAAGGGTAGAATCGTTTATAAATGTTAAACTGAATGTTGTGGTAATTATAGTCGTTTCCAAGCATCTTTGAGCCAAGGGTGTATTTCAACTGTAGGATGGGGTATTTATTCGGGATGGGAGCCCGGTAAAGCTTCCCACGATAGAACTGTTCGTGCGGAGCATATCTTAAAGTGAGCCCGGCTTCCGATATGTTCAGATAAGGGATGCTGTTCACCGCCGACAGGTAGTTTTCCTTATTGAAATTAATCGTGCCTCCGGGATACTGACGGGTAAAATTATATCCTAAAGAGTATGAAAAATGGCTCTTGAATTCGTGCAGGTAATCCACTTTTAAAGTCCTGTTGTAAAATAGTTTGTCGTCAACTCCTCTTTTGAGCGAAAGCGTGGCGTTCCCTTCCTGGACGAAATAGAGTTCCTGCCCCGGTACTTTCGTATCGTACTGGTAATTCAGCTTTATGCTTCTTACCGGAAATTCATAAACAGTTCTTTTATTAAGAGAGAATTCTGCTCCGATATTATATTTGATTTTTTTGTCCCGGAACCCGTACGCGACATAACCGTCAAGATTTATTTTTTTGCTGAACTTTGGAGTTGTTCTGCCTCCAATCCTCACCTTTGACCCCTCAATAGGATTAAAGCTGTAGAAGGTAATAATCGGCCCTATTTCAACCGGCCCGAAATCATGGAAACTTGCAATAAGAATCCTTAAAATATCCAGCGTACGCATAAATGCCGGAACACGTTTTAAGCTGTCAATCGTGGTATAGACGCCTTTTTCCGATTTGCTCAGTTCCTGATGCCTGTTTTGCTCCCAGAAAATATCTGGTTGCTGGACAGAGTCTATTTCCGGAGAAGCAATCATAAAATCTTTATCGGTTAAGGCATTATTAATAACATGTTTTTTAAAAGAGACGCTCCTCTGTCCAAAAACTCCCAGCCCTTTTTGGGTAATCCCGAAATCGATGGAGAGTTCGTCATTTGTTATAACCCACCCCTGATCCTTGTTGTTTTCAAATTCCTGTACAATTTTGGCATCCTTAACCCAGTTGAGGTTAATCTTGCTGTTTACGGCCATGTCCACCTTCCTCACTGCATAGGTGCCGTCAAGAGTAACGTACAGATATCCCTGAAAGAGCATGTCGGTCTTGTTCCTCGGAGCAAAGAAAAGCTTGATGCAGTTTGTGTTTCCTACCTTGAGAGTGTCTATGATGAAATATCTGTAGAAAGTGGGAGCCGAATTTGAGATAGGGCTTAAAAACTGGTTTGTAAGGAACATTATATTATTGTCGTAGATATTAATATCCTGATATAAATATCTGATATACCCAGTCATCCCCTTGTTGTCCAGGTACCCTTCGAAATTAACCATTTTATCGGCCCTTATTATCTCGTTTTCAGCCTTGGGCGACTTCCTGTAGTAATAGTCCGAGATGGTCTCCTTAATGTACATAGGAAGAACCTCTCTTCCCGGCAGTTTGGTGGTATCGACATTTTCAAATACAAACTTAAACTTTCCCAATGCCCTGCTGGTCTTGAGCTTTTCAGAAATATTGCTTAACGCAAACTGAACCTTGTCGTATTTTTCATACTGCAGAAATTCAAAATTCTCGATTCGGTTTTTCCCCTTATATGCTATTACGCTGTCTATAAGAGAGACCGCAGGATTATTCTTGTTCCTGTATTTTACCCTCTCGGCTTTTATGACAACCTCATTAAGCGATGTTGATGAAGGCGACAACTTTATTGTAATAGGATTTGCATGATTTTCCGGGATTTTAATCAATTCGGGTTTGTAACCCATACATGATGCCCGCAGGGTAATATTAAACCTGTTTGTATAAATCGAGAACCACCCTTCGGAATCGGAGCTTGTACCCTCCGGGGTCCCATCTATAACAATAACCGAATATGGAACAGGTTCCCCTGTTTTGGCGTCAACAACAACACCCTTCAAAACCGTTCTGCCCAGCTGCTGGGCACAAACAGTCATGCTTCCGCTTAAAATGAAAATCAGGAGAAGAAGACCACTTTTGGTTATAGAATTGATTACAAATCGCATAGTGTTACACTGTAGTCTTATTGACGAAATTTACATAAAAAAAGTCAATATGGATAATAACCAATAAAATTATTCTCTAACTTTCACAAAACTGCAATGTTATGAAAAAGCTGATAGTATTGTTCGCAATCTTTATGTCTGCTTCACTCTTTGGCCAGACTGCAGACCAGTTTTACAACAGCGGGCTCGACAAACATAGCCGGAAGGACTATGCAGGAGCCATTTCCGATTATACAAAAGCCGTACAGCTGGATCCTCTTCTTTCAATAGCCTGGTACAATATGGCTGCCGCTAAACTCACCCTTGAAGATTATAGCGGGGCTGTTGACGCCTATACAAAATCAATAGAACTCAAGCCAAATGATGCCGAAGCGTTATACAACAGGGGCGTTGCAAAAGAGGGGCTTCGGAAATACCGGGAGGCAATTGAAGATTATATCCGAACCATTCAAATTGATTCAACACATGCCGGTGCATGGTTTAACAGAGGCTCGCTTAAAATTACGCTTCGTTATTACGAAGATGCAATAATAGACCTTAGCAAGGCAATAGACCTCAACCCTAAAAATCCTGATGCATTTTACAACAGAGCAGAGGCCAGACGACTCACCTTCGACTACTATGGGGCTATATCGGACTATTCCCGCGACATAGACATGAACCCAAAGGATGTTTATGCATATATAAACAGAGGAATGTGCAAATCCAGCCTTAAGGATTTTTCCGGAGCCGTTAATGATTTTTCAAGAGCCATTGAGATAGACCCGGAATTATTGTCGGCTTGGTACAACAGGGGAGTTGCAAGGTATGCACTTGAAGATTATGCGGGGGCAATTGCCGACTTTACCAAAACAATTGAACTTAGTCCAAATCTTACTGCAGCATATAACAACAGGGGGCTGTCGAAATATTCTTTAAAAGACCTCCCCGGCGCGATAGCGGACTATACAAAGGCAATAGGGCTCGACCCTTCCAGTTCAAAAGCATATCTCAACAGAGGTGTTGCAAAACAAAACGCAGGTGACAAAGCCGGTGCCTGTGAAGACTGGAAAAAGGCCGGAGAGCTGGGCGAAAAAGAGGCCTTTAAGTTAATAGAAGAGTTTTGCGCTAAATAAGCTTTTTGCATTTAAGCCTCCTCTTCTTTACCTTTGCACCTCCAATTCTCAGAATTATGCTCCTGGAAAAAGTCATCCCTAAAGAACTGAGTTCACTTAAAGATATTTTCTCGTCGCTGCGTTCTCGCAACTACCGGCTATATTTTTTCGGGCAGGGATTTTCGCTCATAGGCACATGGATGCAAAATATTGCACTCAGCTGGCTTGTATACAGGTTAACGGGATCGGTATTTTTGCTTGGACTCATTGGGTTCACAACTCAGATTCCTACTTTTATTCTGACTCCGTTTACCGGAGTGCTCACAGACAGATATAACCGCCACCGGATAATGGTTCTGGCTCAGGTATTCTTCATGCTTCAGGCGTTCGCAATGGCCTTTCTGGTGCTTTTCAATTTAATAGATGTATGGCACATAATAGTTCTCAGCCTTGTATTTGGTGTAATTAGTGCATTCGATGCTCCTGCAAGGCAGTCTCTTGTGATAGATCTCATAGACAAGCCCGAGGATCTTGGAAATGCAATTGCGCTCAATTCTGCACTATTCAACGGAGCACGGCTCATTGGCCCGGCTATCGCAGGACTGACAATTGCCGCAGTAGGGGAGGGAATCTGTTTTTTATTAAATGCGCTGAGTTTCTTAGCTGTTATTATTGCATTGATGCAGATAAAGATTCCGCATAAACTGGCCGTTACAGCCTCTACACCCTTTGGCAAAAGCTTCCGTGAAGGGCTCAACTATACCTTCCGCACTCAATCCATAAGAAAACTGATTCTTCTCCTTGCAATGATGAGTCTTGCCGCTTTTCCGTTTATTGTACTCCTGCCTGCCTATGCAAAAGAGGTACTTGGAGGAGGTTCGGAAACTCTCGGCTTTCTGATGTCTGCTCTGGGTGGTGGTGCATTGGTTGGTGCGCTTTATATGGCATCACGCAAGTCCGTGAAAGGACTTGATAAGATAATATCTGTAAATACAGTTCTTCTTGGGGCTTCGATAGTCCTCACGGCCTTTTCACATTCTCTTATTGTAGCCCTCACTGCCCTCGCAATAAGCGGTCTCACAATGATTCTTGCATTATCTTCAATAAATACTCTGCTTCAGACAACCACAGAAGAGGATAAACGTGGAAGGGTAATGAGCTTTTATGCTATGGCCCTCATGGGCACACAACCCATTGGCAACCTCATTGCAGGTTCAATTGCAAGCGGTACCGGAATACCGTTCACGCTCATTATTGGCGGAACAATAACTGTTGGAGCCGGAATTTGGTACTTAAACCGCAGTTCAAAAACCGTAACCTAGAATTATTTCTTTTTGCAGGTATTTATCCCAAAAGGAACATAAAGCGGGCAGAAACTGAATACGCTTGTAAGGAAAAAGATTCCCGCAAAAATTATCAGTATTATTGCAAGAGTTCCTGTAATAATATTGGCAAAGTACAGTCCAAAGATGACAAATCCGATTATAATCCTAATCGTTTTGTCAATGGTGCCCATGTTTTTTTTCATCTTATTTGTTTTTATTTTCAGATATATAACAATTCACCATGAAGTTAGTTTTTAGTTTGAACTACTGATGCTATTTATCTCTTTTATTAACATCTCTTTGCTTTTTATCCCAACTAATCGTTTTACTTCTGAGCCGTTTTTAAACAGCACAAGTGTAGGTATGCTTCGGACATTGTACTTCTGGGCAAGCATCTGATAATCTTCAATATTTATCTTTCCAACAAATGCATTTCCCGTCAGCTCGCCCGCAACATCATTCAAAACAGGCGCCATCATTCTGCATGGAGCGCACCAGCTTGCCCAAAAATCCACAAGAACAACCTTGCCTTTGAGCTGCTGACCAATATTTTTATCGGTAATCGTGATTATTTTGTCATGGTCCGCCACCATAGGAGTATTCTTCATTTTAGAGTATGACCTGTATATTGCATAGGCAAGAACACCCGCAACGGCTATTATAATAATTGTTGTTGTACTCATCTTATTGTTTCAGTTTTTTCTTAAGTTCATTTAAATATGCCGATGATGCCAGTGCTGCAATTGTTCCGTCACCAACAGCGGTGGTTACCTGGCGGAACCGTTTTGTAATGCTGTCTCCGGCCGCATAAACACCCTCAACACTTGTAGACATATCATCTTTAACTACTATTTCTCCCCACTGGTTTAATTCAACCTTGCCTTTAATGAACTCTGTATTTGGGATGTAGCCTATGAAAATAAAGGTGCCATCAGTTTTGAAATTTGTTACATCTCCGGTTTTAAGATTTTTAATATCTACGCTTTCGAGCCTCTCATCGCCATAAAAAGCTGTAATAGTAGATTCCATAACAAAGCTTATTTTCGGATTTTTACGTGCCTCTTCTATTGCATGTTCAAATGCCTGAAAATTGTCGAATTGATGGACTATCGTAATCTTGCTTGCATATTTTGTAAGAGAAACAGCCTCTTCAAGGGCCGAATTTCCTCCGCCAACAACAACAATCTCCTTGTCTGTAAAGAAATCTCCGTCGCAGGTTGCACAATATGAAATTCCACGTCCCTTTAGATTGTCTTCTCCGGGTACTCCAAGAGTTCTTGACCTTCCGCCGCTTGTAATTATTACTATGTTTGAGGTATATACAGAGCCGTCCGTTAAAACAAACCTCTTTACATCTCCCTTAAGTTCCATCTCTTTAATTGAGATGTTTGACTTAATTTCACAACCAAAAGAGAGAGCCTGCTTTTTCATAATATTACCGAGCTGGTATCCGCTTATGCTCTCAACTCCCGGATAATTGGCTATTTCGTGAGTAAGGACCATTTGCCCTCCAACCGTGCCCTCGTTAAGGATAAGGGTTTTTACCCTGGCCCGCGAAAGGTATATGCCGGTGGTTAAACCGGCAGGGCCTCCGCCAATTACAATTGCATCAAAATGATTAGTTTCAGTAGCCATCATATTATCCTTTCAACGGTGCACCAAATTCATTGTTAAGAATTGATGTTACCTGACCTTTAGTTTGAATGCTTGATGTAGCTTTTACAACCTTGCCGTTTTTGTAGTAAATGGTAAAAGGTATGCCCATAAAACCCCTTACTTCCGGAAGATTACGTATTACGTGTGATTCCGGATTGTCAAACTCCATATCGCAAAATTTTACGTGCTTGTATTCGCTTTCTATTTCCTCGGCGATTCCGTAAACAGGGATGCACATAGGGCCCATTCTTCCGCATACAACCATAACATTTTCGTTTTCACTAAGTATTTTTGCGTGGTCCGCTGCCGATTCAATGTGTTTCAGATTTGTGTATAACATAACTTTAATTGTTTGATTTTTATTGATTATTAATATGGTGCAAAGGTACGGGAGCAGTATGTTCCGTCAAAGGATTTTACCATCTGGCAGGACAACTCGGGAATTGAATTGGGACAACTTTATTGTTGAAATAGATTAACTTTGTATAAATCAAAAGGGATAGCAAAATGAAAACAATACTTGAAACCGATAAAGAATATATTTGTGATATTCATGCCCCTTGTTTTCAAATGCTTTCTCCCAGGGAACTTGAACTTGTCCGGGCGAGCAAAACGCAGGTTTTGTTTCGCAAAGGAGACTCGCTTACTAAACAGGGAACGTTTGCATCCTATATTCTTTTTGTAATAAACGGCATTTGCAAACAATACATAGAAGGCTTCGATTCCAAGAGTTTCAACATGAGGATTGTTCAGCCGGGAGAATTTGTTGGCCTTTCTGCTGTGTTTACAAAAAATATTTTCAATTATTCTACGGTTGCCCTTACAGATTGCTATGCTTTTCTTATTGAAAAAGATGTGATTGCAAAAGTTATTCAGAAAAATGGACTTTTTGGACTTAATATAATAAAACGCTATTGCGAGCAAAATTCAAACCTTTTTTCGACTCTGCAAACTGTCCTTTACAAACAAATGAATGGCCGTATTTCGGAAACTCTGCTTTACCTGGATTCAATAAAGGAATCACATCCTGATATTTTCCTGCTCCTTTCCCGTAAAGATATTGCCGACTTTGCTGCAATTTCTACCGAGAGTGCGGTTAAGCTTCTTAAGAATTTTGAAAAGGAAGGGCTGATTGAGTTGCAGGATAAAGATGTCATTATTAGGGACAAGAAAGCTCTTGAGGATATAAGTAAGAGGGGTTAAATTCTCAATATTTTTCTTTCTTTTTCCAATCGGTTTTACTATATTTGGATAATAACATCCTTATGAAAAAGCTGGATATATATCTGATTTTATTAACGGCGGTGGTTATCCTGTTAATATGGCGCTACGACTCAGCTAACCTTGTAAAGATTGTGTTGTATCTTCTGATTATTATCGGACTCTATTTATCTATCGTGCTTACAAAAATCAAAAAAAAGAGAAAGAGAGTTGAGGTTTCTCACAAAGGATTTGTTGTACTTGCAACAGGCCATACTCTTCTTACACTTCTCTTTTTCATGACAGGCAGTTTCAATGAACCCGATTCAATAGTATCTACCGGAGAATTTATTATTTATCTGGCTCTTCTGATACTATTTACTCTCGTTGTCGTTGCAAATTGCTCTTTGAAGCAGGATGCACTTAAGCGAGATGAGAGTTAAGCTAATTCAGGGATAAAGTCTCACAACTTTCCACTCTGTCCCGTTTTTGGTAAATCGGAATCGGTCGTGGGATCTTTTAATTCCACCTTGCCAAAATTCGAAAAGAACAGGCTCGACAATATACCCTCCCCAATGCCCGGGTCTTTTGATTTCTCGGTTACTCTCCGATAAATTCTTTATTTCGGAATCAAAGGGATCTCTTTCCTGCAAAGGTTCGCTCTGCTTTGACAGAGCGGAAGAGGCACGGCTCTCTCTTGGCCGGGAATCAAAATATTCGTCGGATTCGGCAGTTGAAATTTTCTTTACATTCCCTTCAATTCTTAACTGTCTCATCGAATTCGGCCAGAAAAAAAGAAGTGCTGCACGATTGTTTTCTTCCAGTTGCCTTCCTTTATGACTTTTATAATTTGTAAAGAAAACAAATCCGGAATCGGAATACTTCTTAAGCAAAACCATTCTTGAAGAGGGCATCATATCATTCCCCACAGTAGACAAAACCATCGCGTTTGCTTCTCCATTCTCTAGTTCCAAAGCCTCTTTGAACCATTTTTCAAACAGAAGAAACGGGTCATTGTTTAAATCCTCAACATAAAGTGGCTTAGGAGAGTAATCTCTCCTCATTCCGTATAATTCTTTTTCCTGCATATTTT
>Ga0316605_10000166_pt1 | contig 60596 bp, 53 predicted proteins | sample OWC_soil_day20_n_FD_207666 | JGI IMG/M metagenome (GOLD analysis project Ga0316605, IMG submission 207666) | Wetland soil microbial communities from Old Woman Creek delta, Ohio, United States - OWC_soil_day20_noCT | ecosystem: Environmental > Terrestrial > Soil > Wetlands | place: USA: Ohio...
CGTTTGCCCCAAGTGCGGATACCACTTCCGCATCGGCGTGGACGAGCGACTCGAGAACCTCATGGACGAGGGCTGGACCACCCTGTTCAGCAACCTCCGCAGCGTCGATCCCCTGGATTTCGTGGCCATCAAGAGCTACAAGGAGCAGCTGAAGAAGCTGGACCAGGCCGGCCAGACCGAGGACGCCGTGGTGGTCGTGGAGGGCACGATCTCCGGGCATCCCGTGGTGACCGCTGTGATGAACTTCGACTTCCTGGCCGCCAGCATGGGCAGCGTGGTCGGCGAGAAGCTGCGCCTGGGCGCCGAGCGGGCCCTGGAGAAGCAGTGCGGCTACATCATCGTCAGCTGCAGCGGCGGCGCCCGCATGCAGGAGGGCACCCTGTCGCTCATGCAGATGGCCAAGGTGAGCGCGGCCCTGGCCAAGCTCGACAAGGCCGGCCTGCCCTACCTCAGCCTCCTGACGGACCCCACCACCGGCGGCGTGAGCGCCAGCTACGCCATGCTCGGTGACCTCAACATCGCTGAGCCCAAGGCCCTCATCGGGTTCGCCGGGCCCCGCGTCATCGAGCAGACCATCAAGCAGAGCCTGCCCGAGGGCTTCCAGCGCTCGGAGTTCCTCCAGGCCCACGGCATGGTGGACAAGGTGGTCAACCGCGATCATCTCAAGGACTTCATCGCCGCCTGCCTGGCGTGGATGATGCCGACGCCCAAGGATTGATGGACAGCGACTACGAGCCCATCCACATCCCGCGTCTCCACGAGCGGGGCCACATGGGCATCAAGTGCGGGCTGGAGAACATCCAGGCGCTGCTCGATGGCCTGGGCCGTCCGGACGCGGGCTATCCCGTGGTGCTCCTCGCGGGCACCAACGGCAAGGGCAGCACCGGGGCCTTCCTCGCCCACATGCTGAAATCGGCGGGCTTCGTGGTGGGCTGGACCACCTCGCCGCACCTCGCCGACGTCACCGAGCGCATCTGGGTGGATGGCGAGCCCATCGGGGCCGGGGCCCTGGACCTGCTGCTGGGGGAGGCCTTCGAGGCCGAGGCCCGGGCCGGGCTCAACGCCACCTACTTCGAGCTGATGATCACCGCCGCGCTCTCCGCCTTCCGCATGACCGGGGTGGAGGTGGCCCTGGTGGAGGTCGGCATGGGCGGACGGTGGGATGCCACCAATGCCACGGATCCGATCCTCACGGTGCTGACCACCGTTGGGCTCGATCATCAGCAGTACTTGGGGGATACGCGGGAAGCCATCGCCGTCGAGAAGCTCTGCACGGCCCGCGACGGCCGCCCCCTGGTGCTGGGCCCCTCCCTCGATCCGGAGTGGATCCGCCCCCTGCTGTCCTGCAAACCGACCCTGCATCCGGCCCCCCGCCTGGGGCCCGCCGACATCCGCTGGGATCACTCCCGCGTCGGCGGCAAGCGGGTGGGCCTCGCCGGGCTGCACCAGCTCGACAACCTCGCCACGGCCTTCGAGGCCGTGCGGCAACTTCAGGCCCAGGGCTTCCCCATTCCCGACGACCGCCTCTGGGCCGGCGCGGCCAGCGCCATCTGGCCCGGCCGCCTCTGGGCGGTGCCCGGTCTCGAAGGCGTGTGGATGGATGGCGCCCACAATCCTGATGGCGCCAGGGTTCTGGCCGACCACGCCCTGGCCTGCGGGGTGCGCCCCCACCTCTATGTGGGCTCCATGGGGGACAAGGATCTCGCAGGCGTGGCCCGGGAGCTCAAACGGATGCGGCCCCTCTCGGTGACCTTCGTGCAGGGGGACGCCCCCCGGTACGCCACGGCCCCGGCCCTCTGGTCGGCCTGGGGCATGGAGGCGCCGATGCTCACCTTGCGTCAGGCGTCGGCCCACCTTCGGGCCCAGTCAGAGGCGCCGCGGCTGGTGACGGGCTCCCTCTACCTGCTGGGCGACCTCCTCCGGGAGATGGGCATCCGGCCGTATTCAGGGTGAGGGCCCCTTTCCGCCGATGAGACCTTCATGCGGTGGTGCCTCCTCTGTCTCGCCCTGACGGGCGCCCTCGGCGCCCAGGCGCCGATCCGCGTGGTCGCGGTGGAGCGCCGGGGCCTTCCGCCCTATGAACCCGCCGATCGGATCTACCGCCTGGATGCGGGGAAAGCCCGCGGCCTTCGGGTGGGGGACCGCCTCATGGTGAAACGGAAGGGCGAGCCGCTGGCCCTGGGCCACCTCCAGGTCATCGAGGTGCAGGCCGACCACACCGACGCCCGCTTCGATCCCGTGTCTTCCGCCTACCCCATGGTCGGGGACCTGGCCCTGCTGATCGAGCTGACGTGGATGCCCGCCGGGCCGGTGGTGGATCCCGAGCCACTGCCCGTGCCGGCGGCGCCTCTGCGATCTGCCATGGCGCCGCCCCGGGAAGGCTTGCTCTACTTCCTGCCGCAGCGGGCCGACCTCAGTCCAGCGGGTCAAAAAAAGGTGGAGGCCTGGGTCGAATCCTGGGGCCGCGGTGGATGGTGGGCCGTCCAGGTGCCCACCGCCAAGGGCGTGAATGCCGTCCTCCAGCAGCAGCGGGTCGACGCGCTGCTGGCCGCGCTTCGGGCTTGCGGGGTGGAGGCGGTCACCGTGGAACGCGACCCCCGGACGGCCGAGGGACAGCACGATCCGGCCTGGCTCCGCCACTGGGAATGACCGGCTAAGCTGGGCTCATGTCCAGCGGATCGTCTCACGCCATCGCCCTCGCCCTCATGGCCAACGGGGGCATCGCCCTGTCCAAGTTCGGAGTGTTCCTGCTCACGGGCAGCTCCAGCCTGCTCACCGAGGCCATCCATTCCACCGCGGACTGTGCCAACCAGGTGCTGCTCTTCATCGGGCTCCGCCAGGGCCAGAAACCGGCCGGGCCAAAGCACCCCCTCGGCCTCGGCCAGGCGCCCTTCGTGGCCAGCTTCCTGGTGGCGCTCCTCCTCTTCAGCGTGGGCGGGCTGTATTCACTGGTGGAGGGCATCCACAAGATCCGGCAACCGGAACAGCCCCATCACCTTCTCTGGGCGGTGACCCTGCTGGTGGTGGCCATCGGCCTGGAGGGCTGGTCGCTGCGCGGCGCCCTCCGGGCCGCCGAACCCGAGCGCCGGGGCCGTCCCCTCCTGCGCTACCTGCGCCAGTCCAGCAGCACGGAGCTGGTGGTGGTCCTGGCCGAAGACATCGCCGCCCTGCTGGGCCTCGTGTTCGCGCTGGGGGCGGTGCTGCTCACGATGGCCACGGGCAATCCCGTGTGGGATGGCATCGGCAGCGTGGCCATCGGCCTGCTGCTGATCGCCGTGGCGGCCTTCGTGGGCGTGGAGGTGACCAGCCTCCTCATGAACGAGGCGCCGCCGCTGGCGCTCCGTGCCGCCATCCGCGAGGCGGTGGCGGAAGACCCGGCCGTGGACCAGGTGCTGAACCTGGTGGCCGTGCTGGTGGGCAGCGAGCGGCTGATGGTCGCGCTCCAGGTGAAGTTCCGGGATCAGCCCAGCGGCGCGGCCCTGGTGGCGGCCATCAACGCCCTCGAGCGGACCCTCCATCAGCGGTTTCCCCAGATCCAGCACCTCTTTGTGGAGCCGGACGAGGCGTGAGGTCGCCTCAGGGCAGCTCGGACGCGCCCAGCCTGAACGTCTCGCCCAGGGCCCCGTAGTTGGGGCCGGCGACGCTGGCCAGGCGGGAGATCGGGGTCCAGAGGCTCGCGTCGGCGCAGTCGTGCTCGGCGCTCCAGATCCGTTCGGCGGCGTGGGCCACCACCACGTCCAGCAGCACCAGGGTGCTGCCTGGGCCCAGCTCCAGTTCCCGGTTCAGGCGGCACTCCAAGGCCACCGGGGCCACAGCCAGACGAGGCGGGGCGACGTGCATGGAGGCCACAGTGGCGAGGCCGAGGCGCGCGACTTCGCTGATCTCGGGCGCCACCTCGGCGGCGCTGGCATGCAGGGTGGTGAGCAGAGGCAGGTCCGCCAAGTGGACGACCGCCTCGCCGCGGTCCCGAAGGTTGCGGTGGGTGTCCTTCAGGGAACCATCGCGGCGGCGGCCCAAGGTGACGGCCAGCATGGGCGGACCGAAGATGCCCATGAAGCTGCTGAAGGGCGCCAGGTTCACCCGGCCTTCGCCATCCACGGTCGTGATCCACGCGATGGGGCGCGGGATGACCAGGCTGGAGAGAATGCGGTAGGCATCGCGCTTGGGAAGGCTGTCGAGGTTCCGGGTGATCACGGCGGGGCTCCCGAGGGTCTTATATAAGGATGCGCTGGTTCCATCGGCCGTCGGGGTAGCGACCGGACACCGTACACAAACATCCCCGGGCCTCGGCCCGGGGATGTTTGTTACAGGGTGAGGCTCAGTAGCCGGCGATGGTGAAATCATCCAGGTTGAGGCGGTTGGCGCCGCCCCCGGTCTTGCGGACCTCGAACCGGATGGCGCCCGCGACGTTCACCGTGAACGTGGCCGTGGCCAGCGTGGTGGAGGACGTCGTGACCGTGGTGCCGGCCTGGACCCAGGTGGCGCCGCTGTTGGTGGAGTACCAGAGGCCCCAGGTGGAGCTGCCGTCGGTGCCATAGACCGCGTGCTTCAGGGACACGGTCTTGGCCCCCATGGCGAAGTCGAAGCCCATGGTCACCTTGCCGGTGTTGCGAACCCGCACACTCTGCGCGCCGGCTTTGCGGTCGGAGGTGGTGTTGCCCAGGAGCGCGTCGTTCAGGGTCCAGCTGCCGGTGGGCAGGGTGACCGAGCCGGTGGCGTAGGCCCCCTTGGATCCCGTGTTGAAGGATTCCGTGAGGGTGGATCCGGTGCTGGCGGCGAAGGCCGCGGCGATGGTGTGGTTGGCGGTCACATTGGTGAACGTGTAGGAGGCCAGGGCGCCCTTGTTCACGCCATCCACGGTGACGCTGCTGATGACGTAGCCCGCGGAGGGGGTGATGGTGAAAGTCTGGCTGCCGCCGTTGGCGACGCTCACGGCGCCGCTGGGGCTGATGGTGCCGCCGGCGCCGGCGCTGGCCGTGAGGGTGAAGGCGGCGGGAACCACCGTGACGGTGCGGGTGGCGGCGGCCGTCTTGCCCTGGTTGCTGGTGGCGGTGAAGGTGGCTGTGTAGGCTCCGGCAGTGGGGTAGGCGTGGCTGACGGGACCCGCCACGGCGGCGCTGGTGCCGTCACCGAAGGCCCAGCTGTAGGTCAGAGCGCTGCCGTCCGAGATGCTGGCGCTCCCCTGGAAGGAGACCGAGGCGCCGGCCGTGATGGTGGGGTTCGACGCGGGGGAGAGGATGCTCACCACCGGCGTGGGGGCCGTGGGGCCGGCGTCGCCCGCGAGGTAGGCGGTGGCGTTCAGGAAGAAGGCCTTGTTGCTGTTGATGGTGTAGCTGTTGTGGAGGGCCTTGCCGGAGGTGGTGGTGGTGCCGTCGTCAGAGGGGGCGCTGTCGCTGATGGCCACCACCCGGCCGGAGCCCACGGTGCAGGTCACGATGAAGGACCCGGTGTCGCCGCTCACCTGGGTGTGCAGGATCTCCTGCACGCTGGGGTTCTGGGCGGTGTTGAGGTTCAGGTAGGAGTAAGAGTGGAAGTCCATCAGGCCCAGGGAGCCGTAGGCGCCGTGGATGATGGCCTGCTCTGCGGGGCTGGCGCCTGCGGCGAAGGCGGTGCTGGTGGTGTTGGCCAGGGCGTCGCCGGGTCCGTGCCCGGGCACGAAGGTGAAGCCGAAGGGGTTGCCGCCATTGACCGCGACCAGGTCATTGAACACGGTGTAGGCGTCGGTGCCTCCGGTGCCGCTGTAGCGGATGGCGCCGGGGTGGTTGCCCACCAGAAACAGGCCGCCGCCGTTCTGCACGAAGGTGAGGATGGCCTGCTTCTCGGCCGCGGTGAACCGCACGTAGGGCTCAGGCACGATGTAGACCGCGTACTGGCTCAGGTCCTGGGCGTTGGTGGGGTCGCCGTAGGTCACCCGGCCCGTCGGGGGCAGGGACTGGATGGCGTAGCCCGCCTTGTAGAGATCGAAGGCCCAGCCGCTGATGCCGCCGTTCCAGTCGGTCTCGACCTGGGGCGCGGCGGGGATGGGATTGGGCTCGCTGGCGGTGCAGATCACCCACTCGGCGGAGGTGCCCGCCTCTTCGTGGCGGGTGTGGTCGAAGAGGATCTTTTTCGGCGTCTGGGCGCTGAGCCCCAGCACCAGAGGCAGAGGCAGAGACAGGGCCAGGGCCCGGAAGGTTCGGATCATGCGCATGGACACCTCGAAAAAAGGAAGGGTTCCCCTTCATTCCACCCGATGGGGTGATGACAGCGAGGTGAATTCCGGCGTCTTAACAACAATTAACAATTCGAGACCATCGCGGTCTCACGGCACACTGATAGGCCCCCCAGGACGACCGCATGCTCATCCTTCCAGCCCTTCTCCTGCTGCAGGCCCCGGCACCCGAACACAAGCCGGAGGCGGTACCCCCGGCGCGCATCGAGCTCACCACGCCCTTCCCCGCGCACCTGGGCAGTGTGGGCCCCCGCGAGGCCCGCGAGGCGATCTTCGGGATCAAGAGCATCCACGACCGCCCCTTCCGTTTCCGGGTGCTGGACCTCTCCCTGGGGCTGAGCCTCGATGCCGCGCAGCTCGCCGAGCCCATCCGGCCCGGCGAGATCCGGATGGTCAAGGTCCGTGTGGATCCCACGGGTCTGGAGGGCTTCATCAAGGGCGCCGTTCGCCTCGGGACGGACGATCCCGGCCAGCCTAACTACATCCTCCGCTACGACATGCAGGTGCGGCCCGAAGTCGCGGTGGACGACCTCCGGAAGAGCCTGGGGGACGTGGCTCCCCACGAGAGCCCCGAGCTGCGGTTCCGCTTCACCCGGGAAGGGGGCGATCCCCTCAAGCTCGTCCTGGCCAGCGATCTGCCGCCGCACCTGGAGGCCGAGCTGTTCCATGAAGGCGCCGCCGCGGACCTGCGGCTCACCCTGCGCCCCGGCCGCCTGCAGCCCGGTACCACGGCGGGGCTGGAGGTGATCAAGGTGGCCACCAACGCCCCGCGCCAACCCCTGTTCACGCTGTATCTCGACTGGCGCATCGCCGCCCCAGTGGTGGCCACGCCGTCGCGGCTGGTCTTCAGCGATCCGAAGACCACCCTCCTGGGCCTGGAGCTCACCGCCCGCGATGGCAAGCCGTTCCGCATCCTCAAGGCGGGAATCGAAGGGAAGGGCTTCCAGCTGCTGGACAGTGCTGATGCCGATGCCGGCCCCGGCGCCGCGCGCCACGTGCTGCGGGTCCGGCGGACGGGGCATGCCGCCGAGGGCATGCTGGTGCTCCAGTGTTCCAATCTGGATGCGCCGCTACGGGTGCCCCTCCGGTTCCTGGATCCGAAAGCGCGGCCACCCAAGGGCGCCACGCCTCTCCCTCCGCCGCCCGAGGAGGAGCACGGGCACCGCCACTGACCGGGGCCGTCACCCTCGCCTGCTACCCTGAGCCTCTTCTGGAGGTGCCTCGTGATCCTCGTCGCCGTACTGCTGCTCGTGGCGGGCGTCCTGGCCTGGCGGTGGAAGACCCGCGTGGGTTTCCCCCTCTCGGCGCGGCTCGCCATCCTCCAGTGGGTGGGCCTGGGCCTGGGCCTCATCGCCCTGCTGGCCTCCATGGCCGTGGTGGTGCCGCCGGGCCAGGCCGGCGTGCAGGTGCTGTTTGGACGGGTCTATGCCCAGCCGCTGCCCGCGGGCCTCCACTTCATCAACCCCTTCAGCCAGGTGGTGGAGATGGAGGTGCGCACCCGGAACTACACCATGTCCACCGTGGGAGACGAAGGGCAGAAGCGGGGCGACGATTCCATCGCCGTCATCAGCAGCGACGGCCTCACGGTGAAGCTGGACGCCACCATCTTCTACTCCCTTCAGCAGGCCCGATTGCCGGAGATCTACAGCACCATCGGGCCCGACGTGGAAGACCGCATCGTCCGCAGCGAGATCCGCGCGAGCCTCCGGGACGCCGCCGCGGCCCTCAGCGCCACGGAACTCTACACCTCCAAGCGCCAGACCTTCGTGGACCAGGTGTCGAAGGCCCTCAAGGCCGCCTTCGAGGCCCGCGGCATCACCCTGGAGCAGATGCTGCTCCGCAACGTCATCCTGCCCGACCAGATCACCAAGGCCATCAACGACAAGATCAGCGCCGACCAGGACGCCCAGAAGATGGCCTTCGTGCTGCAGAAGGAAAAGCAGGAGGCCGAGCGCAAGCGGATCGAGGCCGAGGGCCAGGCCCGGGCCCAGCAGATCGTCAGCCAGAGCCTGACGCCCCAGATCATCGAGTACCAGCGCATCCAGGCCCTGCGTGACATCGGCGCCAAGGGCAATCTGATCATCACCCCCATGGGCGGCGCCACGCCCATGATCCAGGTGCCCGCGAAGAAGTAGGTCAGATGCTGGTGGGCAGGGCCTTGGGTTTCCTGAGGCTCAGCGTCACCTTGATCACCTTGCCGTCGCGTAGGACATCCAATTCGATGATGTCCTTCGGGGGCTCCACCTCCAGCATGGCCATGAACTGGCCTTCGCTTTCGATGGCCCGGCCCTGGTAGCCCAGAAGGATGTCGCCCATGGCGCGCAGGTGCCCGGCCTCGTCCAGCTCCACGGGGCGCAGCCCGGCCCGGGAGGCCGGGGAATCCGCGTCCACCCCCTTCACCACGAGGCCGCGGGTCACGCCGAAGTAGTGCAGGGCCTGGCCGGTGGGGAACACCTCGAAGCCCATGCGGGGCGGCTCCAGGCGTCCCCGGGCGATGAGGCGCGGCACCACGTCGTTGAGGGTGTCCACGGGAAGGGCGAAGCCCACGCCCACGGATCCCTCGCCCTTGGTGGCGACGATGGAGGTGTTCATGCCGATGAGGCGGCCGCTGCTGTCGAGAAGCGGGCCGCCCGAGTTGCCTGGGTTGATCGCGGCATCCGTCTGGATGGAGTTCAGGATCCAGGTGTTGTACCCGGTGGCGATCTCGCGGCCGAGGGCGGAGATGACGCCCTTGCTGAGGGAGTGGTCCAGGCCGAAGGGATTGCCGATGGCCATGACCGATTGGCCCACCTTCAGGCTGGAGCTGCGCCCGATGGGGATGGGCGGCATCGAGTCAAGGGGCGCGAAGGCCTGGATGACGGCGATGTCATAGGCGAAGCTGGTGCCGATGACGCGGCCCTTGTAGGACTTCCCGTTGGAGAGGGTGATCTCCACCTCCTCCACGTCGGCGAAGAGCTTGCCACCTTGCTCGACGCTGATGACGTGGTGGTTGGTGACGATGTGACCCCACTCGTCCCAGACGAACCCCGTGCCGGCACCGGCGGGAACCTTGGTGGTGTCGAGGGTCTTGGGATCCTGCACTTTGAGGATGGCGGACACGTAGACGACGCTCGGCTTCGCCTGCCTGAATCGGCGGATGGTGTTGAGCTCCTCGGCGCTCAGCTTCGGTTCCGCGGCGGGAACCCGGGGTTGGGAGCGGGCCCTGAAGCGCTCGATGGTGCTTTCCTCGGTGGGTGTCCCCCCCGGCTTGGGGGCGGTCTGGGCGGCCAGGGACATGGCCAGCAGGACGGTCAGAGCGGCGCGGTTCATGGAGGCTCCCGGGTCGATTATGGGTCAGGGCGGGAAGGGGGTTCACCGGAAACCCGGGAGATGAGGTACTTTGAGCAGCGTCCCGCCTACCGAGAAAGACCCCGCGATGTCGGTTTCCCCGAATGGATTCCTCTCCCGCCGCCCTTCCCTGGTGGTCGCGTGGGTGCTGCTGATCCTGCTGGTTTCGGGCCTCGGAACCACATGGTGGCTGCGGCGAAAGGGGTTTGGGCAGCCGGTCCAGGTGCTGTACGTCGAGACCGAGGGGGTGCTGGAGGATGGATTCGATCCGGATCTGAGGCGGGCCTTCCAGGATCTGGTGAGCTCCGACCTGGAGTGCCTGACGCCCGCCTCCTTGACCCGCACGCCCGCCATCCCCCGGCCTGAGCAGCTGCGACGATTGCCTGAATCGGCCTGGGTGATGGAACTCTACCCCCGGCGTGTCGGGAATCGGCTGGCCCTGACCCTGCGCATGGCCCCGGCCGGAGCGCTGGGTGCCAGGGGGCCTTCGGCGTGGCGGGTGCTCGAGGTTCCAGCCAGCACCCCCCAGGAGGCCTTCGCGGCGCTGCGGGCGGGGCTTTCATTCCAGGTGAACCAGGGGCCCGAGGCCGAGCGGCTGCTTCCTGACGACCCGGACTCCTTCTGGTCCCTGCTCAGGGCCATGAGCTGGCACCGGCAGAATGGACGCCTGCCCGCAGCCATGGATCTGGCCCGGCAGGTCGCCGAAGCGAATCCGAAGTGCGCGACAGCCTGGATCACCCTGGGCGACCTGCTCTACCGCCTGCTCCTCATCGATCCCCAGGGTCACACCCAGGGGCAGGCGGAAGCGGAGCGCCATTTCCGGAAGGCCCTGGAGCTCGTGCCCAACCATCCGCATTGCGGCTACCTGCTGACTCAGCTCAAGGTGGATTCCGGCGACCAGCGGGAGGCGCTGTACGTGCTGCAGCGCAGCCTGAAGGCCCATCCCCAGAACCCGACCCTCTACACGGGGCTGGCCTATTCGGCCCGTTGCGCGGGGTTGCTGAATCTGGCGGAACGGGCCCTGACCCGGAGGGATCAACTGGTCTTCTCCGATCTCCAACCCAGCGTCACCGAGAATGCCTACCTGTACCAGGGCAACTACGCCCGCTTCGAGGCGGGGCTCGTGGAGAGACCTGGAGATCCGCGCAACGCGGTGGTCCGTTTCTACCGCGGCTACATGGCCCTCATGCGGGGGGAACGGGCGGCGGCCAGCTACTGGTTCGCCCAGGCCCAAGCCCTTCCAGAGGGATTTGCCCAGTTCCAGCAGCTCTCGGGGGTCTACGAGGCGCTTGCCGACGGTCACTTGCCCCTGGCCGCGACACGCATGCGCGACCTCGAGAACGACCGGATCGGCCTCCGTGTGCCGGACGGGGAATTCACCTTCAAGATGGCCGAAGCAAGTGCCCTGATGGGGGATGGCAACCTGGCGCTGACGCAGGCCAGGAGGGCCTTCAGTCAAGGGTTCGGCTGTACGAGGTGGTACCAGGCGAGCCCCTTCCTTGCCTCCGTGCGCGGCACCGCGCGATGGAACGCGCTGATCCAGCACCTCGATGAGCGCCAGCAGATGCTCCAGGCCCACTTCTCCCCGGCCCAGTTCGGGCTCTAATCTGAGGGGTCATGCCGAAGCTCCCGCCGATCCGCTCCCCCCGCGCCCTCTTGTTCCTGGGGCTCGCCTTCCTCCTGCTGCTGGGAGGGGGCAGCGGCCTGGCCTGGCTCCTGGCACGGCAGGGTGTCCGGGCGCCTCTGCGGGTGCTGCTCGTCACCCCCGCGCCGGAGCCTGACGCAAGCCTGGATGGTGCCCAGAGCCGGGCCATCGGCGCCCTGATCCAGGATCATCTGGAACTCTACGGGGGCTGCGCCGTCACCAGCGTCACCGAAATGCCCACCGATCTGAGCCCGTTCCGGGGCCAGGCCCGGACGCTGCTGCTCCAGATCAATCCGAGGCGGCGCGGAGGGGACCTCGAACTCGCATTCCAGTACGTGTGGGGCAAGGACCTCGCGAAGGGCGTCCCCGCGCCCTGGGTCGTCCGGAAACCCCTAGGCGGCAACCCGAGTCAGGCCTTCGAGGCTTTCTTCCGGGCCTTTCCTCAGACCGTGCGGGCCTCGGGCACAGGGCTGGTGCCGAGGTCGGCGCCGATCTTCTGGGACCTGATCCAGTCCGGGGCCTGGCGGCTGCAGAACCAGCGCCTGGATGAGGCCATGGCCCTGGCGGAGCAGGCCACCCGGCGCGACCCCGACTGCGCCAGCACCTGGGTGCTCCTGGGGAACCTCCGGTACCGGTGGATGCTCAACAGCCCCGCCGCCTTCCGGCAGGTGCAGGCCGACACCGAGGCGCATCTCCAGCGGGCCCTCGCCCTGGCGCCGGGCCACCCCCGCGCCATCTTCCTCATCTCCCTCATCAAGACGGACAACGGCAACCAGCGCGAGGCCCTTGATCTGCTGCTCCAGGCGCGGCGCCGGCAGCCCCACAATCCGACCTTCCTCACTGGCATCGCCTACGCCGCACGTGGCGCGGGCCTGCTGCCGCTCGCCCGCCGGGCCATGGATCTCCGCGACGCCCTGGCCTTCACCTCGCTCCAGCCCCAGGCGGTGGACATCACCTGCCTCTACACCGGCGAGCTCCCGCGCTTCGAGGCCAGTCTCCAGGAACAGCCCGGCCACCTGCGGAGCACCTCGGGGGTGCTGCCCTTCTACCGCGGCTATCTGGCCCTGGTGCAGGGCGACCGGGAGCGGGCGCTGCGGGAGTTCCGCGCCGCGGCCGACCTCGACCACGGCTATCCGAACATTCTGCGGCTGAGCGGGATCTTCGAGCTGATCCTCGATGGCCGCAAGGATGATGCCTGGCAGAAGCTGCGCGAGTACGACCAGGAGCGCATCGGCATGCGGGAACCCGACGGCGAGTTCACCATCCGGTTGGCGGAGGCCTATGCCCTGATGGGGGACCGCGCCAGCGCCATGGACATGGCCAGCCGGGCCTTCGCCCGGGGCTTCGGATGCACGGCCTGGTACGAGCGCAGCCCCATGCTGGAGCCCCTCCGCGGCCTTCCCAAGTGGAAGGCCCTCATGCAGCACCTGCGGGAGCGGCAGGCCCTCATGGAGGACCGGTTCCCCATCGGGCTGCTGGAGGACAACTGAGGCCGGATTTGACCTTGGGTAAAGCCGGCCTTCGACCGGCGCCAGAGCCCCGGTAGACTGGGCTTTCGCCCAACCGGGGGATCCATGCCCACACTGACCGCACCCGACACCGCTACCGCCGAGGGCTACACCCCTCGGCACAAGGTCCGTTTCGTGACCGCCGCCAGCCTCTTCGACGGCCATGATGCCAGCATCAACATCATGCGGCGCATCCTCCAGGCCACGGGCTGCGAGGTGATCCACCTGGGCCACAACCGGGCCGTGCAGGACATCGTGGACACGGCCATCCAGGAAGACGCCCAGGGCATCGCCGTGTCCAGCTACCAGGGCGGCCATGTGGAGTATTTCAAGTACATGGTCGATCTCCTGCGGGAGCGGGGCGCGGGGCACATCCAGGTCTTCGGCGGCGGCGGCGGGGTCATCGTGCCCGACGAGATCCGCGAGCTGGAGGCCTATGGCGTGGCCCGGATCTACAGCCCCGAGGACGGCCGGAACATGGGCCTGCAGGGCATGATCGACGACATGGTGCGCCGCTGCGACCTCGACCCGCGCACCACGCCCGAGTTCCATCGCCTGGCCCGCCGCATCACCGAGATCGAGCTGGGGGACGCCGGCCGCCTCGCCCAGGTGGACGGGCGGAACCGGATTCCTGTGCTCGGCATCACCGGCACCGGCGGCGCCGGCAAGTCCTCCCTCATCGACGAGCTGCTGCGGCGCTTCCTGGTGGATTTCCCCCACAAGACGGTGGCCGTGCTGAGCGTGGATCCCACCAAGCGCAAGACCGGCGGCGCCCTGCTCGGCGACCGCATCCGCATGAACGCGCTCTACCACCCCGAGCTGCGCGACCGCGTCTTCATGCGCAGCCTCGCCACCCGCAGCGCCGCCCACCGGGCCACGAGCGAAGCGCTGGTTGCGAGTATCGCCGCCGCCAAGGCCGAGGGCCACGACCTGGTCATCGTGGAGACCGCCGGCATCGGCCAGAGCGACAGCGAGATCGCCGACCTGGTGGACCTCTCGATGTACGTGATGACGCCGGAATATGGCGCCGCCAGCCAGCTCGAGAAGATCGACATGCTGGATTTCGCAGATATCGTCGTGCTGAACAAGGCCGACAAGCGCGGGGCCGAGGATGCCCTGCGCGACGTGCGCAAGCAGGTCCAGCGCGCCCACAAGCGGTTCAGCGAACCGGCCGAGGCCATGCCCGTCTACGCCACCTGCGCCAGCCAGTTCAACGACCCCGCCACCAACTGGCTCTTCGTGAACCTGGTGAAGGCCCTCGCCGCCAAGACCGGCGTGGACTGGACGCCCCGCCTGGAGGCCGATGCCGTGCCGCCGCGCCGCTCGGCCATCATCCCGCCCGAGAAGGTGCGCTACCTGGCGGAGATCGCCGACACCGTGCAGGGCTACAAGGCCTGGGCGCGGCGCCAGGCGGAGACGGCCGAACTGGCCCACGCGCTGTGGATCAGCCTGCGCACCCTGGGCGACAAGGTGCCTCCGGCGGGGACCTTCTATGACGCCGCGCACCTGACGGAGCCGGGCGAAGGCGACCAGGGCGTGGCGATGCTGGTCCTCCGGCAGCGATACCAGGAGCACCTGGGCGAGCTGAGCGGCGAAAGCCGCCGCCTCATCCACGACTGGGCCGAGCTGAAGCGGAGCTACACCGAACCCGAGAACGTCTATGTGGTCCGGGGCAAGGAGATCCGCTCGGCCAACTACACCGCCTCCCTCAGCGGCTCCCTGGTGCCGAAGGTCGCCATGCCGCCCCACACGGGCTGGGGCGAGGTGCTGGGCTGGCAGCTGCTGGAGAACCTGCCGGGCCGCTTCCCCTTCACCGCCGGGGTCTTCGAATACAAGCGCGTGGGAGAAGATCCGACCCGCATGTTCGCGGGCGAGGGCACCCCGGAGCGCACCAACAAGCGCTTCCACTACGTCAGCAAGGGCCAGCCCGCCGTGCGCCTCAGCACCGCCTTCGACAGCGTGACCCTCTACGGCGAGGATCCCCACGTCCGCCCCGACATCTACGGCAAGATCGGCAACAGCGGCGTGTCGGCGTGCACGGTGGACGACGCCAAGAAGCTCTACTCGGGCTTCGATCTGGTCTGCCCCACCACCAGCGTGAGCATGACCATCAACGGCCCGGCGCCCACCATGCTGGCCTTCTTCCTCAACGCCGCCATCGACCAGCGGGCCGAGGCCTGGCTGAAGGAACACGGCCAAATGGAGGCCGCCCAGGCGAAGATCGCCGCGCTGTACGCGGCGAAGGGGCTCGTGCGACCCCGCTATGGGGAGACCCTGCCCGAAGGCAACGACGGTCTGGGCCTGGCGCTGCTGGGCGCCACCGCCGACCAGGTGCTGCCGCCCGAAGTCTACGCGAAGCTGCGGGCCGAGGCCCTGCAGACCGTGCGCGGCACGGTGCAGGCCGACATCCTGAAGGAGGACCAGGCCCAGAACACCTGCATCTTCAGCGCGGAATTCAGCCTCAAGGTCATGGGCGACATCCAGCAGACCTTCATCGAGGAGAAGGTCCGCAACTTCTACTCGGTGAGCATCAGCGGGTACCACATCGCCGAGGCCGGCGCGAATCCCATCACCCAGCTGGCCTTCACGCTGGCCAACGGCTTCACCTTCGTCGAGTACTACCTCTCGCGGGGCATGCACATCGACGACTTCGCACCGAACCTGAGCTTCTTCTTCAGCAACGGCCTCGATCCCGAGTACAGCGTCATCGGCCGCGTGGCCCGCCGCATCTGGGCCGTGGCCATGAAGGAGAAGTACGGCGCCAACGACCGCAGCCAGAAGCTGAAGTACCACATCCAGACCTCGGGCCGTTCGCTCCATGCCCAGGAGATCGACTTCAACGACATCCGCACCACCCTGCAGGCGCTCTACGCCATCTACGACAACTGCAACAGCCTGCACACCAACGCCTACGATGAGGCCATCACCACGCCCACCGAGGAGAGCGTCCGCCGCGCCATCGCCATCCAGCTCATCATCAACCGCGAGCTGGGCGAGGCGAAGAACGAGAACCCGCTGCAGGGCTCCTACCTCATCGAGCAGATGACGGAGCTGGTGGAAGAGGCGGTGCTGGCCGAGTTCCGCCGCCTGGCGGATCGTGGCGGCGTGCTGGGCGCCATGGAGACGATGTACCAGCGCGGCAAGATCCAGGAAGAATCCATGCACTACGAGCACCTCAAGCACAGCGGCGAGCTGCCCATCGTCGGCGTGAACACCTTCCTGAACCCGAACCCGCCCGAGATGGGCGCCATCGAGCTGATCCGCAGCACCGAGGCGGAGAAGCAGCAGCAGATCGACAACCTCGCCGCCTTCCACGCCCGGAACGCTGACCGGGCCCCCGCGGCCCTGGCGAGGCTCAAGGAAGTCGCCCGGGCCGGCGGCAACCTCTTCGAGGAACTGCTCGATGCCGCCAAGGTCTGCAGCCTCGGCCAGATCAGCCAGGCCCTCTATGAAGTGGGCGGGCAGTACCGCCGGAACATGTAGATGAAGAAGGTCCTGCTCCTGCCTGCGGCACTCACCGGGAGTCCCCGGGTTGCCGATGACATGGCTTTATCATGGGGTTCCATGCTGCGTTCCGCGCTGATCCTCCTGCTTGCCCCTGCCTCGATCGTGATGACGGCGGGGGTGCCCAGGGCCTCCCGGGCCTCGATGAAGCCCGGCGCGACGTACCTCTACACCTACTACGACAAGCAGGGCCGGCTGGTGATCAACAACCTGCCCCCCAGCTACATGAAGGGGCAGGGCCTGGTGCTGAAGCACGTGGGCGTGGGCAAGGTGCGGCTCGCGGTGACGCCCGCGGAGATGGCGAAGGCCCTCAAGAGCCCCGAACTCATCGCCATGGTCGACGAGATTGCGCAGCTTGAAGGGGTGGACCAGCACCTGGCCCGGGCCATCATCCAGGCGGAGAGCGCCTTCAACTACAAGGCCCGCTCCAAGGCCGGGGCCCTGGGGCTCATGCAGCTCATGCCCTCCACCGCCGAGCGCTTCGGCGTGCTGGATCCCTTCGATCCCCGCCAGAACATCAGCGGCGGCGTGAAGTACCTGAAGTGGCTCCACGGCTACTACGAGGGCGACCTCACCAAGGTGGTGGCCGCCTACAACGCAGGCGAAGGCGCCGTGAACCGGCACAAGGGCATCCCTCCCTTCCGCGAGACCCGGGCCTATGTGCCAAAGGTGCTTGACCTCTACCACCGCAAGGCCGTGCAGCCCGATCCCAAGCTCGCGGGCAGCATGGCGCTGCTGCAGAAGGGGCGGGGCGGCTTCAAGGTGGAGGAAGAGAAGACCGTGCCCGAACCCACGCCGCAGCAGCGGGCCGCCACGCGGATCTACCAGTGGACCGACGCCAACGGCCGCATCCAGATCAGCGATCAACCCCCGCCCAAAGGCACGCCCGGCGTAAAGCCCTTCGGAGCGCCCTGACCCCGCTCGCTACCGCGGCGGGATCCCGCCGAGGCGGTAGAGGGCCATGAGGGCGGCCAGCCAGGCCGTCAGGGTCGTCACCTGTCGGAGGTGCCCCAGGCGCGCCCAGCGCCGGGCCCGGGCGGTGGCATCGGGCGTCGCGCCCTGCTCGCCGTCCATGAGCCGCACCATCGCCGGCAGGAAGTAGGCGAAGGTCATGCCCCGGTCCAGGAGCGCGGCCACGGCGCCGCCCAGCCACCAGGCGCGCACACTGGGCGGCTCCTGCCACGCGGCCGCCAGGCTGGCCAGGGTCAGGACCGTCAAGGGCAGCGTGGTCAGGTGCACCCAGAATCGGCGGCCCACATCGGCCCGGCGGGCGGCGCCAGCGTCCCATGGGGCGTCTCCAGCCTCGGTCGGGGTGAACCAGAGCGGCACCATCACGCGGGATTCATAGAGTCCGGCGCCGCAAGCCAGGCCGAGGTTGACCACGAACAACCAGAGCAGTCCGTCGACCATCGGGACCTCCTTTCGCCCCCGTGTGAGGGCGGGGCCTTCCAGGCTGACGGGGCGAGGCGGAGGATCGCGCGGCCCCCGGGGCGGGACCTGCCGATTCGAGGGCTGCCCGTTCAGGGCGTCAGGAAGCCCGGTGCTCGGCCACGTAGGTTTCCAGGGCCGCGAGGGAGCTCTGGAACAGGTCCTCCAGCCGTCCCGGCAGGTCGGGGCCCGCCTCCACCGAGCCGCTCCGGCCCAGGGCCTCGAGGTCGGCGGCAAGAAGCCGGAGGGCCCGCGCGCCCAGGGCGCCGGCTCCGCCCTTGAGGGCATGGGCCGCGCGGGAGAGCTCCTCGGCATCCCGTTTTTCCGCGGCCGCGAGGATGTCCTGCAGGCGGCGGGGGGTGTCGTCCCGGAAGATGGCGATCATTTCCGACACCAGGCCGTGACTCCCGTCATCCAGGTCCACCAGGTTCTGGAGGGTGGTCAGGTCCAGCAATTCGGCGGGGGTCATGGGCGCTCCTGCCATCCCATGCTGAAGCAGCTTGATCCGTTCGTCCAACAGGTTGCGGTACGCTGAGGCCATGACCGAAGCCGCCCCCCTGACTCCCGCGGAGACCGCCCTCTCCCTTCTGTTCCGGAAGCTGCATCCCCACCTGGAGGACGCCGCCCACGCCCTGGAACGGGGGGCCCCGCGGCGGGAGCTGGAACGGCTCCACCTGAAGCTGATCACCGCCCGCCTAAAGACTGTGGAGCTGCTGGAGGCGGAGGCCGAGTCCCTGCCGGAGGAGGCCCCGCTCACGGAGGTGCTGGATACCCTGGCCGCGAACCTCACCCCGGTGGGCGAGAGCTTCCGCCAGAGCCTCGTGCTCACCCAGCTTTGCCTGGAGGAGGCCCCGGCGGACCTGCTGCCCCACGCGCCGGAAGGCTGCGTGGCCCGTTCCAGCTGGGGGCCGCGCATGACGGATTTCCTCGGGCGCCTGAAGGAGCCCGCCTTCCAGGCCCGGCGGCGCTGGGAGGCTGTGGCAGAGGACATTGGAGAAACCGAAGAGGAATGAGCTTTCAGGGGGCTCCCCCGTAATTCCGACTAAATTAGTCTGGATTGTGACCCGCCTCACCGGGCCCGCACCCGACCCTGGACATCCGGCCCCGTCGGTCGGCCCAGGGGGCCCCATGAACCTCGATCGCTACCACGAACAGCATGTGGATATCCGCCGCCAGGCGGAGGATCTGCGCAGCCGGATCCTGGACCCGTCCCTGGCCGCCGATCCCGGGGCCGCGCGACAGAGCCTGGTGAGCCTGGGCGCCCGGCTGAACATCCACCTGGCCTTCGAGGACAAGGCCCTCTATCCGACTGTCCTCAAGCACCAGGACCCCCGGGTGCAGCAACGGACCCGGACCTACATGGAGGAGATGGGCGGCATCAAAGCGACGCTGAAGGCGCACTTGAGCCGGTGGATCTCCACGGAACGGGTCGGCGCCGAGCCAGAGGCTTTCCGCAAAGAAACCCTCGCCCTGTTGGAAGCGCTCCAGGCGCGCCTGGAGGCGGAGGACCGGGACTTTTACCCGATGCTGGCGCCTCTGGCGATCTGACCGAGAGCTGCCTGCGGTTGAGCCCCCCGGAACTGTCATTCAGGCCACGAATTCTGCTGTTCAAAGAGAGGCCTCCACCCTGGGGCCGCCAGCCGCATCTCCTGGTGTGGACGGATGATCCGCCCCCGACGCCCAGGAGACTCCCATGCGCACCCACCCCCTTCGTTACGCGGCCCTCGCGGTGGCCCTGCTCGCCATCGGTGGTGCCCTCCAGGCCCAGCCCAAACTTCAGGCCGAACCTCAGGCGCCCCGCCGTGGCCCTGAATTCCGGTGCGGGCGCGGCATGGGTCGCGGGTTCATGGGCCTGAACCTGACCGAGGCCCAGCAGGCTCAGGTCAAGGCCATCCACGACCGCCACCAGGCGGCGATCCAGGCCAAGGCCGAAGCCGCCGAGGCCGCCCGGAAGGCCATGCATGAAGCCATGGCCAGCGCGGCCACGGACGCCAAGACCTTGAAGGCCCTGCACGAGAAGGTCTCCGCGGCCCAGTTCGACCTGCTGCTCGAACGCCGCGCGGTGCACCAGGAGATCCTGCCCCTGCTCACCCCTGAGCAGAAGACCCAGTTCGAGAAACACCCGATGGGCATGGAGCCCGGCCGGGGCATGCGCCACCCGGGCGGTCGGCCCCGTCACGGTGGCGGCCCGGGCGCGGGCCTGGGACGTGACCTGGGCCCTGACCTTGGCCCCGGCCTGGAGGACGAGGCCCACGGCGACCTGGCGTTCTGACCGACCGGCCCCGCTATCCTGAGACACCATGCGCGCTTCAGCGGTGCTACAGGCCACCTGGCAACGGACGCGGCGCCCCCGGACCTGGGGCGCCGCGCTGCTGTTCGGCCTGGTGTGGAACGGCACGCGGCTGCTCATGGGGCTCCCCGAGCCGACCCTGCTGGACCTGCTGTCGCCGACGGCCTGGGTGGCGCTCTTCCTGGTGCTCGCGCCGCTCCCCTGGCAGTGGACGGGGGACGACGGACCCATGGCCGGCACCCTGCGCGGATCCGCCCAGGCCCTGCCCTGGATGGCGGCCCTGACCCTCGGCGCACTCCTGCTCGTCGGGGCCGCCAGCCCGCCGCCCGGGCGGGGGCCGGGGCCCGCCGGCATGGGGATGATGGAGCGGGGGCCCCACCGCGGCGGTCCCATGGTGCCCCGGCGGGAGGAGGGCCGCGGGTTCCTGGTCCACCCGCGTCTCTGGGCCCTGGGCGTGGCGCACCTCTGCTTCGGCCTGCTGCTGGGCTGGGTGCTGGCCGACCGGGAGCGGGCGGAAATCCGGGAAGCGGCGGCCCACCGCGCGGCCAACGAGGCCCGCGCCCGGGCCCTCCAGGGGCAGATGAATCCCCACGTGCTCTTCAACGCCATCAGCGGTCTCACCGAGCTGGTGCGGGAAGATCCGGCGGCCGCGGAGACGGCCCTGGTGAACCTGTCGGATCTGCTGCGGGCCCTGCTCGACCATGGGTCGCGCCTGCGGGTCCCTTTGGGTGACGAGCGCCGCCTGGTGGGCCTCCACATGGCCCTGGAGCGCCTGCGTCTCGGCCAACGCCTGCGGGAATCTTGGGATTGGCCCGAAGCGCTGGACGCGCTGGACGTTCCGCCCCTCATGATCCAGCCGCTCGTGGAGAACGCCCTCAAGCACGGCGTCGCCCTGGCCCTGGGCGGCGGCGAACTGAAGGTGCAGATTCGCCAGGAGGGCGATCAGCTTACGGTCCGCGTGGCGAACACGGGGCCAGCCCCGGACGTGGCCGAAGGCCGGGGCCTGGGCCTGCGCAACCTGCGGGAGCGTCTGGACCTGCTCGGAGCGCCCGCCGGCGCGTTGAGCCTCCGGCGCGACGGCGACTGGACCGTGGCCGAACTGAAGCTCCAGGTGCAGGCATGACGGGGGCGGCGCTGCGGGTGCTGGTGGCTGAGGATGAGCCCTTCAACCTCAAGCGCCTCGCGCGCCTGCTTCGCGAGGCGGGCTGCGAGGTGGTGGCCGAGCTGGAGGATGGTCCCTCGGTGCTGGACTGGCTGGCCCGGGGCGAGGCGGTGGATGCGCTCTTCCTCGACATCCAGATGCCCGGCCTCACGGGCTTGGACGTGTCGGCGGACCTGCCCCGGCCCTGTCCCGTGGTGTTCGTGACGGCCTATGCGGAACACGCCGTGCGGGCCTTCGAGCAGGCGGCCGTGGACTACCTGCTGAAGCCCGTCACCGCCGAGCGGCTGGCGGCGTCGCTCCAGCGGCTGCGCGCTCAGGTTCAGGCGGGAGCACGGAACGGTCGCGACCCTGTCTCTGGCCCCAGCGGCCCATCCCGTTTCCCGGTGAAGGCCGGGGAAGGCGTGGTGCTGGTGGACCTGGCGAAGACCACGCACTTTGTCTTCGAGGAGGACGCCGTGTGGGCCTTCGCGGGCGAGCGCCTGCGCACGACCTGGAAGACCTTGGCCGAAGCGGAGGCGGCCCTGGGCAGCCGCGTGGTGCGGGGCCACCGGCACCTGCTCATCCGGCCCGAAGCCGTGGTGGGCGTGAAGATCGGCGATTCAGGGCGATTGAAGGTCCGCCTGGCCGGGGGAACCGAGCTGGAAGTGAGCCGCGGCGCGGCACCGGGGCTCAAGGCGAGGCTGGGGCTGGGCTAAAACAGAACAAGCTCATCACCAAGACACCAGGAAAGATCTTTTGCAGTTCTTGGTGTCTTGGTGGTGATTCTTTGTTTCCTGTCATCCCAAGCGAGGTGATCAGACTTCCGCGATCAGCTCGATCTCGACTTTGGCGCCACGGGGCAGGGCCGCCACCTGCACGGTGCTGCGGGCGGGCTTGGCGCTGCCCAGGGCCTGTTCGTAGACGGCGTTGAAGGCGGCGAAGTCGGCCATGTCCGTGAGGAAGACGGTGGTCTTCACCACCCGGTCCCAGCCGGTGTTGGCGGCGGTGAGCACCGCGCTGAGGTTCTTGAGCACCTGCCGGGCCTGGTCCTCGATGGGGCCGGTCACCATCTCCATGGTTTCGGGTACCAAGGGAATCTGTCCGGAGGTGTAGAGGTGGTTGCCCGAGATCTGGGCCTGGCTGTAGGGGCCGATGGCGGCGGGGGCGTTCGGGGTGGAAATGGTGCGCATGGGCATGGGAACTCCTGGAACGGCTATTGTCCGCCTTTTTTGCCCCAGCGCCGCTTCTTGTGGCGCCAGTTGCGGCTGGTCTTGGGGGCGGGCTGGAGAGGGGCGTCGAAGGGCGAAGCGGGCTGCTCGAGCTCGCTGTCAGGCTCGCCATCGTCGAGGCGACGGGGGCCCTCCTCGATCTGCTGCTGCACCCACTGGGCGGTGCGGTGCATGAGGGCGGCCAGGCAGAGGCTGGTCTCGATGCGGGCGTGGGGCAGGGGCCCCAACTGCGTGAACACGGACGGATCCGGCGGGATCACGCGGGGGATGCTGATCTCGGGCAGCGGCATGGGCAGGGCGTCGTAGGCCTCTTCTGGCAGGTGGCGCCAGGGTTCGGGCTCGGCCTGTTCCCGGCGCAGGAGATCCGCGACCGTCTGCTTCTTCTTGGGCGGCCGGCCGCGCTTCTTCGGCGCCGCCACGGCGGCTGCGTCCAGGGCCGACTGCAGGGCCTGCAGCACCTCGTCGCGGCTCTTGCCGCGCAGGTCGAAGAGCAGCCAGGGGTCGCGGTCCAGGGCCTCGGCCATCACGTAGCACACCGCCGCCACGTGCTTGCAGGGATTGGCCCAGTCCGGGCAGTCGCAGTGGGTCTGCAGCTCCTTGGGCACGCGGGGGTACAGGCTGGCGCCCGCTTCACGGAAGGTTTCGTCCAGGCCCTGGGGCATCTCGCCCGCCAGCAGGGAGGCCACGAAGCGGCTCTCCAGCGCGATGCGGTCGAGGGCCTTCCCCCACTGCGCGGCGGTGAGCGCCGGCAGGCCCAGGGTCACGTTGTAGGTCTTGCGGCCATGGACGCGGGCCTGGATCTCGCCAGGCTGCACGCCGAAGTGGGACACGTGGCCGTCCTCCGCGTACTTCTTGCCGCGGGGCAGGCGGTTCTCGTAGTCGTCCCCGAGTTTTTCGAGGCCCTGGATCCAGAGGCGGCCCCACCACGTGGCGCCGAAGCGGTCGGCGTGGCTGATCACGGCGCCACCTCCTTCACCTTCCGGCGGCCCAGAAGGGCGGGTTTGGGGGAAGCATCATCGGCGGCGGCCTCATCGGGATCCAACAGTTCCGCGTCGGGATCCAGCGCCACCAGGCGGCGCAGGGCGTCATCATCGAGTTCGGTGAGCCAGCCTTCGCCGCTGCCCACCACCCGGTCCGCCAGGTCGCGCTTGGATTCCAGCAGGGCGTCGATCTTCTCCTCCAGGGTGCCGATGGTGACGAGCTTGTGCACCTGCACGTTCTTCGTCTGGCCAATGCGGTAGGTGCGGTCCGTGGCCTGGTCCTCCACGGCGGGGTTCCACCAGCGGTCGAAATGGAAGACGTGGGTGGCCGCCGTGAGGTTCAAGCCCACGCCGCCCGCCTTGAGGCTGAGCAGCAGGATCGGCGGGGAATCCGCATCCTCCTGGAAGCTGCGCACCAGCTCGTCGCGGCCTTCGCGGGAGGTGCCGCCGTGGAGGAAGGGGGGCTCGAAGCCGAGGGCGTCCTGCAGGTGGATCTGCAACCGGTCGCCCATCTCCTTGAACTGCGTGAACACCAGGGCCCGCTCGCCGGCTTCCACCACCTCCTCGAGCATTTCCGTGAGCCGGTCCAGCTTGCCGCTGCGCCCGCGGTACGGCCCCTGGGCCTTGAGGAACTGGCTCGGGTGGTTGCAGATCTGCTTGAGGTGCGTGAGCAGCGCCAGGATGCGGCCGCGCCGCTCGATGCCGCTGACGGCATCCAGCTCCTCGTCCATCTTCTCGACGCGGTACTGGTAGAGCTCCGCCTGCTCGCGGCTCAGCGTGGTGAAGACCTTCATCTCCTGCTTCTCCGGCAGGTCCTGGATGATGGCCTTGTCGCTCTTGAGGCGGCGCAGGATGAAGGGCCCGATGCGCTGGCGCAGCTCGCCGGCGGCGTCCGGATCGCGGTACTTCTCGATGGGTGTGGCGAAGCGCTCCTTGAACTGCGATTCGGTGCCGAGGTAGCCGGGCAGGCCGGCGCTCATGATGGCCCACAGCTCGGTGAGGCGGTTCTCGATGGGTGTGCCGGTGAGGGCGAGACGGAAGCTGCCGCGCAGCTTGCGGATGGCCTTGGCCTGGGCCGAGCCCGCGTTCTTGATGGCCTGGGCCTCGTCCACGACCACCATGCCCCAGGCGCGGCCGGCGAAGGTCTCCTCCTCGCGCCGCACCACGCCGTAGGTGGTGAGCACGAGGGTATGGGGCTTGAAGCCGGTGGGCAGGCGGTCGCGGTTGTTGCCGTGGTGCACGAAGACCGGCAAGGTCGGCGCGAACTTGGCGAGCTCCCGCTCCCAGTTGCCCAGCAGGGAGGTGGGGCAGACCAGCAGGGTGGCGGGGCCGTGCTGGGGGCTCTGGGTCTGGCGGTGCAGCAGCAGCGCGAGCACCTGGATGGTCTTGCCCAGGCCCATGTCGTCGGCGAGGATGCCGCCGAGGCCCAGGCGCGAGAGGCCCTCCAGCCAGGCGAGGCCGCGCAGCTGATAGGGGCGCAGCTGGCCCTGGAAGCTGGCGGGCTGGACGATGGGCTTGTCGGGCAGGACCTTCAGGTCGTCCAGGGCGGCGCCGAAGTCGCCGGCCACTTCCACCTCGATGGCCTCGCTGACGCCGGGGATGCGCGCCGTGCCGGTGAGGGCCGCGGCCAGCGCCTCGCCCTTGGTCATGCTCTCGAAGCCGGCGCCTCGGCTGGCCTGGATGACCGTCGATATCTGCTTGAGGGTCTCGGGGTCCAGCGCCACCCACTTGCCCTTCCAGGCCACCAGAGGGTGTTTGAGGCTCGCCATCTGGGCGAAGTCCTCCACGCTCAGGGCGTCGTCGCCCAGCATGAGCGACCAGTCGGCGCTGACGTTGCCCTCGAGGCCGGACTGCGCCAGGGGCTCGGCATCCTCCACGCTCCGGGCGCCGAGGCGGACCTTCGCGCGCAGGCGCTTGGCGCCGCCGAAATCGGCCAGGCTCTCGGGGATGTGGACGAGGAAGCCGGCTTCCTTCAGCTGCGCGGCGCCGCGGGTGAGGAAGCCCCAGGCCTCCGTGGGCCGCAGGACGAGGTCCTCGGGCTTCTGGCCGGAGAGCGCGCGCTCCAGGGCCGGGAAGAAGGGCACGGCCCGGGCGAGGCCGCGCAGCAGCACCTGGCGGGCCTGCAGCACCTCGGGCTCGGTGGAGGGTTCCCAGAGCTTGGCCACGCCGATGTCGGCGCCGGCTTCGGTTTCGAGGCCCACCTTGAGGATCCAGCCTTCCTCCGCCAGACGGTCCGCGTCCTGCACGGCCTGGAGGGTGGTCGGCACGTCCGGGGCCTCGAGGCGCAGGCTGGGGCGCAGCCACTGGGGCCGCGCGCCCTCGCTCCACTGGGCCAGCTGCTCGCCCAGGGTGCGCTCGGTGATGCCCGTGGTGGGGAATTCCGGCAGCTGGTGGGAGAGGGCCACCATGATGCGCTCGTCCCAGGGCAGGCGGTCCCGCTTGTGGCCCCGCAGGCGGTGGATGAGGCCCAGGCGCGGGTCGTCCCCGGCCCGCAGGCCGCCGGAGACGAAGCGCATGATGAAGTCGGCGCCGTCCTCCAGGAACGCCGTCAGCACCGATTCCGCCGGCGCCGGCATGGCCAGGTCGTCCTCGATGTCGAAGGCGTCCAGTTCGCCCAAGGGCACAGTCTTGGTGAAGGCCCAGGTGTCGTTTTCGGGAAAGGCCAGGGCCGCCGGGGGCATGGCCTCGGCCAGCTGGCGCAGGGCCGCGCGGTCGGCAGGACTCGTGAGGCTCACACCCCAGCGGGCCTTCCAGGGATTGCCCTGGGTGTCGAGCTGAGGCAGCATGGCGCCGCGGACGACCAGCGACTGGAGCAGGCGCAGGGCCGTGGCCCAGTAGCGCAGGGTGGGGCCGGCGTTGCCGGGGCGCAGGGCGAGGGAGGACAGCCAGGGGTAGGCACGCTGCCAGCGCAGGGGCAGGGCGTGCATCTCCACCAGGGAGCCGTCCGCCAGGAAGAGCTGGGCCTTGGCGGGGGTGAGGCGCTCCCGGCCCTGGAGCTCGCCCGGCAGGGTGCGCAGGGCCCGCAGCCACTCGGCGGGTTCCACCGCTTCGGGCATGCAGAGCAGGAAGCCGCGGTCCTGGGGGCGGTACTGGAGGAAGGGATTCAGCATGAAAGGGCGTTAGGCTGAAGGTGGACCCGAGGCACGGGTCCAGGCTGAGACATGGAGCGGCGTGCGCGCCGCAGGCTGTGGGCCGGGGCCCAGGGAGCGGAAAGATGAAGCTCGGATTCGCAAGCGATCATGCGGGGTTCGACCTGAAGGAACGGCTCAAGGCCTGGGCGATGAAGCAGGGACATGAGGTGGTGGATTTCGGCACGGATGGGCCCGCCTCGGTGGACTACCCGGATTTCGCGCATCGGGCGGCGGTGGGCATGGATCAATGGGAGCGCCTGGTTCTGGTCTGCGGATCCGGCATCGGTATCAGCATCGCGGCCAACCGCCATGCCGGCATCCGCTGTGCGCTGGTGACCTCCCCTGAGCACGCGGCACTGGCTCGACAGCACAATGACGCAAACGCCATCGCTTTCGGCCAGCGGCTGACGGATCCGCTCAAGGCAGAATCCTACCTCAAAACCTTCCTGGAAACACCATTCGAAGGTGGCCGCCACCAGGGGCGGGTCGACAAGATTGAATGGAAGGGTGGCTGCTGATGCGCCGAACCGACGAAGGCCGACCCTTCAGCCTGGAGCTGGGCGTCCAGCTGCACGCCTCCGGCTCCTGCCTGGTGAGGCTGGGACACACCCACGTCCTGTGCGCGGCCAGCCTGGAGGAGAAGGTGCCGGGCTGGATGAAGGGCCGGGGCTCGGGCTGGCTCACGGCGGAATACGGCATGCTGCCGGCGGCCACGAACACGCGGTCAGACCGCGAGGCGGCCCGGGGGAAACAGCAGGGCCGCACGGTGGAGATCCAGCGGCTCATCGGGCGCAGCCTGCGCCAGGCGGTGGATCTGGCCGCCCTGGGCGAGCGCACCCTCACCGTGGACTGCGACGTCCTGAATGCCGACGGCGGCACCCGCTGCGCGGCCATCACGGGCGCCTGGGTGGCTACGGCGCTGGCCCTGCGGTCGAAGGGCCTGGAGGCCGCCCTGCTGCGACAGGTGGCCGCCGTGAGCGTGGGCATCGTGGAGACGGGTGAGGGGCGGAGGGGCATGGTCCTCGACCTGGAGTACGAAGAAGACCACCTCGCCGCCGTGGACTGCAACCTGGTGGCCGCGCGCCCCGTGGGGGGCGGCGATCTCGACGTGGTGGAGTTCCAGGGCACGGGGGAGGCCCGGCCCTTCAGCCGGGCCGAGGCCGCAGGGCTGCTGGACCTGGGCCTGACCGGTTGCGAGGCCCTGATGGAGGCGCAGCGGAAGGCCCTTCCGTGAACCGGCTCCTGCTGGCGCTGAGTCTCCCCGCCTTCCTGGCGGGACAGACCGCGCCTTCAGGTCCGCCGCCGACGCCGGGCGCCAAGGTCGCAGCGACCCGCCGCATCGACGTCACGGTGGAAGCGCCCGACATGGTGTTCCGCTTCACGCCCCGGGTCACCATCCCCGGCATGCCCCGGGTGGCCATGGCCCTCAGCGGGGGCGGCGCCCGGGGCCTCGCCCACATCGGGGTACTGCAGCGCCTGGAGGAGGTGGGCTTCCCGCTGGACAGCATCGCGGGGACCAGTGCCGGCGCCATGGTCGGCGCCCTCTATGCGAGCGGATTTTCCGCCCCCGAGATCGAGGATCTCTTCGGCCGCCTCGACCTCACGCGGGCCTTCCTGGAGCCCCTCTGGCGGAACCCCGGCGAGACCCTGGGCGAGCAGGAGGACCGCAGCGCCACGCTGATCTCCATCGAGCGCCAGAACGGACGGCTCACCCTCGCCCAGGGCCTGCGCAGCGGGCTCGAGGTGCAACACACGCTCCAGGGGCTTCTGGCCCGGGGGTCGTACTTCTCCGATGGCAACTTCGACAAGCTGCAGCGGCCCCTGCGGGTGTTGGCCACGAACCTCGAGACAGGCCAGGGGCGCGTCTTCGGGAAGGGCGACCTGGTGGAGGCGGTGAGGGCCTCCATGTCCATTCCCGGCGGCTTCCGCCCTGTCGTGATCGACGGGCAGCAGTACGTGGACGGCGCCCTGGTGGAGAACCTGCCGGTCAGCACGGCGAAGGAGGCCTTCCATCCGGATCTGGTCATCGCCGTGGACATCAGCGCGCCCCTGGAGCACCGGCCCTCCACCAGCATCCTGTCCGTGGCCACCCGCAGCCTGGACCTGGTGGTGGAGCGGCGGCAGTGGGAAAGCCGCGCGGCCGCCGACTTCCTCATCCGCCCCGAGATCAAGGACGCGCCGTTCCTCGAGTACGGCACCGCCTGGGCGAAGCTGGTGCGGCAGGGCCGCGAGGCCTTCGATGCCCGGCGGGACGACCTGGGCGTGCTGTTGCGCAGCCGCATGAGCCAAGAGCGCCTGCCGATCAGCCAGGTGGCCTTCGAATGCCCAGGGGGGCTGAGCGAACCCATCCTCGGCCTGCTGTCGGAAGGTCTGAAGCCCGACAAGGGAGGCGTGCTCCTCCAGGATGCCCAGATCCTCCTGCAGCAGGTGCTGGTCCACGGCCTCGCGCAGGAGGCGTGGGCCACGGTGGATGGCGACCAGGTGCTGACGTTCCACCTGCGCCCCTACCCGGCGGTGACGGCGGTGGAGGTGCAGGCCCCCGTGGGCTGGCGGCCGGCGGTCCAGGCCGCCGTGGCCCAGGTCATCAAGATCGGCGAGCCCTTCAATCCCCAGGTGTTCGGCCGCATGATGGGCCATCTGGTCTACCGCTTCCTCATGGAGGGTGGGCCCCTGGTGGATGCCCGCGGCTCGATCTTCGACCCGGCGACGGGCCGTCTGCACATCGTCATCGAGGAGCCTTTCATCACGAAGGTGGACATCCGCCCGGCCCCGGGGGCCCGGGTGGACGAAGCCCACCTGGTGCGGCTGCTGGGCGAGCTGAAGGGCCGTCCCTTCCGGCCGGACGACCTCCAGAAGCGGGTCGCCCTGGCGGAGCACCGGCTTCACCTGGCGGAGCTGCGCTACCAGATTCGCCCGGCGGGCCCCTCCGGCGCGGTGATCACCCTCATCCCCGTGCCTCAGCAGCGGGAGCGCCTGGATTTCTCCCTGGGCTACGAGTCGACCCTGGGCGGCCAGGTGGGTCTGGCCTACCGGGCCCTGAACCTGCCGTTCCGCAGCGCGGAGACGGAGCTGAGCGCCGCCCGGAACCGCCTGCAGGAGCAGGCCTCGCTCGTCCTCCGCAGCCCGTTCGGATTCTCGCCGGGGGCGGGCATGGAGGTGGCCGCCAACTACTGGCAGCAGCGGATGGAGGTGCCCCTCTCCTATGCGACGGTGGAGCTGCCGGGCAATGGCACGGAGGCCCGGATCAGCGCTTCCGATCTGCTCCTGAAAACGTACATCCGGTTCAGCAACCTGGGCACAGGCAAGCTGAGCCTGGACCTGGGCCGACGCAACTCGGCCTTCCGCGAGGATGGCATCCGGAACACGCAGCGGCAGGATTCGATCTTCCTCTCCGGGGAATGGGACAACTTCGACCGGCACACGCTTCCCCGCCGGGGCCTGCTCCTGCGGGCGAGGGCCGGCACGGGGCACGCCGACGCCGGGAACCTGCCGGCCACGAGCTTCCAGCAGGCCTACTTCCGGGTGAAGGGGCTGACCACGTTCGGGGAGTCCGTCGGGGCCAACCTGGATCTGGAGCTGGGCCAGGGCCGCCGCCTGCCCCTGGATCGTTGGTGGGTGCTGGGTGGGCCCTCCTTCGTCATCGGCTCCCGCTCGGTGGGCTTCATGGCGCCCAACTTCGCCGCGGTGCGCTTCGGGATCCCCTTCCGCCTCTACATGGGCCTGGGGCTGACGGTGGAGCTGGCGCCGCGGTTCGACCTGGCCTGGGTGTCGCGGGACCCCTCCGCCCTCTGGCAGTCCACGGAAAACCAACGGGCCCAGGGTACGGGCCTGCTGCTGCGGACCACCCTCTCCAATTTCTACCTGGAGCTGTCCTACGGGATCCTCAAGCTCCAGACCCCCCAGGAGAGCCGCAAGGCTACGGGCAGCTTCAATGTGCTGGTGGGCACCCAGCCCTTCGACCTGTGGAAGCGGCATTGATATTGTCCGGGGGTTTCGCGCTGCGCGCACACCCCCGGGCCCCCGCGCTCGGCCCGGCAGAGCCGTGCCTCGCTTGATGCTCGTTCGGGGGTTCTCCTCGCAACGTAGGCGTTGCGAGGAGCTAGGGTCGCGCTGCGCGCACACCCCCGGACCCCCGCGCTCGGCCCGGCGGAGGCGTGCCTCGCTTTGATTTTCCAGGGGGGGGGGCCCGGTGATCTGGTCCAGTCCCGGGGCCGGTCTGCGGTGGTGTGGGGTGTGACCCGTTCCATAGGCGGCTGGGGGCGGGCGGGCTGATATCCTGGCGTGTTGGCATTTCAACGCTCTTTGCCGAGGCCGCCATGCGCTACCTGCCCTCTTCCCCTGTCGAGGATAAAGCCCTCCTGGACACGATCGGCGTGCCCAATGCCGAGTCGTTGCTGGCGGGCATCCCAGAGCCGCTGCGCCTCCACCGCGACCTGGACCTGCCCACCCAGGGCTCCGAGCAGGAAGTGGCCTGGCAGATGATGGACCTGGCCAACAAGAACACCCGGTTCTGCGCGCAGTTCCTGGGTGCCGGCGCCTACGACCACTTCGTGCCCTCGGCCATCGACGCCATGGTGAGCCGCCAGGAATGGTTCACGGCCTACACGCCCTATCAGCCCGAGATCAGCCAGGGCACGCTGCAGCACATCTTCGAATACCAGACCCTCATCTGCGACCTGACGGGCCTTGAGGTCACCAACGCCAGCCTCTACGACGGCGGCACCGCCTGCGTGGAAGCGGCGCTCATGGCCGTGCGCGTGGCCAAGAAGCGCAACACCGTGCTGGTGAGCCGCGGGCTGCACCCCATGTATCGCGAGGTGCTGAAGACCAACTTCGCCCCCCATGACGGGCTGAAGCTGGTGGAGGTGGGCCTGAAGGATGGCGTCACCGACCTGGCTGACCTGCAGTCCAAGCTGAGCGGCGACGTGGCCGCGGTGCTGGTGGGCTACCCCAACTTCCTGGGCGCCGTGGAGGACCTCACGGCCCTGGCCGGCCCCATCCACGCCGCCGGCGCCCTGCTGGTGAGCGTCACACAGGAGGCCTTCGCCTTCGGCTGGTTCGAGTCGCCCGGCAAGGCCGGCGCGGACATGGCCTGCGGCGAGGCGATGTCGCTCGGCAACAAGCCCAACTACGGCGGCCCCTTCTTGGGCTTCCTTGCCGTGAAGGACGCCCACAAGCGCGAGATTCCTGGCCGCGTGGTGGGCCAGACGAAGGATCTCAACGGCGAGACCGGCTACGTGCTGACCCTCACCGCCCGCGAGCAGCACATCCGCCGCGACAAGGCCACCAGCAACATCTGCTCGAACCAGGGGCTCGTGGCCTTGCGCGCCAACATCTTCATGCAGCTGGCGGGCCCCGAGGGCCTGCGGGGCCTGGCCGAGCAGAACGCCGCCAAGGCCCAGTACCTCCGCCAGCGCCTGCTGGAGCTGCCCGACATGCAGCCCGTGGACGACCAGCCCTTCTTCAACGAGTTCGTGCTGCGCTACACCGGCGACTACGCCGCGCTGCAGGAGGCCTGCCTGAAGGAGAGCCTGCTGCCGGGCCTCGACCTGGGCCGCTTCTACCCCGAGTACCAGGGCTGCATCCTCTGGTGCGCCACGGAACTTCACACCCGCCAGATGATCGAGAGCCTCGTCGAGATCCTGGCCCGCGTCCCGGCCACGGTTTAGCGTCCCGCTACACGACCTGACTTCACCACGGAGGCGCAGAGTGCACGGAGCTGTCACGGAGAGAAGCACGGAGGGCGTCATGGCTGCGCCCTTGTGTCTTTGTGCCCGCTCCGCGGTTTTCCTCTGTGGCCTCCGTGCCTCCGTGGTGGATCCGTTTGACCCGTCCATGACCCTCGATCTGTCGCATCCTCTCAGGTGACCCCATGTTCCTTCGTCAGCGCGAACCCCTCTCCTTTGAACGCTCCGTCCCTGGCAAGCGGGGCATGGATCTGCCCCGCCTCGACGTGCCCGCCGCCAAGGACACCCGGCCCGCCCATCTGAAGCGCAGCGGGTTCGACGCCCTGCCCGAGCTCAGCGAGGTGGAGGTCATCCGCCACTTCACCCGGCTCTCCAAGTGGAACTACGGCGTGGACGACGGCATCTATCCGCTGGGCTCCTGCACCATGAAGCACAACCCCCGCCTGAACGAGAAGGTGGCGAGCCTGCCCGGCTTCACGGACAGCCATCCCATGGCCCCGGACGCCTTCGTGCAGGGCAACCTGCAGATGCTCTACACCCTGCAGGAATGGCTGAAAGAGATCACCAGCCTGCCCGGCGTGACCCTGCAGCCCAGCGCCGGCGCCGCCGGCGAGCTGACGGGCGTCATGCTCATCCGTGCCTACCACGTGTCCCGGGGCGCCAAGCGCCGCGTGATCCTCATCCCCGACAGCGGCCACGGCACCAACCCCGCGACGGCCGCCATGGCGGGCTATGAGGTGGTGGAGCTGCCTTCGCGGCCCGATGGCACCATCAGCTTCGAGGACGTCACCGATCCCGTGAACGGCAAGGTCCGAAAGGGCCTGAAGACCCTGGTTGCGGAGCTGGGCACCGAGATCGCCGGTGCCATGATCACCAACCCGAACACCGTGGGCGTCTTCGAGTACCGCTTCAAGGAGATCAGCGACCTGCTGCACAGCGTGGACGCCCTGGTCTACATGGACGGCGCGAACATGAACGCCCTGGTGGGCGTGGCCCGCCCCGGCGACTTCGGCGTAGACGTCATGCACCTGAACCTGCACAAGACCATGTCCACGCCCCACGGCGGCGGCGGTCCCGGCGCCGGCCCCGTCTGCTGCGTGGAGAAGCTGGTGCCCTTCCTGCCTGTGCCCGTCGTCGTGCGCGACACCGTGAAGGTGGGCGAGGGCGAGGTGCCCAGGCACAGCTACCGCATGGAATGGGACCGCCCCCAGAGCATCGGCAAGGTCCACACCTTCATCGGCAACTTCGGGATCCTCGTGCGGGCGCTGACCTACTGCCTGAGCCATGGCTCCGACGGCCTCAAGGACGCCACCCTGCGCGCCATCGTGAACGCCAACTACATCCGCGCCCGGCTCAAAGGCGCCTACGCCCTGCACATCGACTCCCCCAGCCTGCACGAGGTGGTCTTCTCCGACACCCTCCAGGCCAAGCATGATGTCCACACCCTGGACATCGCCAAGCGGCTCATCGACCACGGCTACCACCCGCCCACGATCTACTTCCCCCTGATCGTGCCCGGCGCGCTGATGATCGAGCCCACGGAGAGCGAGGGCAAGGACGAGCTGGACGCCTTCTGCGACACCCTGCTGCAGATCGCGAAGGAGGTCGAGGAGAACCCCGACGCCCTCCACCAGGCCCCGACCCTCGCCCCCCTGCGCCGCATGGACGAGACCACCGCGGCCCGCAAGCCGATCCTGCGGTGGACGAAGGCCTGAAGCCAGACGCAGCCAGTGAAGGCCCCCGGTCCCGGGGGCCTTCCCGTATCCAGTCAACCGGGTGGGACGCCACGGGCGGTCCGCCCGGGAACCCCGGGGAACTGCGGGCATCGGATCGTCCCTAAACCTCGGCGGAAGAACCGCGAAGCCTGGCGGTCAATGGGAATCATCTGCGGTGCCTGCCGCGATGGAGGAGGTGCCCGGTGTCCACAGCCCTGGCGGAAGTCCGCGTCGCCGATGTCGGTCATTTCCATGCCTGAAGCGAGGGCGGGCCTCAGCCCCCGGGCCCTGGCCTGGTATGCCGTGGTGGTGCTGGCTCTCGGGTGGGGGCTCGAGGCGATTGCAGTCTTCCGGGTGGGATTGACCAGCCCCGCCGTGCGCCCGTGGTTCATGGCCGGCATGTGGTCACCCACCGTGGTGGCGATAGGATTCCTGCTCTTCTATCCGCCGGCCCGTCAGGGCGTGCGGCTGGGACCCGGGGACCTGCGGTACTTTCCCCTGGGGCTCTTCGCCTCGGCGGTCCTCGCCTTCGGCACGGTGGCCCTGGCGCTGGGCCTGGGATGGGGAAGGCCCGGCTGGTTCGAATTCCATGCCAGCGGCGTCACCGTGACGGGCGGGCCCTGGAAGCTCGGATTGGGTCCCCAGTCCTGGTTCCGGTTCGTGGGTAACATCCTGGTGACCGGGGCCTGGTTCGCGGCGCTGAACTGCGTGGTGGCGGTGGGCGAGGAGTTCGCCTGGCGCGGCTTTCTGCAGGGGCACCTTGTCCGCCGGATCCGGGTTCCCTGGGCGCTGGTGGTGCTGGGGTTGTTCTGGTCGCTCTGGCACCTGCCCATGCTCCTCGCGGGGTACAACTATCCCGACCATCCGGTGCTGGGGGCCCTGGTCCTCTTCCCTCTGGAACTGGTCGCCGCGAGCCTCTTCCTTGGATGGCTCACGCTCAAGTCGGGGAGCTTCTGGCCCGCGGCATTCGCCCACGGCGCCACCAACGGCATTGAGGCAGGCGTGCTGGGCAACCTCCGGCCCAGCCAAGGCCAGCTCCGTTTAGACCTCCTGCACCTCGGCCTCACGCTCGGATTGGGCCTCCTGGCCTGGTGGCTCCTGCGCCGATCCTCCCGCAGTCAGGCGGCGAGGTCCGTTCCCTTCAGCGCCGGTCGAAGCGGGGCGACATGACCAGCAGGGTCTGGGTGGAGGCCACGCCCGGCAGCTTCGCGAGTTCGTCGCGGACGCGGTTGAGGTCTTCGAGGCGCTCGCCCTCCAGCTGCAGCACCAGATCGATGTCGCCGCCCACGGAGTCGGCCACCCGCACTTCGGGGAAGGCCTCGAGGGTGCGCACGGCCCGCTCGTGGCTGGGCCCGCTGCCCTTCACCAGCAGGTAGGCGCGGACGCCGGGTTTCGTCTCGAGCCCCAGGCGCAGCGTGTAGCCGAGGATCACGCCCTCGCGTTCGAGCCGCTTGATGCGCGCCTGCACGGCCGAACGCGACAGGCCCACCCGGGCGGCCAGGGCCACCTGCGTGAGCCGCGCGTCCGCGCTCAGTTCCGCGATGAGGCGGCGGTCCATGTCGTCGAGGTCGGGCCTGGGCATGCCCCATTCTGGCAGTCCGCCGGAATTCCGGCACCCTGCCGACTACACCACGGCAGGGTTTGCGCGAACCCTGGAGGTTGCCTGGTGCTGGAAGCGACTTGGAGAATCCCGAGCGCTCCCAATTTCCCAAACCAGGCCTTTCACGGGAGACCGATCCATGTTCACCACCCTCGCCCATGTGCACATCGCCGACGCGGAACGGTTCCTGGAGGTGTTTGCCGGCCACGGCCTCCAGGCCCGCCAGGCCCATGGCAGCCTTGGCGCCAGCGCCTTCCTCGACGCGGACAACCCCGGCAGGGCCATCGTGCTCATCGACTGGGCCGACCGGGCGAGCTTCGAGGGGTTCGTGGCGGATCCCGCCGTGCGCGAGGTCATGCGCTCCGGCGGAGCCATGGAGGCGCCGGCCTTCACCTTCCTCACCCGCACCGGCGTCTTCCCCGCCTGAGCGCCGGGATCGCCTGAACCCCTCATCCTCAGGAGACCCCTTGCGCCTGAACCCCGCCCTCCTCGCCGCCGTCTTCGCCCTCACCCTCATGGCGCGGGACGCCGCGGCCCCGAAGCCGCTGACCGCCGACGACCGGAGACAGCTCGTCGCCCGCATCGCCGACCTCGTCCGGGACGAGTACGCTTTTCCGGACCTGGGCCGCTCGGCCAGCGAGGCCCTGAGGAACCAGGCGAGCGCCCTCACGGATGAGGCCGCCGCGGACCCGGCGACGTTCGCGGCCCGGGTGACCGGAATCCTCCAGGAGCAGACCCGCGACAAGCACATGAGCGTCCGCACGCGCATTCCCCACTTCGATACGCCCACCGATGATCACGGTCTGAAGAAGGTGGAGCGGCTGCCGGGGAACATCGGCTACCTGCGCGTGGACCGCTTCTACCAGGCCGAGGAGAGCCGCCCGGCCTTCGAGGCGGCCCTCGACCAGCTGGGGTCCTGCAGGGCGATGGTCATCGACCTCCGGGAGAACCGCGGCGGGTCCGACGCGAACGTGCTGCTGGCCTCGTATTTCCTCTCCGAGCGCACCCTCCTGAACCGCCTCGTCTGGCGCAGGCAGGACCCCATGGAATTCTGGGCGGGACCCTCGACCCGGCCGGAGCTCGCCAAGGTGCCCGTGTACGTCCTGGTCAGCCGGAAGTCGTTCTCCGCCGCGGAAGGCTTCGCCTACGGCCTCCAGCAGCGGAAGCGGGCCGTGATCGTGGGCGAGCCGACCAAGGGCGGGGCCAATCCCAACCGCTTCTTCCCGATCGGGAACGACCTGGAGGTCTCCATCTCCATCGGCCGCACGATCAATCCCGTCAGCGGCACCAACTGGGAGGGCGTGGGCGTGCAGCCGGACGTGGCGGTGCCCGCGGAGCAGGCGCTGGACAAGGTTCTGGCCCTGACGGCGACGGTGATCCGATGAGGCGCCGCCGGATCGCAGGAGCCCTGATCGCCGGCGCCCTCCTGCTTCAGGCCGGGTTGGGGTGCGGGGGGGGCGGCGGCCAGAGCGCCGCGCCGCCGCCTCCCGCCGTGGCGTACGACCTGGTGTTCGACGGGGTGGACGCAGAGGGCATGCGCCAGCTCTACCGGGCCAGCCTGGATGGCCGGGCGCCGCAGGTGCTCGGCATCGGGTACGCGGGCACCCGGCCCAACGCCCGCCCCGACGGCCGGGCCATCGTCTTCGCCAGCCTCCCCACGGACCAGGTTCCGTCCCAGCTCATGCTGATCGAGGACCTGAGCCAGCCGGCGGTGCCGCTCTCCCCGGTCGGCACCCCGGCGGAGCGCGAAGGTGCCTGGTCCCCAGACGGCCGGCGTCTGGCCTTCCATTCGCAGCTGGAGGATCCGGACGGCGACATCTTCGTGGCGGAGGTGGTCGGCCGCAGCCTCGCGAACCGCCGGAACCTCACGCCGCGCGGGGCCGGCGAGCCCCTGGTCTCGCCAGACGTGACGCCCGCCTGGTCCCCCGACGGAACCCGCCTGGCGTTCACGTCGTATCGCTCCGGCAGCCCGGCCCTCTGGGTGATGAACGCCGACGGCAGCCAGCTCCGCCAGCTGACGGAGACCAGCCCCCAGCATGGAGACTATTTCCCCACCTGGTCCCCCGACGGCCAGTGGATCGCCTTCCAGCGCATCTCGACGTCGGACGCGCGGATCGGCCTCCTGAGCGCCGCGGGAGGGTCTCCCGGCTTCTTCGAGTTCGAGGGGCTCGCCTATTCCCCCGCCTGGTCGCCCGATGGCGCCTGGATCGCCTTCACGGGACAGGTGGCCGGCGAGTACGACATCTTCGTCCGCGCCGCGGCCGGTACGGAGATCCGGCGCATCCCGCACCCGGGGGCGGACCACGGGCCCGCCTGGATCCGGCGCGTGGTCCCGTGAGGCCAGCCGTCAACTCCGGCACTTCGCCGGACATCCGGCAGCCTGCCGGCTAGACGCACGGGGACTCTCGGCGAAACCTGGAAGCACATCCCGGAGGTTCCATGCGTCTTCGCGCCCTGCTCGTCCTGCCCGCGCTCGTCGTCACCCTCCAGGCCCAGGAGGCCCCGCCGGCCCCCCTCACGCCCGCCCAGCGGAAGGCGGTGGTGGCGGGGCTGGCCACCTCCCTCAAGGCCCAGTACGTGTTTCCCGACGTGGCCGACAGCGTCGGCAAGGCCCTGGTCGCCAAGGCGGCGGCGGGCGCGTACGACCAGGCGGACACCCCGAAGGCCTTCGCCGAGGCCCTGTCGAAGGATCTGCGGGAGCTGGGGAAGGACGGCCACTTCCGCGTGCGCTTCGATCCCGCCTTCAACCCCCGGGATGAGGATGAAGACCATGTGCCCACCCCGGCGGAGGTGGCGGAGGCCCGCCAGCAGTCGGCGCGCCGGGCCTTCGGCATCGCGAAGGTGGAGCAGCTGCCGGGCAACGTGGGCTACCTGGACATCCGGGGCTTCGGCCCCACAGAGTTCGTGGGCCCCGCCTTCACGGCGGCTCTGCAGATCCTCTCGGGCACCGAGGCCCTCATCCTCGACCTGCGCCAGAACGGCGGTGGCGATCCCGAGAGCGTGGCCTTCCTGGTGAGCCACTTCTTCGCGGAAGGCGACGTGCGCCACCTCAACTCCATCTACAACCGGCCCAAGAACGCCACGCGCCAGTACTGGACCAGCCCCGTGGCGGTGCGCTACACGCGGCCGGTCTACGTGCTGACGGCCAGGCGCACCTTCTCCGGCGGCGAGGAGTGCGCCTACGACTTCCAGACGCAGAAGCGCGCCACCCTGGTGGGCGAGGTGACCGGCGGCGGGGCGAACCCCGGCCACGCGGTGGCCCTGGGTCACGGCTTCATCGCCTTCATCCCCACAGGTCGGGCCGTCAATCCCGTCACCGGCACGAACTGGGAGCACGTGGGCGTGAAACCCGATGTGGCCGTGCCTGCCGAGGAGGCCCTGAAGGCGGCCCACACGGCCATCCTCAAGGGCATCCTGGCGAAGGAGAAGGACGCCGAGTACCGCAAGCGCCTGGAGGGCATCCTCGCTCGGGTGGAGAAGGGCGAGGCGGAGCCGGCGCGGTACGGCCGCTAGTCGATCCGACGCTCAGTCGTGCGGAATCAGGTGCACGGCGGCGGCCTTGAGGACGGCGCACACCTGGTCCCCCTCCGCCAACCCGAGGTCCTGACAGGCCTGACGGGTGACGAGGGCCTCCAGGGGGAAGCCGCCGTCCAGGGCGAGCCGCACGAGGGGGCCTTCGGGATGCAGGGCGAGAATCCTGGCGGGCAGACGGTTCCGGGCGGTGGACTCGGCGCCGGGCCCGCAGCCCCGCTCCACGGCCACGTCCTCGCCGCGGATGCAGACGAAGACCTCCCAGCCCAGGCCGCCGGGATCAGCGGCGAGAAGGCGCGCAGTGCCCACGGCGAGGGTGGCCATGCCGTCCACGATGGATTCGATGCGGCCTCGCACCACGGTCTCCACGCCCAGGATGGCCGCCACGGCGGGATCGGTGGGGCGGTCGAAGACCTGCTGGATGTCGCCGCTCTGGCAGATCCGCCCCCGGTCCAGCACCACCAGCCGGTCGCCCAGCTGGAGGGCCTCGGCGCGGTCGTGGGTCACCAGCACGGTGGGGATGTCCAGCTTGCGCAGCAGCTCGCGCAGCTCCTTGCGGAGCCGCAGCTGGGAGGGACGGTCCAGGGCTGAGAGGGGTTCGTCGAGCAGCAGCAGGCGGGGCTTGCGGGCCAGCGCCCGGCCCAGGGCCACCCGCTGCTGCTGCCCGCCGGAGAGCTCGCCGGGGTGGCGGTGCTCGAGGCCCTGGAGGTCGAGGAGGTCGAGCAGCTCCTGCACCCGGGCGGACCGGGCCTGGGGGCTGAGCGCCGCGAGCCCGTAGCCCAGGTTCGCGGCCACGCTGAGGTGCGGAAAAAGGTGGTAGGCCTGGGCCAGGAAGCCGAGGTCCCGGGCCTGGGGGGGGCGGTGCAGGTGGGTGCCCGCGTCGGACCAGACCGCGTCGCCGAACCTGATGGTGCCTCTGCTGACGCGCTCAAGCCCCGCCAGCAGGCGGAGGATGGTGGTCTTGCCCGAGCCCGAGGGGCCGAAGAGCACAGTCACGGAAAAGCCCGGCCCCGGCACCTCGAAGCGGGCCTCGATGGTGGTGCCGTCGGGGTAGGTGCGCTCGGCGTCGGCGATCAGATGAGCGTCCACGGCTTCCTCTGGTGGCGCCGCAGGGCGTAGGTGAAGGCCAGCACCAGGAAGGAGACCCCCAGCAGCAGCGCCGCCGTGCGGGCCGCGGGCCCGTACTCCATGGCCTGCACCTGGTCGTAGATGGCGATGCTCACGGTGCGGGTGCGGCCCGGCAGGTTGCCGCCCACCATGAGCACCACGCCGAACTCGCCCAGGGTGTGGGCGAAGGCGAGCACGACGCCGGTGAGGATGCCGGCCCAGGAGAGCGGCGCGATCACCCGCAGGAAGGTGCGGAGCCGGGATTCGCCCAGGCACCAGGAGGCCTCGATCAGCCCGCGGTCCACGGAGGCGAAGGCCGCGGCCAGGGGCTGGATCATGAAGGGCAGGCTGTAGAGCACCGAGGCGAGCAGCAGGCCTTCGAAGGAGAAGGGCAGGGTGTGGCCGAAGAGGCCTTCCCAGGCCCGGCCCAGGGGGCTGCGGGGACCCATGGCCATGAGCAGGTAGAAGCCCAGCACGGTGGGCGGCAGCACCAGGGGCATGGCCACCACCGACTCCACGAGGAACTTCCAGCGCCACCGCGAGAAGGCGAGCCAGTAGGCCAGGGGCAGGCCGAGCAGCAGCAGCGCGGCCGTGGTGAGGGCGGCCAGCGAGAGGCTGAGGCGGATGGCCTCCCAGTCCATGCCCGGCATCAGCGGCCGTCCACCACGAAGCCGAACCGCCGCAGGATCTCGACTCCCTTCGCCGACCGCATGAAGTCCCGGAAGGCCAGGGCCTCGACGCGGTGCTCTGCATGGTTGGGGATGACGCCCCCCTGGTCCAGCGGCGGATGGGCGCTTTCGGGCACCGCCCACAGTCGGCCCGTGGCGGCCATGGCCGGGGCCTTGGCGAGGGAGAGGGCGATGATGCCGATGTCGGCCGCGCCCGTCTGGACGAACTGGGCGGTCTGGCTGATGTTCTCGCCGAAGACCAGCCGCGGCTTCACGGTGTCCTGCAGCCCGTAGGTGACGAGGGCGGCCTCGGCGGCGCGGCCGTAGGGCGCGAAGCGGGGATTGGCCATGGCCACCCGCCGGGCGGCGGGGTGCAGCAGGGCCTTCATGCCCAGTTCCTCCACGGGAATGGGCGAATCCCTGGGCACCCACAGCACGAGGTGGCCCCGGCTGTAGCGGAACTCCGTGGCCGCATCGGCCAGGCCGGCCTCCACCAGCTTCTTCGGATAGCTCAGGTCCGCCGACAGGAAGAGGTCGAAGGGCGCCTTGTTCGCCAGCTGCGCGTAGAAATTCCCCGAGGAGCCGTAGGTGACCGTCACCTCGATGTCGGGCCGGGCCTGGAGGAAGGCCGCCTTCATCTCCACCATGGCGAACTGCAGGTCGGCGGCGGCGGCGATGGCGAGGGGCCGGGGCGGGGCGCACGGGGCCGTCAGGCCCTGCCAGAACAGGGCGAGGAGGAGGAACAGTCGTGGAAAGCGCTTCATGGCGGTCCTCGCGCGGCGAGAGGCCGCTATATTCTTGAGAATATATCGGAATCCAGTCACGTCAAACGGCTGTTTCGGGGACCAGGCAGGCTTCGAAGGCCGGCAGATGCGGTTGAATGCCGGCGCAGGCGCAAGCCTCCAGACGGCGGTACTGACGCAGCGCCTCCTGGCCAGCCGGGGTCACCTCGGCGCCGCCGCGGCTCGAGCCACCCCGGAGGGTTTGGACAAGGGGTGCCCGGAAGCAGCGGTTCATGGTGTCCACCAGCTGCCAGGCGCGGCTGTAGCTCATCGTCAATTGGCGCGCGGCGGCGCTGATGGACCCGGTCTGCTGGATGGCTTCCAACAGGGCGGCCTTCCCAGGTCCCATGGCGATCTCTCCCTGGATCCGGATCCTCAATCGGAGGTCGAGGGTGACGACCATGGCGGGCTCCCGTGCGGCGCGGCTGGCGCCTGGAAGATTCTAGGCCTGGCGGGACCGGATCATTGCGGAGGGGATGGGGCCCCGTCATGATTCACCCAGCAAGTTCCTCTCCCCGGACCGGTCCGCATGGCTCCCTCGACGTGCAATCGGCCCGGGGACTCTCCAGGGGATGACGCATGGCCGCGCTCCTCAGCCGGATCCGCATCGCCGCCAAGCTCTGGCTGGGTTACAGCGTCGTGGCGGCAATCCTGGCGGGGCTGGCGCTGATCCTGCTCGGCGTCCTCCACGAGGAGGAACAGCAGGCGCTCCGGCTTTTCCAGCAGCGCATGGTGCCCGTGCGTCAGCTCAAGATCGTGTCCGACGCCTACAGCATCCGCATCCTCTTCGCGGCGCGGCAGGTGCGGGGCGGCACCCTGGACGCGACGGAGGGCCTCGCCCGGATCCGCTCGGCCCGCAGGCAGGCTGGGGAGCAGTGGGTCTCGTTCAAGGCCGCCGCGAAGGCCCAGGCCAACCCGGAAACCCTCGCCCGGGTGGATGCGCTCTCAGCCTACGTGGCAAGCGATCTGGACACCCTGGAGCGACTGCTGACCGAGGGGCAGCTGGCGGCCCTTGGACGCTTCGTGGATGACGACCTTCTGCCCCAGATCCTGCCACTCACGGACCTGCTTTCCGGCCTGGTCGAGGTTCAGGAGGACGCGGCCCAGCGCAGCCTGGAGGCCATGTCCGCCCGGGCCTGGCGAACGCGGGTATGGTCCTACACCCTGATCCTGGGCGGCCTGGCGGCGGCGCTCCTGTTCGGCTACCGGATCTCGCGCGACCTGTCCGGCAACATCCGGCGCCTGGTGGAGCAGGTGCGGCGCGCCGCGGCGGGAGACCTGGAGGCTCAGGTCGACATCCAGGGCCGCGATGAGCTGGCGGACATGGGGCACGAGCTCAACCGCATGATCACGCGGCTGAAGGAGACCATCCAGGCCCTGGCCGAGCAGGAGGCCAGCGAGCGGGCCGTGCTCCTGAACGCCCAGGTGGCGATCATCGTCCGCGACGAGGACGGCACCGTGCGTCGTTTCAACCCCTACGCCGAAGCGCTCCTCGGCTACTCGGCGGAGGAGATGATCGGCCGGAAGGAGGCCCCCTGGCTGGACCCACAGGAGCTCGCGGCCCATGCCCGGGCCCTGGCCAACCGGCTGGGCCGGCCGGTGGCCACGGAATCGGAGGTGATCCACCACCTGACCGAGGCGGGCCCCGATCAGCGGGAGTGGACCTTCCTGGCCCGGGACGGGCGCCGGATCCCCATGCTCGTGGCCCTGTCCAAGATCACCAGCGCGGAGGGCCAGACGGTGGGCTTCCTGAGCATCGGCTCGGACCTTTCCGAGCGGAAGACCCTGGAGGCGGACCTCCGCGCCAGCGAGGCCCTGGCCCAGACGGCGAACCGGGCAAAGAGCGCCTTCCTGTCGAACATGAGCCATGAGCTTCGGACGCCCTTGAACGCCATCCTGGGCTACGCGCAGCTCATGAACCGCCGGGCCGCGGGCCATCCGGAAGACCGCGACCAGCTCGCGCGCATCCTGGGCGCGGGCGAACACCTCCTCTCCCTCATCAACGACGTGCTGTCGCTCAGCAAGATCGAATCTGGCGGGCTGGAGCTGCGCGCCGCGTCCTTCCGGGTGAAGGCGCTGTTGGAAAGCGTGATGGACATGCAGCGCCTGCGGGCCCAGGCAAAGGGCCTGGACCTGCGCCTGGAGGTGGACCCGGCCCTGCCGGAGAACCTCGAAGGGGACGAGGCCAAGCTTCGCCAGGTGCTCGTGAACCTGGTGGGCAACGCTGTGAAGTTCACGGTGGAGGGCTCGGTCACCCTGCGGGTGGACTACGTGGCCGGCCGCGCCGCCTTCGCCGTGGCGGACACGGGCCCCGGCATCTCCGAGGGCGATCAGCGGCAGCTCTTCCAGCCCTTCTTCCAGGCCGGGAACCATCCCCTGGCCGCCGAAGGGACGGGCCTGGGCCTCCATATCAGCCGTTCCCTCGTGCGGCTCATGGGCGGGGACCTGGCCCTGGAGAGCCGGCTGGGAGAGGGCAGCCGGTTCACCTTCGAGCTGCCCATGCCCGAGGGAGAGGCGCCCCTGGAATTCGAGGACCGGGGCCGGGTCATCAGCCTGGAGCCGGGCCAGCGGAAGGTGACGATGCTGGTGGTGGACGACCGCCTGGAGAATCGCGACCTGCTGGTGCGGCTGCTTGGCACCGTGGGTTTCCAGGTGCTCAGCGCGGCGGACGGCCTGGAGGCGGTGGAACTGTGGGAGCGGCATCACCCGGAGCTCATCTGGATGGACCTGCGCATGCCGCGCATGAGCGGTTTCGAGGCCATCCAGGTGATCCGCGGGCAGGAGCTGGAGCGCGGGTTGCCGCACACCTTCGTGGTGGCGATCTCGGCCAGCGTCATCGACCTGGATCGGGACACCCTGCGTCTGGCAGGCTTCGACGACTTCATCGGAAAGCCCTTCCGGGAAGCCCAGCTGTTCGACCTCGCCGAGCGCATGCTGGGCCTGCGGTTCATCACGCGGGCCCACGATGCCGCGGCTCAGGCCGTGCCGGCGGGCGAATTGGCCGAGAGCCTTCGCGCCCAGCCCGACGCCTGGCGCTCCGACCTGAGGGAGGCGGTGCTCACCGGCGACACCGAGGCGGCTCTGGCCCTGGTGGACCAGCTGGGGGGCGGCGGCCCGTCTGCGGGCTTGCGCCACCTGCTCCGGGGCTACAAGCTCCAGGAACTGCTCGACCTCTTGAATGCCTGATCCAAGGAGTGACCCCATGCTGGTTCCCCAGGGCGACATCCTCATCGTTGACGACAATCCAGACAACCTCGACCTCCTGGGCACCGTCCTCCGCGAGCAGCAGTACCGGGTGCGGGCGGTGCCGTCCGGGGCCATGGCCCTGGAGGCCGCCCGCCGGCACCCGCCCGAATTGGTGATGCTCGACGTGAACATGCCCGGCATGGATGGCTACGCGACCTGCGAGGCCTTCAAGGCCGACGCCCGGCTGGCGTCCATCCCCGTGATCTTCATCAGCGCGCTCGACGATCCGCTGGACAAGGTGAAAGCCTTCAAGGTGGGCGGCCGCGACTACGTGACCAAGCCCTTCAGCACCGCAGAAGTGCTGGTGCGGGTGGAGCACCAGGTGAACCTGGCGCGGCTCCAGCGCGAGCTGGAGATCCAGAACCAGAACCTGGTGGACGCCAACCTCAAGCTGAAAGAGGTGAACACCCTCAAGACGAACTTCACGGCCATGCTCGTGCACGACCTGCGGTCTCCCCTCACCTTCCTGGGGCTGGCCCTGGACAGCCTCCGCAGCGGGGTGGGCAACCGGGATGAGCTGCTTGACCGGTCAGAGCAGTCCTTCGTGCGGATCCGCACGCTGCTCGACGAGATGCTGGAGATCTACCGGAGCGAGAGCGGCCAACTGCCCATGTCCTTTGGCAACGTGGACCCCACCCTGTGGCTCACGACCGTGCTGTCGCCGTACCACCTCCGCGCCGCCAAGGCCGGGGTGGAGTTCCAGCAGGTCATCCCGCCGGACCTGCCGGCCATCCAGGGGGACCGGCCCAAGCTGGACCGGGCCCTGGTGAACCTCGTGGACAACGCCTTCAAGTTCACCCCCCGGGGCGGTGCGGTGCGGGTGGAGGCCACCCTGGAGCACGGCTCCGGGGTCGAAGCCGGCATGCGGTTCCTCAAGCTGGCGGTCATCGACACGGGGCGGGGCATCCCGCCGGAGGACCTGCCGTACATCTTCGATCCCTTCCGGCAAACCCAACGCAGCGACGCGGGCGGCGGCGTGGGCCTCGGGCTGGCCATCGTCCAGCGCCTGGTCGCGGCGCACCGGGGGCAGATCCGCGCCCAGAGCCAGCAGGGGTTCGGATCGAGCTTCTGCATCCTCCTGCCGTGCTGACGGAACGCCGCGTCGAAGGCACAATAGGGGGCTCTGAGGAGTCGCCATGCGCCTGTTGCCCGTTTTCGCCCTCGGCCTCCCCCTGATGGCCCAGATGGCCGCGCCCGTCCAGGACCGGGCGGACCGCTTCCTGAAGCTCGTGAACGCGGGCTACCAGTCGCTCTACTACGTGGCCGCCGAAGCCAACTGGGCCGCCACCTCGGATGTGAAGCCCGAACACGACGCCGCCTCCGAGTGGGCCGGCAAGGCCTTCGCGGCCTTCAACGGCAACCCGGCCCTCATCACCGAGGCCCGCGAGCTGCTCACCCACAGCAAGGATCTCAAGGAGGTCACCGTCCGCCAGCTGGAGCGGGTGCTGCTCAACGCGGCCGAAGGCCCCATGACGAATCCCAGGCTGGTGGCGGCGCGGGTGGCCGCCGAGACGGCCCAGGCCAGCACCCTGAACGGCTACGTCTGGAAGATGGACGGCCAGCCGGTCTCGGCCAACCAGCTGGACGCGATCCTCGCCAAGAGCAGCAACCTGGGCGAGCGTCTCAAGGCCTGGGAAGTTTCGAAGGAGAACGGCCCGGCCCTGAAGGAGGGCCTCCTGAAGCTGCGCGACCTGCGCAACGGCTGCGCCCGGGAGCTGGGCTACCCCGACTACTTCGCCCTCCAGGTGGCCAAGTACGGTCTCACCACCGACGAGATGATGGCCTTCAATCGCAAGTTCCTGGCGGAGTTGAAGCCGCTCTACCTGCAGCTGCACACGTGGGTGAAGTACGAGATGGCCAAGAAGTACGGCCAGCCCGTGCCCAAGGCCATCCCCGCCCACTGGATCAACAACCGCTGGAGCCAGAACTGGACCGGCTTCGTGAAGGCCGTGGATTTCGATCCCTACTTCAAGGGCTGGCAGCCCGAGCGCATCGTGAAGACCGCGGAGGCCTTCTACACCGGCCTGGGCTTCGATCCGCTGCCCGCCACGTTCTGGACGAAGTCCGACCTGTACCCCCTGAAGCCCGGGGAAACGCGCAAGAAGAACAGCCACGCCTTCTGCAACCATCTGGACCTGGAGAACGACATCCGCTCGCTCATGAGCGTGGAGGCCAACAGCCAGTGGTTCGAGACCGCGCATCACGAACTGGGCCATGGCTACTACTTCATGTGCTACACGAACCCCAGCGTGCCACCCCTGTTGCGGGATGGCGCCAACCCCAGTTTCCATGAGGGCGTGGGCGAGCTCATCGCCCTGGCCACCCGGCAGATCCCCTACCTGAAATCTGCGGGCGTCCTGCCGGCGGACTACAAGGTCAACGAGATGGACGTGCTGCTCAACGACGCGCTGGAGGTGGCCATCCCCTTCATGTTCTGGGCCTGCGGCACCATGCCGGAATGGGAGGCGGAGTTCTACGCGAAGGGCATGCCCGCCGACCAGCTGAACGCCCGCTGGTGGAAGCAGGTGCGGGCCCTCCAGGGCGTGGAACCGCCGAGCCCGCGCGGCGAGCAGTTCTGCGACGCCGCCACCAAGACCCACATCAACGACAATCCCGCCTACTACTACAGCTACGGCTGGGCCACCGTCTTCAAGTTCCAGATGCACGACCACATCGCGCGGAAGATCCTTCATCAGGATCCCCGGGCGACGAACTACGCCGGCCACAAGGAGGTGGGCGCCTTCCTGAAGCAGGTGCTCGCCAAGGGCGCCACGGAGGATTGGCGGAAGGTGTTGAAGGAGGCCACCGGCGAGGATCTCTCCACCCGCGCCATGATGGAGTACTTCAAGCCTCTCATGGCCTGGCTCGAACAGCAGAACAAGGGCCGTCAGATCGGTTGGGACTGAGCATGACCGACCTGGTTCCCACGGCCCGGGTGCTGAAGTCGCTCACCCGGGACCGGTTCATCCGTGTGTCCTCCATCGACGCCAGCCCGCTCTGGGACGGCGTCCGGCGGGGGCATCCGCACCTGGATCCCGCGGCCTGCGCCTGCCTCACGGAGCTGCTGGCGTCCACCACCCTCCTCCAGGGCCGCACGCTTTTCGCCGAGCGCCTCCAACTGCTGCTGAAGGGCTCTGGCCAGGCCAAGGCCGTGGTGGCCGACTGCTGGCCCGACGGCACCATCCGCGGGGTGCTCGACCTGGGCAGGCCCGACGCGAAGGCCTGGGTGGAGGCGCCGGGTCTGTTGCAGGTCATGCGCTCGAATGCCTCGGGCCAACCCTACATCGGCAACCTTCCGCTCGTCGAAGGAGGCATCCAGGTGCAGGTCGAGCACTACCTCCAGCAATCGGAGCAGGTCCAGGCAAGCCTCACCCTCTGGTGCGACCCAGGCACCGGCGAGGCCGGGGGCCTGCTTGTGGAGCCGCTGCCCGACTGCCCACCCGAGCGTCTGGCCCGGCTCATCCAGGCCATCGAGGGCCTGGAGGTCGTCCCCTTCTGGGAGCGTACCGGCGATTTCCTCACCGCCTGGGTGTCCCAGGGGCACGGCGTGGAGGAGCAGGTCGCCACGGACGTGTTCTACCGATGCCGTTGCACACGCGAGGCCCTGCTGGAGACCCTGCGCCGCTTCCCCGCGCAGCAGAAGGAGGACCTCTTCAAGGAGCCCGGCCCGCTGGAAGTCCGCTGTGACTACTGCGGCACGATGTATCCGATCACCCGCGACGACCTCTCCCTGGGAGGCGCCTGATGGTCGCGCGCATCGCCATCGCGGAGCGGGGCCGGCCCCTGGGCTCCCCCTTCTCCGTGTGGCTGAACTTCAGGGCCATCCCGTTCCTCGGGGCGGGCCTGTCGAAGCTGTGGTCGTACACGCTGCGCGTGCGCCGGGAGGGTCACGGGGCTGTGGAGGACCTCATCGCCCGGGACGAGCGCTTCATCCTCAGCTTCTGGCACCGACGGCTCTTCATGATGCCCCTGGCCTACCCCTTCCAGCGACGCAATGCGAGGGGCGAGGCCCGCGGCGTGGCCATCCTATCGAGCGACAGCAAGGACGGCGAGCGCAGCGCGGCCACCTGGCGCTGGTTCGGCATCCACGCCGTGCGGGGCACGGCCAGCGACGACGGCGCCAAGGCCTTGGTGCGCATGATCCAGGCCGTGAAGCAGGGCTGGGATTTCGGCATCACGCCTGACGGTCCCAGGGGTCCGCTCATGACGCTCAAGCCCGGCACGGTCGTCCTCGCCCGCAAGACCGGTGCCTGGATCGTGCCCGTGAGCCTGGCCTTCGACCGGCAGTTCGAGCTGAACACCTGGGACCGCATGGTGATCCCCCTGCCGTTCGCCACCTGCGTCATCAAGTACGGCACGCCGTACAAGGTCGCGCCGAAGAGCGACGACGTCTCCGAGGTGGCGCGGCTCCAGCGGGAGATGGATGCGCTGGAATCCTGGGCGAAAGGGGTCACCCGTGGCTGAGCTCGCGGTCGTATCCCTTTCCGGCGGCATGGATTCCTGCGTCACCGCCGCCATCGCGAAGGCCGAAGGCTTCGAGTTGGCGCTGCTCCACGCCGACTACGGGCAGCGCACCCAGGACCGGGAGCGCCAGGCCTACCGCGACATCGCCGACTTCTACGAGGTGCCCGCCCACCGCCGCCTCGTCATCGGCTTCGATACGCTCAAGGCCATCGGCGGCTCGGCCCTCACGGACGCCTCCATCGCCCTGCCCGAGGGCGAGCTGGACCGCCCGGGCGTGCCTGTGAGCTATGTGCCCTTCCGCAATGCCCACCTGCTCGCCACCTGCGTGAGCTGGGCCGAGGTGCTGGGAGCCAAGGCCATCTTCGTGGGTTTTGTCGAGGAGGACAGCAGCGGCTACCCCGACTGCCGGGAGGCCTTCCTGCGCAGTTTCGAGCAGACGGCCAACCTGGGCACCAAGCCCGAGACCCAGCTGGCCTTCCACGCACCCCTCATCCACCTCCGCAAATCCGAAATCGTGCGGAAGGGCCGCGAGCTGGGCGCGCCCCTGCACCTGAGCTGGTCCTGCTACCAGGGCGAAGCCGAGGCCTGCGGCCACTGCGACTCCTGCCACCTGCGGCTGCGGGGATTCAAGGAGGCCGGCTTCGCGGATCCCATTCCGTACGCGTTCATTCCCGAAGGTCTTAAGATCTAACCGCAGATGACGCAGATGGCCGCAGATAAAAACCTGCAACTCCATCTGCGCCCGCTGCGGTTTCAAACCAGAGGTTCCCATGGCCACCCAGAAGACCCCCAAAGCCTCCCTTCCCAACAAGCTGCCGCAGTTCGTGGTGACGCGCCCCACGGGGAAGCTCGACACGTTCACGAGCCCCCGGCCGGGACGGCCCTTCACCATCACCTTCGAGACGGAGGAGTTCACCTGCCTCTGTCCGCTCACGGGCCAGCCGGACTTCGCGAAGCTGCGGATCGTCTACCAGCCCGACCAGCTCTGCGTGGAATCGAAGTCCCTCAAGCTCTACCTCTGGAGCTTTCGCGATCAGGGCGCCTTCCACGAGGCGGTCACCAACCAGATCCTCGATGACCTGGTGAAGGCGCTGAAACCCCAGTGGATGCGCATCGAGGGCGACTTCCTGATCCGCGGCGGCATCCGGACCCTGGTGGTGGCCGAACACGGGAAGAAGAAGTGAAACCGCAGATGACGCAGATGGCGCAGATGGGGTTGCAGGTTTTGTATCTGCGGCCATCTGCGATATCTGCGGTTAAAACATGAAGGCCGTCATCGCCCTTGGCTCGAACCTCGGGGATCGCCGGGCGCACCTGGATGCGGGTCTCGCGGCGCTGCGCACATTGGGTGCCGTGGTGCCGTCGCCGCTGGTGATGGAGACGCCGGACGAGTCGGGCCGCGGTCCCGCCTACCTGAACACCGTGGCCGTCCTGGTGACGGAGGAGGCCGATCCCTGTCGTCTGCTGGAAGCCCTCCTCCGCCTGGAGCTGGCGGCGGGGCGGGACCGTTCGGCGGGCCGGAACGCGCCACGGACGCTCGACCTCGACCTCATCACCGCGGATGGTGCGCCTGGCAGCTGGACCTGGGATTCGCCCGAGGATCTGAGGGCCCTGGGCCCCACGCTGAGCCTGGAGCTGCCCCACCCCCGCGCCTTCAGCCGTCCCTTCGTGCTGGAACCCTGGCGCGCGCTCTCCGATCCAGGAACCTGTCGCGGAGTGATCCCCAGGAACTGATCAACTGATCACCACCAAGGCACCAAGGCACCAAGAAAAGCAAAAGCCGTTCTTGGTGCCTTGGTGGTTCAAATGCAGTTAATTACTTCGTCCACTTCTCGCACCACCCCAGCACGGTCTCGTACCAGAGCTTGCTGTTCTGGGGCTTGGCGACGAAGTGGGCCTCGTCGGGGAAGTAGAGCAGCTGGCTGGGGACGCCGCGCACCTGCAGGGTGTTGTAGAGCTGGAAGGCCTCAGTGACGGGCACGCGGTAGTCCAGCTCGCCGTGGATGACGAGCATGGGTTTGGTCATCCGGGCGATGGCGCTGCTGGGGCTCTGGGACTGCCAGCGGGCCTTGGTCTCGGCGCTTTCCCAGGGCCAGCCCTTGAACTCCCAGTGCGGGAACCACAGCTCCTCGGTGCCCAGCTGCATGGATTCGGTGTTGAAGATGCTGGCGTGGGTCACGAAGCCGGCGAAGCGCTCCGGGTAGTGCCCGGCGATCCAGTTCACCGCGTAGCCGCCATAGCTGCCACCGGCCGCCACCACACGCTTGGGATCGGCATTGGGCACGGCCTTCAGGGCCGCGTCCAGGGTGTTCATGAGGTCGGTCATGACCGCGCCGTTCCAGTCGCCGCTGATGGCATCGCAGTAGGCCTGACCGAAGCCCGTGGAGCCGCGGGGGTTGGGCAGCACGGTGATGAAGCCGCGGCTGGCCCAGGCCTGGGCGTTCCACCGGGGATGCCAGGCATCGGCCCAGGCACCCTGGGGCCCGCCGTGAATGACGAAGGCCACGGGGTAGGTCTTGGCGGGGTCGTAGCCCACGGGCTTCACGAGAAAGGCGTGGGCCTTGGTGGGCTTGCCATCCACGGGCACCGTGTCCACCCAGAGGTCTTCACCTTTGTTCAGGCCCAGCTCCGCGGCCAGCGCCTCGTTGTGGCTGGTGGCGCGGGCAGCCTTGCCGGTCTTGAGGTCGAGGGTGTAGAGGTCCGGCGGCGTGGTGAGGCTGGTGCAGGCCACCACCGCCTGGTCCTTGCCGAGGGCGAAGCCCTCCACATGGAGGTCGGTGCTGAGGCGCTGGACGGCCTTGCCATCCCAGCGGAAGAGGTCCGTGTGAGCCTGACGGTCGCTGGTGCCGACGAGGTCGGCGCCCTGCCACTGGTAGTCGCCGAAGCTCTGGTCGAAGGCCTGGGTGGTGCGCACGATCTGGTTCGTGGCGCGGTCCATGACCCAGAGTTCCCACGTGTCGGCCTCGAAGCCGGGGCGACGCTGGGCGCGCCAGGCCAGGTACTTGCCGTCTGGCGAGTAGCGGGGGGTGTTGTCCATGGCGGGGTTGTCGCTGAGCTTCTTCGCAGGGCCGCCGGCGAGGGCCACTTCATAGATCTCACCGTTGGTGCTGGTGGCCTTGGTCTGCTCAGGGGCCGATTCGAAGGCCAGGGCCTTGCTGTCCGGCGCCCAGGCGTAGCCATCCCCGGCCGAGACGCCGGCGTAGTTGGGCACATCGGTGGTGAAGCCCGCGGTGAGGTCCCGGGGCGCGGCGCTGCCATCGGCCGGCACCACGAAGAGGTGGCTCACCTGCTTGGCATCCTTCCATTCGTTCCAGTGGCGGTAGGTGAGCGTGGTGTAGAGGCGGCCCGAAACCTTGGATTCGCCCTTGGCCTTCAGGTAGGCGGCGTTCTCCGCATCCACGCCGCTGGGCACGGTGGTGCTGAGGAAGGCGATCCACTTGCCGTCGGGGCTCCAGGTCTGGCCTTCGGCGCCGCCGCTCAGCTTGGTGAGCTGGCGCTTCTCGTGGGTGCCGAGGTCCACCACCCACACCTGGCCACCCGCCTGGTAGGCCAGCCGCTTGCCGTCGGGGCTGAAGCGGGGCCTGGACTGGCTGCCGGCGCCGAGATCCAGCTCCTTGGCAGCGCCACTGGCGGGCTTGAGCCAGAGGTGATTGATGGTCTTGTTGGCGGCGAAGTCCACCGTGCCCACCTGGTAGGCCAGGGCGCCCGTGGTGCTGAGTTGCGGATCGGAGACCTTCTTCACCTTGAAGAGGTCATCCACCTGCAGCGGGCGCGAGGCGAACAGACCGGTGGAGGCCACCAGAATGGAGAAGCCGATGAGGAGTGAAGTGTTGCGGCGCATGAAATGCCTCATGACAAGAGGCCTCTATGCTAACGCACATGGCCTCCAGGCGGGGTCCAACCACAGGCCTCGCTTACGCGGTACCGATGCCTTGCGAACAGTCGGTAGCCGCCGTCGAAGGTTTGTTTCAGCAGCGGCAGTCGTGTCAGCAAGGCGATGGGTCGGGTCCAACGGCTTGACGCCAGGACCTGCCGGTAGACATCGGCCCCACAGACAATCTGGCCATCCTGTGTGATCAATCGGATGTCCTGCAGCAGATCTTCTGATTGAAGACCGGTCTGCTGGGCCACCCAGGGATCCTGGAGCGGGCGGAAACCATAGCCTTGGCGTTTCAGCCATGGTCCCCAGAACGGAACCCACCGGGCACAGAATCCGCAGGATTGGTCATAGAGGATCCAGCCCCGGAGCGCGCCGCTCATGATTCAACCCGCTTGGGGAAGCCAACGGAAATGGGGGAACCCTCGGTATGGAGGAGAGAGGCGGGTTCCGTGGACAGCACGTTCAGGACGGACGGAGGAAAGGCGGCGCTGGGTCCGCCGATCCACTTGAAGTGTTCGGCTCTGCTGAGCTGCCAAGGAGGGCGGCTGACCTCGTAGGCCAGAGTGGTTCCGAACCGGTTCGCGAACCCCCACAGATGATTGACGAGGAAGGTGTCCAGCCCGGAAGCGTCGAGAGACGCTGAACACGGTGTCGCCTCAAATCCGCGAATCTCCCCACACTCTGTCCACCGAAACATGGAGGACGCCGGCTCTGCGGCAGTCGCGGATTGCCGAGGGTGCGACAGCGGCACGGTCTGGTAGGGCTCTCCATATCCCCACCGTGCGATGAGGGTCACCAGGGAACGCGGCACCAGCTCCCGGAGGAAGACCACGCCGGATCGCTTCTGCCCGTTCACGCGGGCGGTCACGTAGGTGCGAAGGTTGACCTCCGGGAAGGCGCCGTGAAAAGGCGCCGGCAGGCCCAGGATGCGGGTCTTCAGGAACTGAAATCCGACCAGTGAGAGGTAGAAATTCCCCGCGAACGGCTCGGGCTCGACACCTGGAGGAAGTAGGGGGCGCAGCACGTCGGAGTCGACCTGGAAGGTGACGAGCAGGAGATCCCGCCACTCCGCCCGCAGGAAGGCCCGAGGCACCTCTAGTATTCCGAGAGCAGGTACCGCGCGATCACGGTTCGTTGGATCTCGCTGGTGCCTTCGCCGATGGTGCAGAGCTTCACGTCCCGGTAATACTTCTCCACCGGGTAGTCCTTGATGTAGCCGTAGCCGCCGAGGATCTGCACGGCCTGGTCGGCCACGCGGCAGGCCACCTCGGAGCTGTAGAGCTTGGCCATGCTGGCGGCCTTGGCGTAGGGCAGGCCCTGGTCTTTCAGCCCCGCGGCGCGGTAAATCAGCAGGCGGGCGGCCTCGATCTCGGTGCCCATGTCGGCCAGCTTGAACTGGATGCCCTGGTGGTCGGCCAGCGGCTTGCCGAAGGTGTGGCGGATCTTGCTGTAGCGGGCCGCCTCCTCGAAGGCGCCTTGGGCCATGCCGAGGCCCAGGGCCCCGATGCTGATGCGGCCGCCATCCAGCGTCTTCATGGCCTGTTTGAAGCCCACGCCGTCCTCGCCCAGCAGGTTCGCCTCGGGCACCTTCACGTCCTCGAGGATCAGCTCGGAGGTATCGCTGGCCCGGAGACCCAGCTTGTTCTCCTGCTTGCCGGCCCGAAAGCCGTTCATGCCCTTCTCCAGCACGAAGGCGCTGATGCCGTCGGCGCTGCTGTGGCCAGCCTGGGGCGGACGGGTGCGGGCCATGACCACGAAGATGTCGCCCACGGTGCCATGGGTGATGAAGGTCTTGGTGCCATTCAAGACGTAGTGCGAGCCTTCCTTCTTCGCGGCGGTGCGCAGCGAGCCTGCGTCGCTGCCCGATCCAGGCTCCGTGAGGCCCCAGGCCCCGAGAGCCTGGCCGCTGGCGAGGGGCTTCAGGTACTTCTGCTTCTGGGCCTCGCTGCCCATGGCGAAGATGTGGTTGCTGCAGAGGCTGTTGTGGGCCGCCACGGTGATGCCCACGGAGCCGTCCACCCGGGACAGTTCCTCCACCACCACGGCATATTCCAGGTAGCCCATGCCGGCGCCGCCGTATTCCTCGGGAAAGATGACGCCCATCATGCCCATCTCGCCCAGCTGCTTCACCACGTCCATGGGGAAGGTCTTGGCCTCGTCCCAGGCCATCACGTGGGGCCGGATCTCCTTCTCCGCGAACCTGCGCACTTCCTGGCGCAGGGCCTCGACATGCTCGGGCAGCGTGACGTCCATGGGAACCTCGATCAGAGGGCGGCGGCGGCCGTCGTGGGGGCGCCCCGCTGCAGGAGCTGCTTCTTCTGGAGGAGGCTCTCGGCTTCGGGCATGACGTCCAGCGCCTTGAGGATGACGGGATCCTTCTCGCACTGGATCTTGAACCCGGCCTCGATGCCGAAGGCCACGTTCTGCAGCTCGATGGAGATCTGCTCCTGCATGGCGGGCAGGTTGGCCTCCCACTCCTGGTCCGAGATCGGCAGCTTCTGCTCCAGCGCCCAGGTGCGGAAGCGCGACATCACCACGTCATCGGCGTGCTGGCCGGGCTTCACGCCGAACCGCTCCTTCTCGTGGACCGCGAAGCGGAAGAAACCCTGGTGGCGGAACCGGATGTTGACCATGAACTCGTTGAGGCGGACCGTGGGCATGGAGACATCGGGGTTGATGCCGCCCCCGCCGTAGACCGTGCGGCCCAGGTCCGTCTTGAAGGCGGGGCCCTGGGGCTTGGCGTCCTTCTCGTCCTCGGGGTTGTAGTAGTCGTCCAGGCCGTGGGTGTAGTCGCGCTGGATACTGCGGCCCGAGGGCGTGTAGTAGCGGGCGGTGGTGAGGGCGAGTCCCCGGGAGCGGTTGATGGTGAGCACGCTCTGCACGAGGCCCTTGCCCCAGCTGGTCTGGCCCACCACCAGGCCGCGGTCGTGGTCCTGCACGGCGCCGGTGACGATCTCGCTGGCGCTGGCCGAGCCGCGGTTGATGAGGACGACGAGGGGGAACGGATCCAGCTGCGCGCCCTTGCTGGTGCGGGTCTGGCTCTCGTCCCGGCCGTCGCGGCCCTTTTGGCTGACGATGAGCTGGTCGGGGCCCAGCAGCTGCCGGCAGATGCCGATGGCCGCGTCGAGCACCCCACCGCCGTTGCCGCGCAGGTCGAGGATGAGCTGCTTCATGCCCTGCTTCTTCAGGGTGGCCACGGCCTTCTCGAACTCTTCAGATGTGGTCTCGCCGAAATCCTTGATGAGGATGAAGCCCGTGGTGGGGTTCAGCATGAAGCTGTAGTAGACGCTGTTGGTGGGCACTTCGGCGCGGGGGATGGAGAAGCGCAGCAGCTCCGCGATGCCGGCGCGCTGCACGGCGATCTCGACGAGGGTGCCTTTTTCGCCGCGGAGCTTCTGGAGCGCGGCGTTGGAGCTCATGCCCTCGGTGCTGGTGCCGTCAATCTCCTTGATGATGTCGCCGGAGCGCACGCCAAGCCGCTCGGCGGGACCGCCCTTCATGGGGCTGATGATGGCGATGCCCTGGTCGTGCTGCTGGATGATGGCGCCGATGCCGAAGAAGGAGCCCTTCTGCTCTTCCCGGAGCAGCCGGAATTCGCTCTCGTCCATGTAGTTCGAGTGGGGGTCGAGGGTATGCAGCATGCCCTGGATGGTGGCGTGGGTGAGCTGCCGAGGGGCCGGGGGCTCCGGCGTCTGCTTCTGCACCAGGTCCATGACCTCGGTCAGGGTGTCCAGGCTGCGCTGCCGCGCGCTCTCGCCATTGGACCGGGCCAGCAGGGGACCGGCCACGGCCACCGTGGCGGCCAGGACCATCCACATCCAGTTGCGCTTGATGAAACGGGCCATGAGGCTCCCGGGGAACGTCCCTCCAGGATACGCCCGGCCCCTGCCCGGGGCGATGCGCCGTTTTCAGAAGCCTTCGAGGATCTTCCGGGCCACCGGCTCCATGCGCGCCCGGCTCGCCCGGGTGGCCTGGACAACCCCCTCGAGCTGCTTGTAGGCGAGTTCAAGGTCGTCATTCAAGATCAGGTAGTCATAGGCATGATAAAGCTCGAGTTCGTGACGTGCGTACTGCATGCGGACGCGGATCTGCTCGTCGGAGTCCTTGCCCCGGTCCCGCAAGCGCTGCTCGAGGGCGGCGGCCGAAGGGGGGAGGATGAAGATCATGCGGGCATCGGGGATGGCCTTGCGCAGGTTCAATGCGCCGGTGGTCTCGATGTCCAGGAGCACGTCCCGCCCGCTGGCCAGGACGCCCGTCAGCCAATCCCGGCCCGTGCCATAGCGGTGGCCGTAGACCTGCACCCATTCCACCAGGCCGCCCTCGGCGACCATAGCGTCGAAGCGGGCGTCGTCCACGAAGAAGTAGTCGCGCCCGTCCACCTCGCCGGGGCGGGGCTGCCGGGTGGTGAAGGACGTGGAGAAGCTCAGGTCCGGCACGCTGCGCACCAGCCGTTGGGCGAGGGTGGACTTGCCCGCGCCCGACGGCGCGGAGACCACGAACACATTCCCGGGATGCTGGATCAAAGGTCCCTCCTGCTTCCACTTTAGCGGATCGGGCCCTGGCATCGCCTGCCCCGGAGCCTAGGATGGACGCCTGGAGGTTCCCCATGCGCGAACTGCTGCTCTCCCTCGGCTGCGTCCTGGCCCTGTCGGCCCAGGACAGCCCCTTCCCCAAGCCCACCGCCCACCACCACGCCCTGAAGGACCAGGCGGGCACCTGGACCGCCGTGGCCCGGATGTACATGGACCCCGCCAAGCCGCCCATGGTGTCGAAGGGCACCGAGACCAACACCGTGGTGGCCGGCGGCCTCTGGCTCAAGTCCGAGTTCCGCGCCGAGATGATGGGCTCGGCCTTCGAGGGCCACGGCCTGTTCGGCTACGACACGATGCAGAACGCCCACGTGGGGACCTGGGTGGACAACTCGGGGACCTGGATGGCGGTGACGAAGGGGACCTGCACCAAGGACTGCCGGGAGCAGACCCTCTTCTTCGAGGGCTACGACGAGACCGGCAAGCCCGCGACCTACAAGGAAGTTCACACCTTGACCGACAAGGACCACCGGCAGATGGCGATGTACACCAAGGGCAAGGACGGCGCCTTCGTGAAGGTCATGGAGATGGAATACACCCGCGCCAAGTAGCTGACCTTAGCTGAAGGGTTCCGCCTCAGGCTCCGCCGGGGCTGGGGGCGGAACCCGCTTGAAGATGGCCGAGGCGCTGCGCCGGCCGTCCATGACGATGTGCGCGGGCTCGGCCAGGCGGCTGTGCACCAGGCAGCCGGACCGCCACACCTCGGGCTGCTGGCGCAGCCAGTCCCAGTCCAGGCGGCTCGAGCCCCGGGGGTAGGGCACCGTGAAGTAGCCGATGTTCAGGGACGTCACGTTGTGGAAGAAGTGGGATCCCAGCGAGGCGTCGGCCTGGAAGTTCTCCATGGCGTATTCGACGATGACCTGGGCGCAGGAGATCATGGGCCAGGTGATGGGGATGCCCAGGTGCCGGTCGTGGCTGCCCCAGCGGCCGGGGCCCAGCAGCACGTATTTGCCGCCCTCATGCCGGAACCGGTCGTTGAGTTGTTCGAGCTGCGAGGCCAGGGCGAGGGTCTCGAACTTGTCGAAGCCTTCCGGGTCCACCCAGACGATGTCGCGCAGGCCCTCCACGGTGCCGTTGCCCACGCAGCGCTCGGAGAACAGGAACACCTCGGCGGGGTCGAGGTCCGCCGCCGACAGGTTCACCTCGCCGTTGTCCAGCAGCTGGTGCTTGATCTGCAGGAGCGTGAAGGTGGGCTTCCCGTTCTGCGGATCCTTCTCCAGGTTCACGGCGAACTCGATCTCCACCGGCGTCTCCATGGCCTCGCGGATGAGCTCGAGCAGGTGCTGGAGGATGCGGGCCAGGGGGAACTGGTCGTACTTGAGGATGTTCCGGAAGTTCACGATGCGCGGGCCGGGATGGTCCAGGCCGTCGCGGATGCGGTCGTCGTTGTTGTCCCACACCGAGGCGCAGTGCTGCAGGGCCCCGTCCTTCTCGGCCTGCTGGATGTCGAGGGCGAGCAGGGTCGCGTCCTCGCCGCTGTAGAGATCCACCGAGGTGCGGCTCATGTCCAGGGCGTAGAACAGCTTCTGGGTGGTGCGCAGCTGCTCCTTGGGGGGCAGCATGTCCATCTCGGGATAGGGCGGGGCGAAGCGGTAGGCCTTGCCGCCTTCCACCACGTACTTGCCCAGGCCCACGGCGATGTTGGCGATGCCGTCCTGGGGCTGGGTGTAGGCCACGGGGTAGTAGTTGAAGGACTGGGCCACGCCGGAGAGGTGCGGGTAGAACCGGTCGCCGAAGCGGCTGCCGGAGACCTCCTGGATGAGGATGGCCATCTGCTCTTCCTCGATCTTGTAGTCGATGGCCTGGAAGTAGGCCCGCGACGCTTTCGAGTACACGGAGGCGTAGACCAGCTTGATGGCCTCGGTGAGCTGGGCCTCCCGCACGGCCGGATCGGGGTCGTTGTTGGGCAGGAAGAAGGTGTTGTAGAGCCCGGCGAAGGGGTGGGAGAGGCTGTCCTCCAGCAGACCCGAGGAGCGCACGGCGAGGGGCACCTTCGCGTGCTTGGTGAGGAACATCCGCAGCTTGGCCATGAGCTCCGGCGAGAGCGCCCCCAGAAGGAAGCGCTGCTTGATGGTGTCGTCGTCCACGTCGTCCTGGAGCATCTGGCGCAGGCCGTGCCGGTTGATGAACGACGTGAACTCCGCGGTGCCGATGATGGCCGAGCGGGGGATCCGGATGTTGGCCTCGGGCAGGAGGTTGTCCAGGTCCAGCCGGGAGAGCAGGGAGTGGGTGAAGGCGACGCCGCGGCCCTTCCCGCCCATGGAGCCCGGGGCCAGGCGCAGGATGTTGGGCTCGTCCTTGGGAGTCGTCTCCAGCAGGGGCACCACCTTGCCGAGGGTCTTCATGCGCTGCACGTAGTCGCCCACGTGGATCAGGAAGGTGCGCATCTCCTCGGGATCGCGGTAGTCCGAGATGCGGAACTTGGCCAGTACCTTGGCCACCTGCACCTCGCCGCGGGCCATGATCCAGGCCGAGAAGTGGTTCCGGGAGGCGTGGTAGACGAGGGACTCCACCGGCACGGTGCGCAGCTTGGCCTGGAGGTCTTCCATGTCCGTGGCCCGGGAGATCTCGGCGCCGTGCTCGTCGCGGAAGATGAAGTCGCCGAATCCCAGGCTGTCGTAGAAGAAGGCGGAGAGCTCGGCGCCGAGGGTGTAGGAGTTCTTGTTCAGGAAGCCGCTGTTGATGGCGGTGGCCCAGGATTCCTTGAAGGGATCGGAGGACTGCAGCAGGGTGGGCAGGTAGGGGTTGCGGTCCTTCACGGCCTTGATGAGCTTGATGCCCGCCTCGCGGTCGAGGGCGCCGTCCTTCGGGTACTTGCGGTCGGTGATCACGCAGAGCAGGTAGTCCTGGTACTGGTTGACGAAGGCGATGGCCTCCTCGTACGTGGTGGCCAGGATCACCTTGGGGCGGACGCGCATGGAAAGGGTGCGGGT